>Ga0210059_1015128_pt1 | contig 11313 bp, 6 predicted proteins | sample Ectturendosymbi2_FD_188042 | JGI IMG/M metagenome (GOLD analysis project Ga0210059, IMG submission 188042) | Ecteinascidia turbinata endosymbiont from Florida, USA - Sample 2 (SPAdes) (version 2) | ecosystem: Host-associated > Tunicates > Ascidians > Unclassified | place: Key West, Florida... | reverse complement strand
CAACAAGGCATTTACATTTGAGGTCGCGTCCGCCTAATTACGACCCACGGCGGCGGCATCATAGGGAAAAGTTCTATCTTCACGTTAAACAAGATGGGACTTTAACTTTTGAAGACACTAGACGGGAAAGTTCTGGTCAAATAACGGCTCACAACGGACTTCACACATTTTTCAGAAAAAATCAAAAATAGGGACAAAGTCCTTGCCAAATTTTTCTTGATTTCGGACTTAGAATATTTTTGAATAAAAAAACCAAAACATGGGGGGTGTAGGTTCGAGTCATCATAAGTCATTCATTCCTGTTATGCGTGATTGATATTTTGACGTGGCGTCTGTAATATCTTATCGTGTAGTGATGTTGTTGGAGTCTAATGCGTATATGTTTGTTTATAATAAACGGAATATGTTTATAAGGGCATGGGGTCCTGCTGCTGGCAGCAACGGTCAGTGGTATTGACTGCATGTTTTTGCACTGTAGTCTTTATGGGACTCGAGCCTCGAGAGCCCACGGTAATTAATAAATGATGCGAGACTTAGGGTTGGTAATTATAGTTAGTAGCCAAGGAGAAAACTCTAAGACAGCATGTTTTGTGCGGAGTAGTTTGGGAATGATCCCTGAGCTAGCTTTTTGAATTCGCCGAACACATCCGTCCACAAAACAGGGCGGAGATATTTCCGCGCAAAGCCACGTGCGTTTAGGCGTTTTTTTTCGAAAATCCTCAAAAGTAGCCGGACGCCATTACAATGATAAACATTACCCTCTCATAAATAGGATCAGGCAGCAGTCCAACGACGTAGGCATAACCAGCATCCTCGTCACAGGCTTCCAAGCAAAGCAGCAAGGAAAGCAAAGCGAAGCGTAGCGCGTTTAAAACAAACATTGCTTTGAGCTATACATGGTAATGTGGAAAACATGAGTAAATGAATTATTTTGATATAACCTATGTTCATTCCAATACCAGGTCACCCCAGGCCTCACTTTCAAGGGGCAAATTAAACGAAGAATGGCCAGCTATTCCATACCAAACTATCACACAAAATATTTAATGCCAAACTGAGATTTCTAGCCAGTTGAAATCAGGAGTAAACAGATAAAATTGATCGTATGCATGCAAGCTATCTATAGATATATACCTAAATCCATTAAACGTAAAATGTGTAGTTCGTGATAATATATACCTTATTGAAACTATAATCTTGATAGCGACAAACATCGAAATTTAGAGAGCACCAAATCAACCTCTGAATAAAAACTCAATTTGAAACACAAATCAAAGGTGAACATCCAGTAAACTTTCAAATGTATGATGATTCGACATCAGGACATCGGAAAACTTTCCGCTCGTTAACGATAATCTACTTCATGGTTACAGCATCTATTTCCTTGAAGCCATTGTTTCGTATTTACAGGAGTTACGTTGCTTGTAGGTAAGCTAAAGAAGTCCGTGCAATATCTTCCGTGAATTTTCCCTGACAAATTTGGTATTTTATATTTTCACACCAAGACTTGGCATGTTGACTCTTCAAATATGCAAACAGTTAATACTACAAATTTCATTAGGCAACAAATCAGTGAATATACAGTGTTTCCGTTCTTAGTAATTTGAAACCTTAATAAACCAACAAAAATTTTTAATTTGAGTTGGCGCAAAATGCAAAATTGAGAACACGTGTGTTTTTCTTTTTCATCCCACCTCCACTTTTTTTCTCGTGATCCGAAATACGTTCTATACTTCCTCCCACAATCACTTTCGTCCATGTGTGATGATTCATGAAGCATTTATGTGCAACAATTCCTGACATTGGTTGGTGAGCGGAATATTTGAAAGAATGATGAAAAGTGGAGATGAGCAAGCGTTTAGTGTTGCTCATGATAAGTTTTTAATGTCCTGAATGATTGAAGTATTGTAATAAAGGGGAGGTTCAGTAAGCGTAGGCATAGAGTCATCAACGCTTCCACTCCTAAACTTCATCCAAACCATGGACCCGAAGGGAGACCATAAGAAAACTGAGTAAAATACGAAAAAACGCTTTTAATAAGCAATGTGAAAAAATTGGAAGAACTACATGGGGCTGTTTGTTCACAAATGCTGAGTTGTTAAATGCGCCGCGGTGGCAGAGCACGGACCTGAAATTTTTACCACTTTTCAAAGCAAGAGATGTTGAAATTTACGTCACAAAAACATAGATCATATGCATTTGATGCCTATTCGCCATCTAAGCGAATAAATTTGAAAAGTTGGCTTTGTAGCAAAACACACGTTCTGCATAAATAGAACTTGGTCTGCCTTGTTTTGCCCAAATGTTACGTATTCTCTAATCTACAACAAGAGTGTATTATATTACTGAGCCCTAGACACAAAGTTATTTTCTTCTACTGCTTTGCTAGAGTTGCAAACTTTCTCCATAGAAAAACATAACTAAATTTTAGGCTTTTACTCCAATATTTAAAGAAAATAGCAACAATCTTACCGGTGTAAGAAAACCAAACAAATCTAATTTTTTTAAAGAATGTGATGTCAAAATACATTTTAAACCTTCAGGAAGAGCAATGCCTTCCAATATTTTGAGTGATGTCACAAAATATTGCTCATATTGTCAACCAACCTTGGAGTTTCTAACAAAGGACTCTTCAAATATGTCATAACATTAACCTACACAATTCACATGTGTTCTCAATTTGCGTATCCTCGTTTGATCTTTGCATGGAAAGAACACATTTCTTCGTACTTTACTTTGTGCAAGTTAAAACTCGAAAAATACTGAAAAATCTAAATCAAAAAAATATTAACAATGAAAAAGTTGTTTGTGAAAAATTTTGAAATTCAGCATTTTGGAGTTTGTCAATTGATTGGCGTTTGAACTTACGTGAAATCAGTTATATTGAGGAACGTAATACCTTCTCTTCACAAGAATGTATTGTTTCAAAACTCTTATATTCCGCTTTTGCACTCAACCTGTTCCTTGTGATATTTAGTGACTTCCAATGACAGATTAAATGAATGGATAAATAAATGAATGAACATATCAAACGGGTTTTGTTCATCACCGACGAGGTAGGCATTCTTTATATGTGATTATGCATTGCCATTTTGAACTTCATTCTAGTACTTGACTGAAACGTTGGCATGTGATAATAGAGAGACGATTATGTTCAGTTTATTTGCAACGCAACTGACCATTATACATGTCCGCCACCCTCAACTTCGAATTAATAATGTCACGTCTAAACCAGTGGCTAAAATATTTGGAAAGGTGCCTCCGCCTCAAATATCCTTTCTGGCGGAGGACTTGATTGCTACTTTTCCATTATTTCAACGTTTTGCTTTCAAACAGAAATTTCTTTTAGCTGCACTTCGCAAACACTTCTTCTGTTTCATTTGCGTACGCATTACTTTTGCCACTGAGCGTTCTTTTATTTCACCGAGCTTTCTGCCGGTAAACTACCAGAAAATCCTTGCAGAGTTTTCACCGGAATGATTAGCCCAGATAATTTTTTCTGCCACTGAATGAAAAGATGTGCGTTTTGCAGTGTTATTTGCAGATCAAAAAAGTTCATGCGTTTGTGAATAAATCGGTGGCATAGTAGTTATATTTGGTTTCAACCATTATCTGGAATTCTTCAATGAAATCATAAAATGTTTTTTTCAACACTTAGTTGACTAGAGTGAACTTATTTTCCTTATAACAAACAATTCTGCATTTTTGAAACAGGCCTTACGAATACTCAGCAAAATGCGTAACTCAACGTTTTACCACTTTATTATTACAAATTTACTTAAATATCTGTAATGTTATGACTGCTATTGGAGCGTTGAAAGGACAACGCACAGTTCTTCCTAATAACTTAATCCTTCAGCACTTTCAATTCACTTCGTATAATCTGATCTTACGCATTGTAATTGTTACTCAATATAGTGCAGATAAATGAAAGTTTTCTTTTGTCTTCATCAGTCAGCAACTCAGTTTTGTGACGCGGTAAGAGCCGGGAGAGAGACAACAAAACAACTGAACAATTATTCTGAAAACGTGACATTTTCGCATTTTACACATTTCGAAAATGGTGGCAATCGTAAACACCCGGTTGCATGAGAACCCAACAGTTGGTGCGAAATTTAAGCGAACGTTGCAAAATAACGCCTTTGTAAATAAGGAATTGCAACACGTTGAGAGAAATTCCTAGACAGAAAAGAGGACTTCATTCACAATGTTAGTGAAACTCGCTATCGTGTACAAACAAAATATTGATGAAGTTTATCGTAGAATACCGGCGATATCAAAATTTATTTTAAGCACTCGGTCCTGAGGTAAGTAAATCAGCCAATCATGTTTCCGGATGTACAGAGCAAGAGGTCTTTCTTGCCGGCTAAAGCGACCTATGAATCATTTCGATGCAGGTAAAGGAATTGCTACAAAATCTATAAATTGTGAGAAAATGACAGATGTGTTCTGGTTTCGCAAAATGTTAAATGAGAAACCTTTTCTCTGACTTTACTTCCATGTTCATCATCGTTGTCATTCGATCCGTTTTGATCAACTTCATGCGCGCAAGGAACGAATTGCCAGTGTTTATGATTAAAAAGAAGTAAGTGTGAACATAAATATCGCTTCTTTTGTGGCAGACGTCAACAACAAAACCCAAAACTATGGCTTTTTGAAAGGAACCTAAGTCTTAAAACCCACTTGCTGGACGTTAATCTCGATCAAATCTATTACAATAAGATTTCAATGTGTCATGGATCATGTTTGTGATTTCAGCGCTTACCTGAACTCATTAAAAATTGTTTCAAGCAAAACCAATTGCATGTAATTGAGGCTTGAACAGTTTTCAGATCTGAAAGCAAATGTTGAACAATGTTTTTCAGAAATTATATAATTGAAAATGAGTTTAAGAAAATAACGTATTGTAAAACAACGTTGCTGTGTAGTTAAATTAGCACGAAGCTAAAACAGATAATTTGATGTAAATCTCTTGAGCTATTCAGAGTGTTAAGAAAATCCAAAACAACTTGAAAGACCAATGCGTCCAACAATTTTTATGGATCTTGTGTAGTAAGATAAATTACATTCACTCACTGGAAAACTTGAAATGAAGAGAAATTGCTTGCTTACTGTCTTAAACATGCATTGTTGACCAGTTCAAGGTTGTTTACATTTTCACAGACGTTGTGTGTGTAGAGCTGCAAAACCGCTGGCGGAATCATGACAAAGGCGTTGGATGATTGCAAACCTTTATTTTAAATATATTTTCTGCGCAAATAGAAATTGTAGGTATAGCAGCGGTTCAAACACTGATTGCAATTACATGAAAAGTTAACTCAATTTTTTTACATAGAAGGTCTTTGAAGGTCGCTCCAAGTGCAACAATAAATCCCTTTCACAAAAATCGCACTGATTCATGTGACTAAAGCATCTCTCATGTGTACGTGGTTTTCAGTGTATAACCCATATAACAAAGTGTAACGGTTACAAATCGCAAATTAGAAAGCCGTAACTTTAGAAAAGCAGTGTCATTTCAATGCTCCGTTTAGCACATATTCTGAAACACTGAGTATTTTCTGAAACGCTGGTTTCAAGATCTGCTGTTGCCTCTATCATCCCAACAACGCGGCACATCTGGTTCATTACATATGAGGCAAGATTTGTCTTGAGTAATGGGAATATTCAAAGTCCGGAAATGTGCAAGCAATGCATGACGGATGAAATGTTGAAAGGCGAAAGAAAGAGCAGAGAAAGCCAAACAAACTCATGAATAAAATGAATATTAAGCAGAATACAAGCTGCAGCAAGTAAAAAACGAAAATATATATGTTTCCCAAATAATTGCTTTCACTGGAACTTCAAAACTATCTGAATCTGATTTTATCGAGCAACTCGACAAGCCCATTTATAACACTTATACCTGCAAAAACACACCGTTATGAATCACGCAGAGCATTGGTAAAATGTGCGAGCAAGATTGCGTTCGAAGCGTTGGAAACCAAACTGCTGAGAGCGACTTTAAAATCAAATAATAAACAGTGTGATGTACGTTACGCCAAAACAAGTCAAGGAACACAAAAAGCAACAGCAATATTTTCACATGGTGGAGGAGCATGTTTTGAATATTAATTTCAAAGTCACGTTGATGTCATTTGTCTTCACGGATATCCAAAGAGTGAAAACTGGGTTGTTCTATAAATGTAACAGTGTAAGCTTGACCTGCAAGTAGTTTATTTACGATACCATAGAACACTATATAGTGCCCCAGTAACGCCATTCGTTCTTTGCCTTCTTTACAATATGGTTTGCACCAATCACTGCGGTGAGATGAACATTTCGAGGAAGGTTTGTTTACAGTTTGGCCGACATATTGTACATGGCGTATCACACAATTCCCCACATAAATACCATAGTTTGCACATGTCAAGTTTTGGTTCAACAGGAAAGATTTATTTCTTGTCATTATTTGTGAAACGATTGTGACCATGGATTTGTTTTGCTTTACATGGCAAACATAAAATGCACAGTGGTTGCAACGCCCTGAGACACTTTAATTAGCTCTTTTGTCTTGCTTGAAAGGTAAAAAGTTTAAAAGATTTTTAATAACAACCACCTGCTACCCGAGGGGTGTAGTGGGGCTGGAACGCATTCCCACACTTTTATAGGTTTTCACTTCTAGTACGTAGAAAGTGAATACAGTACTTCAAACTGATTTCAAAATGGATTTGATGTGCTGTTTGAAACGTTTAGCTTTATAGGTGCGTTCACACACTTCTTTATTTAGCATTACACCTCTGTGCCACCGAGGATGATGCATTTTACTCATCACATACAAGCTGTCAAATTCAGTGTGGTATATCGCTGTGCTGCAAGTACAGGAGTTCTCGCGGCTGAGCGTTTGAGAAACTCTGTGCTACGATAGTATTGCTTCAAGGCAGTGCACCAAAAGTGAGATATGTTGCATCCGTGCAACTCACGCTTCAACAGCTAAAGAAAAGGAATGCACAGAACGTAAAATTAACGAAAAAAAAACGCGTTTTATGAGTGCATGGAATGAATGAAATCCGAAAAATGTGTATAAGATGATTTGCTGTGGAAAAGTTGAAAAAACGTATCATAAATTCGGATGTCCACTGATTTAGAAACGTTTGCGAAGATGTAATGACATCGACACGAAAATGTCAACACAAAAGTTTTTACAAGCCGTAGTTGCACACAAAACCTACTAAAGCTCAAACGGCTTTAGTTGCAATAAACGCAAAGAACTCAATATTTTTAAGGTGGCAGTTACCCAGGAGGGGATTCTCCTGGGTGGCAGTTGTCCTAGGTGGCAGTTGTCCTGAATGGAGATTCTCCAGGATGGCAGCTGTTCTAGGTGGCAATTGCACTGGAAAACAGTTGTCCTGGGGGGCAGATGTCCCAGGTGGCAGTTGTCCTTGGCAGCAGTTTTTATGGTTGGCAGTTGTTCTAGGTGGAAGTTGCCCGGGTGGGAGTCAGGAGCTTAGCCAGAGTGGGCGCAATGGGGTCAATTTCCCTTCCCCCAATTTCGAAAGTTGCACCAAACATTTTTGGAATAATCAAGCTTTTGATGCGTAAGCCAAAGAAATACGTACTTTAGCGCAAATCAAAGAAACTGCTAAACGGAACCTATTGCATCAGCCTTTCGTCGAACCTGATCAAAGCACTATGGTTCACCAATTGTCCATGATTAATCAAACGTTGTGTACATGGGCGTCGAAAATTTTATCCAAGGGGGAAGGCAATTGTAGATTTTTCCAGGTAAAGCCAAGGATTTTCGTAGGGGGGCACAAATGGTAAAATTTCATTTTTTCCACTCGAAACTACGAAAACAACCTTTTTTTGCTAAAATTTAATAGAAAAATGTCAAATTTCAAAATTCAGGGAGGAGCCTTGGACAACTGCCGCCTAGGTCCACTGCCACCTAGTAAAACTGCTACTCGGACAACTTCCACCTAAAAAAACTGCCACGCAGGACAACTGCCACCTAGGGCAACAACCACCTAAGATAAATGCCAATCCGTAAAATTGCCACCTAGGAAAACTGTCACCTAGGATAACTGCTACTTTGAGACAACTGTCACCCAGGAAAACCGCCACTTATGTCAACTGCTGCCTGGGATAACTGCCACCCAGACAACTGCCACCTAGGACAACTGTCACCCAGGAAAACCGCCACTTATGTCAACTGCTGCCTAGGATAACTGCCACCCAGACAACTGCCACCTAGGACAACCGCCCCTAGGACAACTGGCACCTAAGGCAACTACCATGGACAACTGCCTAGGACAACTCCTACCAGGCAAGAAGCCAGAAATTTTGACAGGGGGGGCAAACAACAGGCAAGTGTCAACATTTAATAATTTAATGCCTCTTGTTTTTAAAGCATCATCCCTAAAAGGTGCATTTCTCTGGCGATTTCTTTCTGACTAATGCAAAGTGTTTTTCATTTAATTGACATATTTTAAGTTTTTAGTGAAGTTTCAAGCTTCTATTTTGGATGAAAGCCACCATTTATTTGTAAAACTTTCATGCAAGAGCGCTTGTGAAAATCTCGATGTTTCAAGTGCAAGATCTGCAGTATGTCTTTTGCAGCCAATATTGCAGTTGAGCAAGTAGTCACTGTGGCCGCCATGATGATTGCGTTTTTATATTTACACACTTCTGATGTCCACCAACGCACGTTCAATCCAAGCCGTGTAGCGACTTTGTTTTATTAAGACACCGACTCCCGAAGTTGGTCTACTAAAGTTGCGCACATATATGACACGGATCTTATCCAATTCTAGAGCGACTGGTTGACGCGTGTGCAGCTGATAAAGTAAAGGCTAGAATACCTCATCGCGTTTGAAAAATTTTTGGATTTTATGTCATTAAATGCAATTAAATGCTAAAGTTACACCTGTCCTTTAAACAAATGTGCATATGTTTGACCCACGCAGTCTACACAAAATGTGAAAATGGTTGTGTGTTTGCGAAAACGAAGCCACAATCGATTCTCACCACGCCTCTGCGGTAAAGTTAAGAAATACTTGTCGTCACAACTTAACACAACGCTGGGTTAGTTGATCTAGCCCAGTGGTTCCCGAAGTATCGGTCAAACCCCAAACAAGGGTAACGAAGGGTCAAAAATGGGCCGTGCCGAGGCTATCCAAAGCGGAGTTGTGTATTTTCAACGTTACCACTATTTGTCTTCGTCTGTAGCGTAGGTACATGAGAAAAGAGTGGAATGCTGATATTAAAACGAACTTAACAACTTACGGGCAAAAATCACCGATGCAATCTGTATTTTCATAAGTTGTGTGAGGCGTGTTCACCAAACTCAGATTTGGGTAGCGCTGATCTAGCAATTGTAGCGTAGCCTAAGCGGTTGAAATTTTTTTAATCCATTAGTGTTATAATAACAAAATCCAATTGACTGGGAAAAAAATCATTTTGTTTCATTATAGTTACATGCGCTTTATCGATAAAACAGATTGCAAGCTATCTGTGAGTAATGGCAGTGTCAATGTCCTCAGAACTTCCAAAATAAAAACCACCTTAGATTTTGCTATTGAGTCTACCCGTTGCATCAGTAGAATGATTTCAAATTTGCTGTAGGTAGGGTGGTAATCAACATCAGGTGAAAGTTGTAACACTTTTAGACTATGCACAGGTCGGATTGTGATTAGGTTACTTGGCCCAAACTGCTTTTTTTCTCGCGGGCAAGTTAATGTCAAATCATTGATGAAAACGTTAGCGCTCGTAATGATAATTGTGATTAAACCGTCACAATGCAGGTTTGATCGTACCAAATGCTGCATCTACAAAGAACGCTATTGTTGCAAAACAGTGTCTGTGGCAAGGGTCTCAAACACTCAGTCTGCAGGTCGCATTTGAAATAACTAACATTAGGTTATTTAGTTTATTCACAGGTGTTTAAAAGTGCTAGGCCAGCGAGTCAACAAATTCATTTTAAATGAACGTAGAAAAGGGTAAAGATAAATTCCTTATTACTCACGATACCATTCGCAGTGTAAAGATGTACAAGCTGCTTCTAGTAAGGTTCCGATGCCGTCTTTGTTGCGTCAGCGTGATAATGCGGCCCTGTTCTTTTTTGTAAGTCCTCGTTTCGCTCTGGGAGCCTAGGAGCAATTTGATTTTGAGGCGGTGGTCAATGGCCTACTTGCATAATAAAAAATACTCTGAAATTGGTTTGCTTCTCAGCCAAAGTTTGAGCTTCAAGGCATATAAAACGTGCATCACCTCTATTTAGTTTTAAAACTGTACAAAAACAAAGATATACGACGTTCTTTTAAGGCTGTACGGCTGATGCTGCAGACAAGGGTAAGATGTAACACATTTGTAGCACGCCAGAGTTATCAGAGAGAAATTTTGCGATGGGCTTGAAATTACGTTTACATCACCATTAGGTGAGATACAGCAAGCTGGTGCGCCAGAAACAGCTGCGAAAAGTGTTACTGCTTGTTTTACTTTCGGTTATAGTGATTACAACGGGTTAGATACAAGTTCGTTCGTATTTCATTATCACTAGCTCCAGCACGGAGCTTAAACCTCAGCAAGTAAATGTTCAGCCATGACATGAATTCTCCAACATTTACACTATACACAACTATGGGCGTCGGAAGGCTAGAGGTAGAAGGGTGCCTGGGTTATCCTACAACTGCCACCAGGACAACTGCTTTCTAGAACAACTGCCACCAGTACAACTGCCACCAAGGACAACTGTCACCTCAGTGTTGTCGTTGGGGGGTAACACATTCCCACACATTTTTAATGTTTTCGTTTATAGTGCAATAAAGGTGAATAGGCCTACATCTATGCAAACTGCTTCAAATATTAGTTTCAAGTGCTGTTGAAAATCGCTGGTCGTTTTTATATGCGTTTCCACACTTTTTGACGAGGCAAGTGCCTCGCTCGCCTCTCCTTAAACCCACCACTGAGTATTGGCTACGCTTTGAAGTTTGTATCCCACTTATGTGAATATGATTTCCTCAGTTCATAATGGAACACATGGAGTAGAATAAAATGCGTCATAAAAGTTTGTGAAATAGGTTACAGTTGCAGTTTGGTGAATTGCAGTACCTACTGTTCATAGATTACGACTTACAAAGTGCTGTGAATTCTCATATTTTGACACTCTGTTGTATTGTACTGCAGAGAATAATTTGGGTAATGATCTTGAGTGAAATCAACAAAGTGGCTTTGCAGTGTAAAAACAAACTCCCATTTCCTGCCCTGCAGAGAAGCTGTTCAAACTCTATTAAAGTCACTTGAACAGTGCAGTTACGATCCAAGGCGGTTTTTATTACC
>Ga0210059_1015127_pt1 | contig 11314 bp, 9 predicted proteins | sample Ectturendosymbi2_FD_188042 | JGI IMG/M metagenome (GOLD analysis project Ga0210059, IMG submission 188042) | Ecteinascidia turbinata endosymbiont from Florida, USA - Sample 2 (SPAdes) (version 2) | ecosystem: Host-associated > Tunicates > Ascidians > Unclassified | place: Key West, Florida... | reverse complement strand
GAGTGATTCACCATACCGCTTCGTGGACAAGACCGTTAACCTCAAAACGCCCCGACAAGAATCGAATTTCCAGCTTCGGCCGCCAGTAATTTGTCGTTGCCCGAATGATACTCAAAAAATTAAAAACATTTTCCATAACATGGTTTTCAGTAGTTTGTTCTGTGACTGAAATGTTACTGGCAGGTATGGTGCCACCTAGCATGGTTATGCCCCCCGGCATGGTTCCACAGCCCATGATGCCAGTGAACGAGTGGCGAGAACATAAGGCGGCCGACGGGCGGACCTACTACTATAATATGCGGACCATGGAAACGAGGTGGAACAAGCCGAAGGAAATGGAGGATTTTGAAAAACGTACGTATTGCATCTTTGCGAACGTTTTCATAGTTCATGACTCACATGTCCCATGCACGCGAAAATTTACGAACGTGCTGCCGAAGTTGTTCTTTCCTGGAATGCTGTGCAATCTACTCAGCTTTTTGCCGAAATGAGACGTTGCTTGCTGTTACTTTGTCCTGTTTACTTCAGAATCGATTGAATTTCAGAGGTGGCCGGCAACAATGCCGAGCAACAGAAAGCTGAGGAGAAGGAAGATCCTGGCTTGCAGCAAACCGATGAGGTGATGTTTGCGCGTTTTAAGCGTGCAGTGCGGTTCACTGCAGCTTGCGCATTACGTTTGCTGTAGCGCGACGACAGCCTCAGCTTTTTCAGTACTTTTCAACCGTCAGGAAAATGGCTGCATTCGGGAAAAGCACCGGTCTCGGTCTGAACCTGCTGAACCGATTTCACTTTCCCCTTGCAGCTCGGGCGTCGGCGACGTTTTTGCGCCGTCTGCCTCGCGACCCCACTAACTCAGTTTCAGTCCCGGGCCGGTTCCGAGTTCGCTCATGAAAAACTGTCTGATTTGCGAGCAGCGCATTTGCTTGAGGCTGTCGTTTCTGCGCAGGTCTCCACTCATGCGTGGCTTTTTAGGCGTATCTTGAATTTTACGCCTGAACGAAAGCCTGTAGCGTTGCAGCACTGAAGTGACTGAACGGAAAATTTCGCTAATCCCGCGCTCATTCCTAATCGCCCGTGGTTCAGAGAATTGTCTGAAGACATTGTCTGAGATGTTTGGTCGTATTTATTTGTCGAAATCGCCGAAGCTTGAGCGCTTAAGCTTGAGCGCAAAAATATCGGTTAATTTGCGTGAAGAAAGGTTCGAAAGTGTTTATTGCCAGCAAGCGATATAAACAAGCAAACCAAAAATTCTGTTTTTTTGCACTCAGCGAAATCACGCTTGGCGGCGAAGTTCAGCCAACGACTTCTCGTTGGCCAGAATCAAATAAAGCGTCTTAGTTGTTCAAGTTGTTTTTTGAACCAGAATCTGTTTAGCAACACCCAATTCCAAATTGAAAGAGGTGCTGGAGCTCGAGTCATGGAGTGATGTCTTTTGACTCTCCTCTCCGGGAGCGAAATTGATTCGTTCGTGACGACCGGTTTTCAGCGAAACTTCCGTCGCTAACTGACCCTGACTTTCGATACCGCAGCAAAAGAAGGAAGAAATGGAAGAAAACGTGAAGGCTGCCGAAGAAATGACGGCGGAAATTTCCGAAGAAGAAAAAGCGAGACAGCAGCAGCGGCCAATCGCGACCAAAGCCGTTTCAGGCACCCCGTGGTAAGATCGAACGTCACTGTCAACACTGTTTTTGTGGTTTTGTTTGTTTGCTGCACGCATTATGCTTCATGGTGCGTTATCTGCTTCGGAACGTGACGACATCGAAATATTCGCTTGAACTTTCTAGGAATGCGCAAAAAAAAGTTTCTGTTGCTGTATAGGTTTACTTCAATTCAAGAAAACTTAAACGTATGCGTTAAGTCGGTTTTAGAGAAAAAGGCCTCGAAAAGCTTACGTGTCGTTGATCCCTTGTTAAAGTATTTTCAGCCTAAATCTTAACCTCTTCATCGGCAATATCTGTAACAATGTACGCCGTTTGTTTTGGAGACAGACGATATCTCAAGAAACGTGTCATATGAAAAGCCTGTCGAACAGCGATCAGCTTCTTTAGTGTGGCAGATTCTGTTGCGTGTCTTGTTCGTATAAAACGCCAATCGTAAAGACGGGCAGAAGTAGTGATGATCGTTTAGAACAGGGTCTCCAAACTTTTTTGTCCGAGGGCCACATAAGCTGTTGCACAACATGTCGAGGGCCTGGCATCTTACGTAATGTGATTGTTTTGGGATATGTTGCATTCTACCAAGTCAACAGATTTTTCGTAACTATATTATTTCTGCACTGTTGGCAAAATGTCTTAGGTGGCCGCGGATGAAATGGCTTCGCGGGCCGCAATTTGGAGACCCCTGGTTTGAAACACTCACTTGAGCAAGTCAAGTTGCGTAATATGTCGAAGATTCGATTGGACCTTGGCCGAATTAAAGGTCAACTTAAGAATTCCGTCGCGCTATCAAGCAGTGTTCGCGCTTCTTTGCGCACTGTGCGGTCGGATGATTCGGCCTCCGCGCTAAACGCGTCGCCAGCCTGCGCGTTGCGATTTGACGGCTCGCTCAAGAACGTCCCTCCTTTTTCGCGCGACAGGTGCGTTGTGTGGACTGGCGACGAGAAAGTCTTCTTCTTCAATCCGACCACGCGACTGTCGATGTGGGAACGACCGGAGGAGCTCAAGGATCGCACGGACGTCGATCGGATCCTCGCCGACCCTCCGCATAAAAGGAAACTCGAACCAGGTGCGATCTGTGATCACACTCTCCTGTCGAAGATTTGATCGCGCTTTTCCTGACGAAGGTTGAATTTAATGTCGTTTTTTAATTAGAAACCGCAACTGCTGCCGATGGAGACGACAAAGAAGATGGCGACGATAAGCCCGCCAAAAAGAAAAAGAAAAAGTGAGGATGTTGCAAGGTCGTTTTGTTTAATGGAATAGATGAGATAGATGTAAATGACGGTACTGTGTAAATGACGGTACTCCATAAATCAGCTGACATTGACAAAGAGTTGTTCCATAATGAAAGATTGTGACGTCCACAAGACGTGTTGTCACGGAAACACGCTGCGTCACAACGAGCCCAGGCGAATTCTGTGCTATTTCTGAAAATTCCGTCTTTAGTTTTGTTTTTTTTTATCTGCTGGAATAACTCTTGCTGCTTTTATTGATGTTACGACCTCTCTTTGTTATCGCAGAGAAGAGGTTGACGCAAAGAAGCTTCTGGAAGCCGAGAAGCAGGGCGAACGAGAACGCAACCTCCTCCCTCCGGAGACAAGACTAACGAAGTTCAAGGAGATGTTGCTCGAAAGACAGGTACAGCTGAAGCTCTCGATCGAGAACTCACACAGTTAACCCGCAAGTTCTTGGCTAGATACGTTTGTGGCGATGACGTGACAATCGAACTAACCGCACACTATCTTGTACTTCGGTGCGATCAGAGGCGCTAAGTCACCCCCCTCCCTTCCCAGTCAGTGCAACAATAATTCCCAACTGTGGAAGCGCGTTTGCCACCAGTGTATTGCTTAGCCACCCGTTGGTCCTCAGCCCCAAGGAAATGTTGTTGTCGCAAGGATGACGTTGATAACTGCCACATTTTCCAACCTGGCGGCAACCGTATCTCACCTTTCCATCTTTTTACAAAGGTGTCCGCCTTTTCGACGTGGGAGAAGGAACTGCACAAAATCGTCTTCGATTCTCGATATACACTGCTGGCTCCAAAAGAGAGAAAACAGGTTAAAGCAACCAGCAAATGTTCCTGTTGTGTCTGTCATGTTGAGTAGGTAGATGTTTGCATGTGCGCTGGCCTGACTTGCTGCGTGATGACTGCAGATATCACTATAGACAGTTAGTAGCCCAACCCGGAAGTTGCAGGTGCGTCGGTCTTTTTCTCATCCTTGCAGTCTAATGTCTTAATGTTGTCAAACTGAAACACGAGGGTGGCAAAAATGCTCTTGCTGCAGTCAGTCCGTTAACAAGCTTTTCTGAGACACTCTGATTGGTTGGTTATTTCTTTCATTCGCATCAAACGTGCACACACGTTTAACATATATGTGAAACAGAATCGAGTCTAAATCGACCAGTGGGGCAAACGGCAATCGGACGGTCCTTTTTAGCCGAATAGTCGGTTAGCTGTTTCAACGTAGCTTATTGCTTCCAAGTGCTTTTTACAGAAGAGAAGATTTCGAACTGCATCACACTTGTCCCTGCTGCCAAATAAAACGGCAACACGGTCAAAAAACTCAAACACTTGCGTGTTTACTGCACGGTAATTGACCGCCAATTTCAAGCCACCTTGGCTGATTCGCGTTGCAACATATACCACTTGCTCTTAATCTGTAGTTGGGTAACGATTGAATTTATCTTGCGGTTCTGCTAAATTCTTGCTAACGCTGGAAAATTACTAACGTCACCCACTTCCGTTGACCAGGTTTTCGAACAGTTCGTGAAAACGAGAGCGGAGGCCGAGAGGAAAGAGAAAAAGGCGCAGCTGCTCAAAAACAAGGATTCCTTCAAGGAGCTCTTGGCCGAAGTGAACTCAAACAGAAAGTGAGGAGCTGTCAAACTGTCGTTTTACTTCCGTATTGTCAAATACAGAAATTTTTGACTTCGCCAAGCAACTAAGCATTTCGTTTGTAGCAAACACGCCTGGGCGCCAGTGGTTTAAAGTAGGGACGGCGGAAGTTTGAGTTGCGCGAGGTAAACCCACTTGACTTTGACAATAAACACGCGCCTCTGTTGTCAAGGATGGGCTTCAGTGAGTTCGCCATGAAGCACGCGCGCGAACCGCGCTTCAAGGCGATCGAGAAGATGAAAGATCGCGAACAGCTTTTCAACGAGTTCCTCCAGGAATCGAAGAAAAAGCAAGATGAGGAACAAAGAAGCAAGGCTGATAAAGTATGGGGGAGATTTTGTTCCATGTGGCCGCCCCGGGGGCCTCGCATCAGTGGGCTTGAAAGCGACTTGTTCGCCCTCGTGGTTTCCTTGAACCCTCTTGTTGCTTTGCTAAAGATGATGGTTGTATTTCTGGTTGCTAAGCTTGTTTCGTGAACGGCTTTGCATATAAGAATTTTCGGATTAATTAGGAGATTTCACGAAAATGCGTTCACGCATATAAATCTGTTGCAAAATCTTTTTAATAAACGGTTGTCTTGGATGTTAACAAGTCGCTTTCAAGGTTGCCTAGCAGAAATGTGACAAAGTTTTGACAGAAAAACCTGGTTTCTGCTAATTGGCTCCCACATCCCTTCTGTCTGTTTGCCTGCAAAAATTAAATGTATGCTTAAACGCGTATGTGGTTTTTCAAAGTATGTTTTTTTTCATGAAAAAATAATGTAGGTAGCTATAAACTGAACCTTTAGATGCTTGAAGTAGGTGTTTTGTGTGTAACTTGAGTTTTCGGCAGAGTCGTATTGGGCTAGTGGCGCTAAACAGATGTTACTGCTAAATACCTTGTTAATCCTGTACTTTAAAAACTCTCTTTGACATTAATATTGTAATTTCAGTAAACGTTTAGGTTTAAAGAGTGTGTGGTTTTAAATCTCGCGCGACGATTGGAAGTTTGAAGATGACGATGATGCCTTTCAGAAAAGAAAATCAAACCCTGCCAGTATGACTGACAATCGACGTGCTTTGCATAATTCGTCTTTTCTTGTCTGAAGTTTTTAGCGGCCACCAGCGGAGCCTCTCGTGTTAGAAACAAGGCCTGTCGCGTGGACGCCGCAAAGTCGCTTGTGCTGCACTTTATGGCCCGAATTATGTCGAGGTAGAAGCACTTCATGGACTATTTTTCTCTATTGTCTTGTCTGGTGGGAGATTTGTGAGCGTCGCGACGCAGGTCGCCCCGTTCGGCGCGCGCGGCACACCAGCACGCACGCCTCTGACAAAAGCACTCGCCACGTCGCGGCGACGCCGCCTGCGACGGCGCGAGGAAGCAAACGAGTTTTTCGCTCGCAGGGGCTTGTTGCTGGTGTGCGTTGCGAATAAGGCTTGAGTGTGTTGCTCGTATCAGCGTTGCAGTCGTTTTGCCTGCGAAGTTATCTACGAAGAAAAGCCCTTTTTGCCCGAAAGTCATCTGTAAGTTGCTGAACTTTGAAATGACATGACTCCATCACAACAAATTGGTCACATTTAATCGACCGGCCACGGTTGAATTTAGGAACTGTTATCGTTCTAACCTCGCATCTTTACCGTAAAGCAGACTTTTTGACCATGTCCGCACCAACTTGCTTGCACAAAGCATTGTGCGGACAACAGCATTGCCTTATCGCAAAGTGCTCGGTAATGTACACGTGTTGACACCAAGCCTGTTTTCATCATGAAAATAAGGTTTTTCAATGTTGAAAAAGTTTAGAACAGTCACGAGTAGGACATGCGAGAAGCGTGGATTTTTATCGATTTTATAACACTGTGGTGTTCCGACGATCTTTGTCAACAGACACGTGACGAAACCCAGCGTTTTTGTGTCGACTTTTTCGCACACGGCTTCATTCAGGGCTATTTTTTGATGAGTTCAAAAGATATTTACGAAAACGTGAATTTAGTATTTTTTGGTAAGTTCAAACGCACTGGTTGCCTTGGCTTGAGTTCAGTGCTAATCGGACTCATGGGCCTGAGCACCTGTTGGGTCATCATCGTCACCAAAACACATCATGCCGCAAACTAGTCGGCCAAGAGCTCGCTTCCAGGCGCTTGTGGCCGACGCGCAGTGAATTCAAGCCTGGCTCATTTGAACCCGAAGCGCACGGTTCGATTCGACAACGCGAAAGCTGCAAAATCCTGGTCTTGGCGTCGTCGAATCCGATCGTGCGCTCTTACTGCCCAGCACTGGACCCCCCTAACTTGTCCTCTAACTGACTTCGACAGGTGCGCAACGACTATTTCAAACTGATGGAGGAAAAGAGGGTGCACAAGTATTCGCGCTGGCAACGCGCTCGCGAAAAGCTTGAGGGGGACTCCCGTTACGCAGCAGTCAGCTCGTCTACTCAGCGCGAGCAGTGGTGGGAGGAGTACATCGCTTCCAGGCAAAAGGTAAAGCGCGTTGTGCGTGTTGAGTGAGAATGTAGTTTCAGTTTCTTGGCCTGGAAGGTTTTTGCTAGTGTTGCCATTGGAGACCAGGCGCCCACGGAATAACGAAGCGTTTGGATTTTTCAGCGAACTGTTCAAGGCGATCTTTGCCGTTTTTTTTTCAAAAAAGGATGACGAGAGTGACGAAAGCGCGCGGAAACGTCGCGCCGAGGAGAGCATCAAGGCGCGCGCTGAGCAGGTGGAGAGGGAGAAGGCGGAGATGAGCCGCGAGATCGATTCCGAGCGACAGAAGCATCGGCTCGAAGAAGCCGTACAGCACTTCAAAGCTTTGCTCGCCGACATGGTACTGCGTGCTTTTCTCGTTTAGGTCATAACGAATTTTTCGAACTGTATGGGATAAAACGCATTTTAAAATAATTTCAGAGCAGCCATCCAGGAAAAGCTCGTTGCTTCGCTGCGTTGTCACTTACGTCAGTTCTTCGCATTAACATTTGCTGATGATGTGTCGGAGCTACTGTGTTTTATCGCTTTAGTTTAAAGCAAAACCGTGTCTTTCACCAACTCATTGCGGTCGGTGCGAGGAGTGCTTTGCTCAAACTGAACAAACAATTGATTGAAGTTCATGCCTTACAGGTGCGGACCACCGATCAGTCCTGGTCGGATGTGCGACGTCAGTTGAAAAAAGACGGCAGGTGGGATCTGGCCTCGCTCCTGTCCCGTGAAGAGAAGGAAAGGTCCGTGAATCTCTGTCGTTAGTTCTTTTACTGAACGTTCAGCGTTTTCTTTTCAGCAGATTGCTTCGCTTCCTCAGGTATTTCTTGAGTCATGTCGAAAGCTTAAACAAAAAGAAGCGCAGCGGTTTCAAGCATTTGCTCGAAGAGACGAAGGAAATAACCTTGACGTCGAAATGGAAGGAAGTCAAGAAGCTGATCAGAGACGACCCGAGATATTCGAAGTTCTCTTCCAGCGACCGGGTAAGATGGCGCCAACCCTTTGTCAAGTTGTTGGCGAGACGATGAGTTTTGCAAATGCTGATCGATTTGCTGGTGCCTTTACCGCGCAAATAGAACTGAGACAAAACTGTGTTCGGTTGCTTTATTCCAGTGGTTCCCAAATCGGGGTGCACGTGCCCCTTGTGGGTGTACACGTACCCATAGGTGAAATCGGGGTACACGTACCCATAGGTGCTCCAAGAGTTGCACGAATTTTTAAGAGTCTTCATAATGAAATTTTAACGTAAAAGCGCAATGATTATCGACACATGTCCGATTATTGTGCTGATAATTGCAGTCGAGCGGTACGCGATACAGACAAAATGTTGCCCGAAGAGTACATCACTAAAAAAGATTTGAGAACCACTGCTTTGCCGTGAACTCCAACCGTGAGTTGCAATCGCTTGCCTTTGCAGAAACGCGAACGCGAATTCGATGACTTCCTCAAGGACAAAATGGTGGAGGCGAAGAGTGATTTCCGCGACTTGCTGCGAGAATGCAAAGTTATCACGCACAAGTGAGTTTGGGAAATACGCGCAGTTCTTCTTCAGTCAATATTCGCCGTTGTCTTGCAACACCCAACTGTGCTATGATTGATAGTTGTCTGTTTTGAAGTCGCGCGAACAAATGTGCGTTGACCTGTTCGGGTTTTGAGACGCTGTTGCTTGGCAACTGTTGCCAAGCGCGCGCCGTTATGTAGGGTAGCATAAAGAAGTGGGCGGAACCGACAATGTAGTGGACAGCAATTCTTGCTTCGAGTACAGATGGCTGCGAAAAGCAAACGTTCATGAGGAAACTAGTAAAACTTACCAACTGAACAAATGTAGGTTTTGTCAATTGTATGCTCGTAGCTTCAAAACTATTTAAATCTAGTTATCGGTTTTAAGTTCGGTTGCCCTTTTCTAAATATTTCGCAAAACAAAACTGCGAGAATGTTACAATCTGACAATAATCAACCGTGTTAGAAAAAGCTAATTTTCCCGCGTATTCCCTTCAAAACAGGACCAAAGAAGCTTTAAGGGAGCACTCTGGCCACATGAAAGAAATCACTGCGGTGCTAGGCAACGACAAGCGCTACCTGATCCTCAACTGCGCCAAGGCAGAACGCGAGAGCCTGTTGAAAACCTTCATCGACGAAATGCATCGCAAGGGTCCGCCGCCGCCTCCCACAGCGTCGGAACCTTCGAGGAGGGGCTTGAAATAAAGAGACCTTGCCATGTGTTGTCGCTTCCCGCGCTCTGCGCTCTTTCGGCGGAGAGACAGGACTGGAGGTTCTTGAACGTTTCTTTGGTTGTGCGTCGGTGCGACGCATTGGACATTGTTCGCCTGCGTGTGGTCGTCCGCCAACCCCGTTGCCTGATTGGTCGGGGCGATTGTTTGTAAGGCTGTATAGCGAGCTGTGTAAAGTGAACCCAACGCGAAAGCTGGTCAATAAAGTGAAGGTTGTCGTTATGACGTTGCATGTGAGAATCTGTGGCGGTCGATTGCGTAATCGCGTTTAAAAGTAAAACTTTTCGCGTATGGCATCGAATACGAATCGCGACGAACAAGTCTTTATAGTATCTGCTTCCACACCACCACGACTAAAAATACAACACCGCTCTACCCTTCAAAGTTGTTTTTGTTTCTATTTTGCTGAAACGTCTGAGCATTGATTTGTGTGCATTGAGATGAAACGTTTTTTCAATACCAGTCGTGAGCTTCCTGCTCGGTTTCCCTTGTGCGGCTGTAAATCTGGCCAACGTAGGTTCCAAGCAACTTTAATGGCTGTTTATCCAGGGGTGTAGTGAGGTGGGAACGCGTTCCCACACCTTTTTGCACTGGAAACGTTACTTGAATATTTAGATTTTTCATTTCAATTTCTACACGTAGCGCCTGGAGCAGCATAAATGAATAAATGACAAGTTATCTCGTGTATAGCACCACAGCAGTAGCATGATGATGCAATTGCTGTTTGTGACATCAACAATGGTATTTGGGTACTCGACGATTCGTCTGATTGTTTGCATTTATCATTACTCTGCTGCAGGGTCGGATTTAGCTGATGTGAGGTCCTCAGACTAGGCTAATCCCCTTGTAAGGCCCCTCTCCCACTGTTACGAGAAAAAAATGGAACAGCGTTAATCAGTTTGCGCAAAGTCGAAGGTAATGATGCTGACGCTCTAAAAGTACAATCAATAAAAAGTTCAAAATCATTGCCAGAGTGCCCCAAAAGCCTTCAGTGACACGGAATTGTTGAAATCGTAACTTGGATGGCGGGAACAGGATTATTAATTTTTGCAGGCAAATAAACCGAAAACGTCTTGGTTAAATACAGTAGTTGACAAAACACATGGCCTACGTTTTTAATAAGTTTCACATCTGTTTTGTCTTATCTGTGCTTAAAAAAACAAACACATTCCACATTTGTTTGGCAGCGTAAGGTCGTTAAAGCACAACGTGAGGACCACGTCGCGATTCAGTGGCGATTCTAGAATTCAAAAGTGGGGGGTCACTTTGGGGCCAAAGAAAAATGTCTATCTTGCATCGGCATTTTTTATGTTAACCAAAAGAACTTGAACGTGAATTCGAGGCACAATTGGGGAGCCAGCCAATGGTCCACCCAGGCCTTTAGAATCGCCACTGTTGCGACTCGCTTACCGCGGCTGTAAAAATCTCACACACGAGAAAAACAAGTCAAGTACAACGCACCTAAACGGTTGCAACTGCTAGGTTCTGGTTTATAGTGTTTCATATTTAAATTTGGAGGGTCTGAGCCCAACAATGCTCCCTCGTGGCGACGGGACTGGTTTAAACCTCCCTTATGCTGTCATTATTAAAATACGTACAAAAAGCTACAATAGTAATCGAATCATAAGGCTGAACAGAGCACAGTAAACTATTTAAAAAGGTTTTATCCTTGCTTTCTTCATGACAAGATCATCCAGGAATTCATTAAAATTAAGTTTGTCACTTTAATGCACCGAAAGCTTAGTCCGGACAACATCTGCTGGACACTGCAACTTCTAATTCTTTTGAATACACCTTTCTCCTGAGTAGTTAGTGAACATTACGCTAAGAAAAAAGGGTCTGCGTGGTTGGATAAACTAAAAACCACTAATGTAAGGCCAGAACCGTCGCCAGAAAGTTTTCAATAGGAGGGCTTTGCAGTTCTGCGGGGGGGCTTTTCATTTGTGCGGGGGGTTTGACATAAAATTAAACAAAACTCCACTTATTTACAGTGTTTCACGTTTCAATTTGGGGGGGCTTGGAGCTTTGTTTGGAGGTCTAAGCCCACCAAAGGCCCCCCGTGGGGACGGGAATGTGTAAGGCATC
>Ga0210059_1015126_pt1 | contig 11314 bp, 6 predicted proteins | sample Ectturendosymbi2_FD_188042 | JGI IMG/M metagenome (GOLD analysis project Ga0210059, IMG submission 188042) | Ecteinascidia turbinata endosymbiont from Florida, USA - Sample 2 (SPAdes) (version 2) | ecosystem: Host-associated > Tunicates > Ascidians > Unclassified | place: Key West, Florida... | reverse complement strand
AGAGAATGTCGTCACCTAAGTGAGATCGCCTCACTCTGCACGAACTTGAGGTTCATCAAAGGATGTGACAATGTCGTGGCTGACGCACTGAGTCGCATTGAAATCAACTCTATTTTTCAGCATGCCACTAAGATCGCTTGGCACGCCTTCGCAAAGGCGCAGCGAAATGACTATGAACTTAACGTTATTTGGATGAAACGAACTCCGCCAATGTCATCGAACACGAGTGGAATGGTGCAACTCTGCTTTGTGACGTGTCACGTGATGGCACCCCACGTCCATTGGTACCATGTGATTTTCGGCGCATTGTTTTTGACAACTGCCATAATTTAACGCATTGTGGCATTCGTGCTACCATCAAGTTTATTTTTGAGACATACACCTGGCCGAATCTCAAAAAGGACTGCACCGTCTGGGTGCAGTCTTGCGTTCCATGCCAACAAACTAAGGTCCGACCTTACACCAAGTCAGCATATTAGCATTACCCCCTCACAAGTGAACGTCTATCAGAAATCCATGTTCACTTGATTGGGCCACTTCCTGAATCGGATGGCAATCGCTACGTTCTGATGTGTGTTGACCGGTTTACTCGCTGGTTCACTGCCACTCCTTTGCCAAGGCAAGACGTTCACACTGTCATCTCTGGTTTCCTTCGGGACTGGGTAGCTAACTACAGCGCCCCCCTGAAATGTGTCACCCACCAGGCAAAAATCTTTCTGAGTCAAGATTGGCAACAACTCATGTCATTTTTGGGCACTTCTCATGCTAAATGCAGCTCTTACCACCCTCAGGCGAACGCTCAAACCGAGAGATTCAACTTGACTCTCAAAAACGCTTTAAAATCTCAAATTGACGCTGAAAATTGGGCCCACAGGTTGCCCATGGTTCTTTTGGCTTTGCGCACTTTGCACCGTGAAGAATTCGATGCATCATCTGCTATGACATTGTATGGCATGAATTTGCGGCTTCCCAACCAGTTTTACCCGACGGCCAACGAATGGCAGACTGATCCCCAAGCTGCACTGCAACGACATCAACAACGAGTGGCATCTTATCAGTATGTGCCCACACGTTTCCCCGCTCACCAAAAAGTGCATGTCAACAAAGGTCTGCTCACGTGTTCTCACGTGATGATGTCTAACGAACACAAAAAGCATTCCTTGGACGCATCTTGGACTGGTCCTTGGAAAGTCTTGCGCCGTGGCCCCAAAACCAGAGGTGAAAGTAAGCCGGAACGGCCCGGAAAGCCGTTCCGGTAAAAGAATTATTGCCGGAACGCCGTTCCGGTAAGACAATTATTGCCGGAACGGCGTTCCGCTTAGAGTTTCAAGTATGCTAGTAAGGTATCCCCAGTATTGACCCTGATAAATGTATCATAAAATCTCTTGGTAATTCTTCTATTCTCTTAATCGCGTGGATTTTGTTGCGTGTACTTTCGGCAGCGCTTTGTTTTGTCGGTGTAACTATGTGCGTTGATACTGAGTTGAATGAGTGAAAAACGTTACGTTTCGATTTCATAGATATCTTTCACTTTGTGCATAGGCGCACTCATTTGTGCTTTAAACTTGATTCATAGCCTTTTTTAGAAAATGTATGCAGAACAGTCGGTAGATTTTTTCCAACAACTGTGTGTTTGTTAAACGTTACGTCGAATACAACTATTTTTGTCGCATGAACTAAAACTTGCCTGTGATAGTGTTTTTGTGTTACGAAGCAGCCTATTGCGAGACTGGCCCATGAGCTGCAAGTTGCAACAGCAGAACCCTCATTATCAAGCAAGTGATATCGCTTTGAAATAAATGACCTTTTCTCGTTCATAAACTATTTGTAAGAAGTGTTTTATTCGCTAGGAAATACGAATTTTTGGAGTTTGAGGCGAGGTGTGTACTTTATGGTGATTCGATGCACTGCATACAGTGCTGCACACATTGCTCATTCTGAAAAGCGACCAAACTACATCTAATTTCTCGATGATTGAAAAATCATTGAAAAAGCGAAGCGGTCCGTCAGCGGTTTCGGGTGTAGAGAAAGGAGCCCTCGGTGACGTAAAGATTGAGAACCACCGCACTTGACATTTATCTCTATAATGTTTTGGGTCAGCGTGGTCCAACTACTTTTAAGCCATTTTACAAAAACGTTGCAGCTCACGGGCTACTTCCAATAAAATGGTATATAAAACAACAGATTCACAACATTTAAAACTAAAAAAGGGGAGATAAGTGTGTGCGTCATTTAAATTATTACACAACAGCAAACAGCAATTTATTACAAATCTCTATCAGTGAGTTGCCTGTGGTCGAAGGTTCTCTGACAATGTCGTTCCTTTATCAATGCCAATGTTAGTGGTGCAAATCGGAAAATATATCGTCCATTGTTTCGTCTGCCATTCTAATTCTATTTTTAAATTTGACTTGTTTCATCGCAGAAAATGTACTCTCACACACGCAAGCCCGTAATTAGGGGGGGACTTCGCCCCCCCCCTAGAAAATTTTTCGTGTGTGTTCAATGGACGATCTGGTCTGAGACAAATAAATAAATATATAATGTCCATCATCAAACATCCGCCTTATAATGAAAATCACGGCCAAAGAAAACGATACAACCGACATACTGCAAACGTTTCGATAACTCCTGTTATCATCATCAGTGCATTGCAAATTGAATTGCAGTGATCATGCTGCAGGTTCTTATTGGTCATTCAGGAGAAAAGCGCTGTAAAAAATGAAAAACGCCAAGGGCTGTTTCGGTAGTGACGTAGTGGCGCGAAGCATACGTAGTCACATGACTCAGCTGGATACGCGCCGATGGTGATGGCGCGTGACGTCATGAGCGAGGCAGGAAACTCTGTTACAAGTTAAAAATGTATAGAGGCATCGACGGGATGTTTGCATTCAGCTCTGGTTTGTGTTCTTGAATCAATAAAGATTCAAGAATCTGCAGCCGTCGCCAATTGTTGTCACTGCCAATGACCTCAGGGTTGTGAAAGACAACCCGATGATCTGGGTTGGCTTGCAAGTGTCTGCATACTGAAGAGCTTAGTGACGTTCGATGCTCTTCTATACGATTTATTAAATTTCATTGCGTTTGCCTGATGTAGGAGGCACCGCATGAGCACGTAAGGCTTGTACACAACGTTAAACCAGTTTAGTAAATCTTGCCGGTCCTTGATCGAGAACCAGCTTTGAAGCTGTTGAGTACTGTGAAAACAACGTAACTTCACGTTCACTACAGCCTTGTGTCTTACAAAGCTGTTGACTTCCTGTCGTATGTTATTAGATACAGAACCCAAATACGGTAGTTGTAATGAAATATATTTGGGTGAGGGAGAGGGTTCAGCCGGTGCATCACTTTGTTTCGTGACACCATATTTTCTGTTTAAGAACTGCTGAATGTCACGGTCCAAAAACTTGTTGGGGTACCCGTTGCGAGACAACATTCGCTTAATATTCATAAATTCCGTGTGCACCAGTTGGTAGGAACTGGCTATGTCATAAGTGCGGCGGAGTAGAGGGTTGACAAGGCTTCGTTTCCTGTGCAATGGAACGAAACTCGACCATTTCGAGTAGTTTTTGTGGACGCTCATCCCTGGTTGTTTTTGCGCCTTTAACTGCTGCATACATTTTTCGCTTCGCTTATCGTACTGTTTTTGCCGTTTTCTGTGTCTTCTGTTTTGTGCTTGCTCGTGTACCGTGTTTTATTTGCGTGTCAGTTCTCGCGAAACTATCCACGCCAATTTTTCCGTGGGGGGGAGCATTCTTATATAGTGGATTTACCTTTTCGCATTATGACTTGCTGTTTCCTACTCGCTATTATATCCCGTACGTGAGATCTGGTTTGTATCAACTTGTCATTCGTGTCAAGGGATTTCGTGTGTGCGCGCTCCACTGTGTCCGCGTTCCACTGCGTCCGCGCAAATGACCTGAATTTCGCATTTCTGCATTGGAACTTATCGGCGTGGACACCACGTTTTGAGAGAGTCGAGTTGTGTATCGCTAGTGCACAGACCACGTTGGCTGTTTCTGCTGTCGCGCCATCGTAAAGCCATTTCTGCTGCTGCTGCTAATCAGAAGGCTTTTGTAAATAAAGATTTGTGCACCAGGAAATCTGTGAAACGAACTATCAAGTGGTGAGAGCCAAACGCCTTGCCTCGGCTTGGCAATTTAAAATGTCAGGCAGTTTTAGTCGGGAGTTAGAGCAGTACTCATACAACGACTAGGCTGCCTCGTTCAGTCGTTGGTAGCGTTTGGGGAAACCAGCATTTCTGCATGCAATGACTGTCATTCCTCGCAAGCAACTGCTACGCTAGGCAACACCCCAAACCTCAACATAGGTTCCTACGACGGAAACACTACATTGGGTTCCTACACCAAGGATACCCCTATACTTTTACCTCCAGTGTAGGGATGCCATTTGAAAGCAACTGTTTGTACCTCCAGCGTAGGGACGCCTTTAGAAAGCAACTGTTTGTACCTCCAGGATAGGGAGTTGATTTGAAAGGAAGTGTTTGTTCCTTCACAACCTAAATAAAGCCTTTGTGATATCAAAAAAGCAAACGTTGGACTTGAGACAAGCGGGAAACAATACTATAGATATTCCACTGGCCACTATACATGGTTATAGCCAATCCAAAACGTTTGCACAGAGTCGTCCCTACTCTGAAGGTACAATCAGTTGCTTTCTAAAGCCACCTCTATGCTGGAGGTACGAACAGTTTCTTTATAAATTAACCCGTACGCTGGAGGTACAAACAGTTGCTATTTAAAGCCATCCCTACACTCTATGTTGAACAAGTCGGAGGTTTTTGGAATCCTAATCCAGTCCAACATTTTCTTTCAGTAATCCGGTTCAATCTTAATCCGGTAGACCTGTCGAAATATTAATCCAGTCTGGTTCATATACGAAAAAAACTCTGATTAAGCATTTTACTGCAGTGATCAATGCAGTTTGGATATCCATATCTGATCCGGTTGCGATTTCTCAAAATCCACTCCAATCCGGATCCGGTTCTGAAATGCAGAATCCGTTTGGATCGCGATTCGGAAACCGGATCATGTTCAACACTGCTATGCTTCTGGCACAAACAGTTGCTTTCTAAAGCCATCCCTACGCTGGAGGTACAAACAGTGTACAAAGAGTTGCTTTCAAATCAACCCTTACACTGCAGTGTTGAGCAAATTGGAGATTTTTGCAATCCCAATCCAGTCCAAAATTTTTATTGAGTAATCCGGCCCGATCCTAATCCGGTAGACCTGTCCAAATATTTTTTATCCAATCCGGTTTAAATCCGAAAAATAACTCTGATCAAGCATTTTACTGCAGTGATCAATGCAGTTTGGAAATCCATATCTGATCCGGTTGAGTTTTTTTCGAAATCCAGTCAGATCCGGATCCGGTTCTGAATTGCAGAATCCGGTTGGATCGCGATCCGGAAACCGGATGATGTTCAACACTGCTACACTGGAGGTACAAACAGTTGCTTTCTAAAGGCATCCCTACGCTGGAGGTACAAACAAGTTCTTTATAAATCAACCCCATGCAGGAGGTACATCCCTACACTGGTGGTACATCCCTACGCTGGTGGTACAACCCTACGCTGGTGGTACTGATACCACCGACCAGTCCTCTCTTTAAAGATAACCTATATTGTTTTGCATCTCTATTGATAACCTATATTGTTTTGCATCTCTGTAGCTTGTGCAATGCATGAAAAATAAACGTCATGACGCCAGCAAAGACGCTAAGGTTTTGCAACGTTGGTTGAAATGCTGTCTGTTGTGGTTTGTTTAGGATTTCAAGATTGAAATGTGAATTTTCTACTCATCTAATGGAGGTTAAAAATGCAGTAGAGATTGATTCAAGCTTGTCAGACGACTTCAATATTTTAATAGAGAGTGGTAAGTTGCATGCCCGCTGTTTTCTTTACAATGGTGTTCCCTAACCACTGGTTTGGTATGCTTTGACCAAATAAGGTTTATAACACACTTCTACATTTTAGAATAAACTTTCTGCTGTGTTTTTTCGTGTTTTATATGTCAAATTGTGTTTTATGTTCGTTAGCTATATAAAGCGGGGAGGTGAACGATTTTTATACTCTGTTCTGGAAGGAGTAGAGAAAACTACAGAGAAAGACACCCAAGTGCCGACGTTATCATCCGGAATTGATAAAGTTAGTCGAAATTGCGGAGATTCTGTATGCATAAGTAGGTTAGCTTAAAATACAGAAGTGCCCTACAACATCACTTCAAGGGACCGCAGGATAAGCGTCGTGGTAAACCAAGGGTTCCCAAACTTTCTCTAACCATACACTCCTTCAGCAATTCGATAGATGAACATGTAGCCCTAACGTTTTTTATGACATAAAAGCTGAATGAAATTACAAAAATCCACTGAATTTTTAACAGGAATTTTAGATCTTTACAAACACTAAAAAGTATAGACTCCGTTTTTATGACTCAAAGTTAATTTTTTTAACAAAAAGAAGATAATAATTTTTGGAAATACTATTAACTGATACATGCGTACATATTTGCAAAAATTTAATAAATTATTTTTCTCTTCTATTGTTAACCTTTAATGTACAACATCACATAAGCAAATGCACCCCAAGGGGTACATGAAGTGAAAGTTCGAAGCCTCGTTGATAGACAAACTGTCGTTATAGCCGAATGCATGAAATTGTTCCTAAAATATTTTTTCAAATCAATGCATAAGTCTGGCAAAGGTTAAAAGTATTTTGTCATTAAAGTTACCCCGAGCTATATTGCGTTTTCGAGTATAATTTTTGTCTTTATTTTTCGGAAATGAACTCAACGTCATTGTAATATGGAATGATTTTGTTGGTTAGCCACTTTCGTTCCATTTTCGCTCTTGAACGAAACAACGATGTCATACTTTGTCCAAAAGGGCTTATTGCTTTGGTTTGTCTAATTGCGCGCGGCTCCACCAAGATTATCTATGAAACTGCAGTGGCAACTGTCGCAACAAACCCTAATACTACATGAACATTAAAATTCATGTAAGTTTAACTCCATTTCTTTTAATGATGCAATCCATGATGCAATTCTCACGTCAAACCTGTCACGGCCTAATGTTTGGCCTAACTGCGTTCCTACTCGGTCACATAAGATTTGTGTGGTGGCTCCACAAACCTGATCCCATATTTCAATCTGTAAAAAACCTTGCAACTGTCGTTATAAACGAACAAAATATTACATGGGACCTACAAAAAGCGCCGTTATAGGTGAACTGTTGTTATAGCCGAGGCTTTTGTAGACCAACTGTACTGTGTACGTTAAACTCACCAATGTGCAATTTTGCTATATTGTTTTGCGTAGATTTTGTTTAAACTTTGCAGCAAAGAGCAATTCTGCATATGAAGAACTTCAAAGTAGTGGAGTTCTTATCCTCCCGAGCGCTCGAACGTTGCAAGATTACAGGTACAAGTGTTTGAATAAGCAGTGTGTTTCAAGAAATGCGGAATAGTTACTTGATTAGCCCTGTTGTGACAGCAATAAATGTATAATTTGGGATTACCTGAACTGTTAATCCACAAACAGATGCCTTTTTGTGAAATTTATAAGACATTCGTATGTGTAGGTACTGTATATGAGTTATTTTTTGTTGTTTTAATCAATAATGTATATTTTCAGAAACGTCTACCGGACTAGTCCAGGTATACAAAGTCATGTACTGAAGGAACTTACATCCAAAGGTGCCACAATGAAAAGTCATGAAAAGCTACAGGTTGTTTCACTGGTGGAAATGAAAGGCTTTTAACATTTCAAAACTAAGTTCAGCGCATGTTGTTATGTTCATGTGAGGCTCGCAGGCCCGTAGCCAGGTTTGCAGGTTTGGGGGGGAAATACATGCTTTGGGGGGCAAGATTTTTGTTTTTTATTGGGTACACGACTTTTCGGTCTGGCCGTTTCGGTCTGAGCCGTTTCGGTCTGAGCCATTTCGGTCTGAGCCGTTTCGGTCTGGCCGATTCGGTCTGTCCGTTTGGGTCACGGGACATTTCGGTCGCGACATTTCTGTGCATACGGAACTGATGAAATTTGTTAACTTTGCTCATGTAACCTCTGCCCAATTTGGGCAAATGGTTCTTCTATTTGAATTAAAAATTAGTTAACGTTCACGTAGAAAGCTGGTTCTTTCAGTAGCTGCATTTTTTATGGGCCGAACGTTACTTTGATGTTGAAGGACTAAGATTTCTTTTCTTTAAAGGAGAACAAACGTTTACGTTAACTAGTTTCGCAGTTGCACGCAAGCAATCGCTTGTCACTGCACTGCTTTACTATAAACTGAGTTTACATTCTATCCACGCAAAGTCAACTTTACGCCAGTGACGTGACAGGTTGTTCATGAACACAAAAAACAGTGTTCTGGAACATTCAGTTCAGGGGTGACTCCAGGTCAAACGTGTCACTCGAGCTCAACACGCCATACCAAGGCCACATTTAGAATGCAACCGTTCGAGGCTTGCTTCATTTAAATTTCCATTTTTATCGAGTATATTTTGGATCTCAACGATACAACGGCGTTTGCCATCTAGTTTCCACCAAGCCTGTAGCCAGTATTTTTCGGTATGCGGCTTGACCAACGGTCATATTAAGATTCATGGAAACTCGCTGGAAGACTCTGGCGTTGTCAACACGAAATCTCATTAGGTGAATGAAACGTAACTTAATGAATAATGAAAACATAAAATTTTAACGAAGATTTGTTGAATTGATCATATACTGGCAAGTGACTCTATGCGTACCACAGTTTGCTGCAGAACCCCTTGGATCTGGAGTCACTAGCAGTGGCGGATTAAGGGGGGTGCGCTGACTGGGCTACAGTCAGGGGCCCTCAACAAGGGGGCCCCAATCCCTAAGGCGGAAAAAGTGTAATATGTGAACAATACGCAATACGCTGTAAAAGATACCATCGCCAGTTGGAACTATTAAGTAGGCGCTCAGTGATCACTTATTGAAATTGCTTCATTGACATAAAAGTAGTTGATTTTTGCGTGTGGTCTGGCCGACACTCAATAACAAGTTTGCACTCCAAGGTCTAAAAAGTTAAGGTATTCCATCCATTTGTCTTATTTTGGTTTCCACTCCGCAATGCGCATGCGGTATCCACGTCATTTGAACATCGGTCCTGCAGACAGCCCCGAAGGAAGTTGTAAACTTGTTGAGTGGTGTCATGTCTCTCAACAATCGTGAAAGTTATTAGATTTTAACTTAGGATAACAAACCATGATGTTATAAGGTAGGCCTGCCAGAATTAGTATATACGCCACGTATATGTCCTCGTGTACTTTCATGTATTTGTGTGTTCTTTGTTACTGCGATGCATGTTTGAAGTCTAGCGCCTTCGGTGTGGGAGTGAAGACCTTACACAATACACAATGTCAACTGGTAGTTCAATACCAAATCTGGCACTGGTTACTTCCAAGATGCAAGTTTGGATATGCGGTACAATTCTTGACCACTGACTTATAACAGACTAAACGGAATAATAAAAAGAAAATTCGGCAGATATCGAGTTACTTAAAACGTTAACTGATAACAAGAATTAAATCGCATCAAGCACGTCTTAGTTCTGCTTACATTTCGTTCAAGTAACTCTAAGCTTGTTCACGCTAAACTCAATGACTCATTCGATTTTCGACTTTCGTAAGTCGTGAGATGCGCTTTTAGTTAAGAATTTTGTTGAATGCCATTTTATATTTTTAAGTTCAGTAGAAAATAAAAACAAATTCAGCAGTGTTATGTCTTATGAATGAACGTAAAGCCATACGTAATAAGTGACAGTGAGTTTCACAACAGTTAATGATAAGTGAGTGCATGCTCTTGTTCTTACTAATAGTCTTACTGATTTGTCCTTGATTGTGAACAGAAAAATGAAATACTGATACTGATTTCCGAGCCGGATCTAAAAGTATTGGCATACGAGCCCTGAAACATATCTGTTAGGCTGCGAGGTCACTGCTGACTGATGGATAAACTCAGCGTTTTATCCGAGCCGCTTCATGCCAGGCCAATCGGTAGTTACTATCTTGACGCAGAAACGAGCAGTGTTTCCAGCGTTTTCATCGCGTGGGGTTACCTCAGGTCAAATGCGCAAAATCGGCATCCATTTCATCATCTACCTGGGCAAATGTAGGCCTATACCAGAGGTGATTGGAGTCACTTTTTTGTCTCCTGCTCCTGTTCCTAAGAAAGTGACTCCAGCTCCTGCACCGTAACTCATTGGAAGTATACACTCCGAAAGCTTGAAAGCAGAGTCTATTTTGCCACATGAGGTAAAATAACTGCTTGAACTATTTTGCCGTTAGCCAATATGTATGAGTATTGTCATGCTTTTAGTGCTGGCAAGCAGGTGTGGCATTCAGATTTGCCTTTTAGGACAATTCCATGAGAGCACTGGTTAATTTGGTAGGAATGTCCAAGGTACGCCCAAGTTTATTTTAAGAAACTTAGATCTGCCTGGTATCGTTCGACTTTACGCTCAGTTAACCATCAAACGTATTTGTATTCACTCATGGTTTTATTATTATAACTTTAAGCACTGCGCTATCAATTTCAAATACATCCGAAAGGTAATCGAAAACAGCAGGGGTTTATACCAGTAATATAGGTTAAAGCACGTAACAGAAGTTGCTGCGAACAATCAGGGGTTAATACGAGTTCAGTTCTTTCATGGAGGAGAGAATAACCCATTTCTAGTAAAAACATATTTCAGATCACGAGTTCACTAAGCCCCGCTTTCCTACTGAGATTAGTTTTTCCTGTTAAGAGTGTATCCTAGATCACAAGTTCACTAGGCCCCACTCTTTCACAGGAAGACTCCAGTGGGAATCTTGCTGCTACTCCAAGGATGGTCAGGAGAAGACTGAATCGACTACACCAAAGATCATGCGTCCGTCGGTTCAGCGACCTATTTCCATTTGTTAGTTTTCTCACGTGACAAAGCGCTTTATGGCGCGGTCCACTCGCGACGCTAGTGGTCATGCGTTCGACGCGTGATTATGTTGAATTCGACATTCGAGGTTACGCATCAGCGCGTATCGTTTTTATCCGTTTTAATCGGAAATATTATTGATAATTTCGTATGAAATATTACTGCAAATAATTTCTATACTGTTGTGGGTTACTCTCTTCCTAGGTGTGACTTGCTATTACAGGTAGAGTATAAACATACGGTAGTTCAAATACATACACCAGTGTTTTTCAACCTTTTTTGCATCACGGACCACTTTATGCAATAAAAAAATTTTGGGGAACACCAAACAAAATTTTATAATCACAATTATGATGTTTAGTTC
>Ga0210059_1015125_pt1 | contig 11315 bp, 9 predicted proteins | sample Ectturendosymbi2_FD_188042 | JGI IMG/M metagenome (GOLD analysis project Ga0210059, IMG submission 188042) | Ecteinascidia turbinata endosymbiont from Florida, USA - Sample 2 (SPAdes) (version 2) | ecosystem: Host-associated > Tunicates > Ascidians > Unclassified | place: Key West, Florida... | reverse complement strand
CTTACTCGAAACCGACCGCGTCTGGAAATCACGCACAACTATCACGAACTAATAAAAAAGAAACAAAGAGATTGAACTTAACACCACAGTTTTGCTCTGACATGATTCGGCGCTTCGTCTGCATAGTAGCCATGCACTGTACTGAAACATGTCATACTGCTTTTATTGCCGTTGTACGTCTATTATTTTTGTGCTGAGAAGTTGCATTTGCGTTGAATACCAGCTTCTGCGGTTACGCAACGTTGTTACTGTTAAAATTAAAGACGAACGCCATCTGATTTCTTCCAATTCAGACAACGTTCCAGCCGCAACACTCGCCCCTCCTGCTGCGTACAAATGCGGGACGTATGAACAGTTGGAATACTGGGCAAACAACTTCGATGATTTTGCGGCCTCCCTGGTAAGTTAGTCGAATGGTGGGGGGTAAGTTAATCGAATGGTGGGGTGGTTTAAATGTTTAGTCAAAACGAAACTTAATAAAAAATATAATGATCATAGAGTGTTTTTGGAATGTCGTTTAGAGTGTACTGGTCGCAAACGGATTTTTTAGAAAAACTTTATGATAACCACAACCAGAGAAATGTCTAAATTGCTGCAAGACCATAACTTCTCCGGCAAATCAGTTGCTTGCTGAAATTATAGCGAAACGATGTGTCTTTCAGTCAAACTTTTCTCCATAGATTTTTAAATTAATTTTATTTTGTATTGCTTGATAGGTTGTGCTGTGGGATGTGATGGTGGTTAACAACTGGGGAGTGTTCCTTCAAGCTTTTAAAAAAGAAGTTAATCCGTGGTCGCAACTTTATTTCGTGACCTGGTGGCTGATTTCTGCTGTTGTTTGCGTCAACCTTTTCATTGCTCTAATTCTCGATCACTTCATTGCAAAATGGGACGGGTAAGTGCTGGCATAACTATCTTGCTGTTAGCGGTAGTGTTGCATTCCATCGCGTCCCACTATGGTATGTTTCAAGCTGCAAACCTTGCAACGTAATGTGTAGATAATACATGCTGTAATTTGCCACGTGGTATTTTGTGCAACGATGCGTCCCATCCGTCTGGTCTGAAGACGCCTCTGTGTTCGCTTTCATTTGTTTGATTAGGTACATAGTCTACCGCAAGAGCTCGGAAAATCTATAGCTTAAGCTTGCTTCTAGGCAGCTTTCACTAAGCAGTGACATTGGAAGCTTAATGCAATAAGCAGCGCTAGATCGATGCGTTATGCGAGTAAACTCGACAAAATAGCTTGCTGATTTGTAGAGTTTTCCTGGGCCAAGGTGACTGTCGTGGTTGACTGACTGAAATGCTAGTCTGTGATGTAGAACTCTTCCATCTTCGACCTGCTTCCGTTTTGCGGATGCCACAAGATGGTTGTTAATTTACATCCTTTTTCGAGGAATTATTTTCACAGAATGCAATAGCATCGAAGTGAAGACCAAAATTGTTGATTGCCTTTTTTCCTTACCGCATCCCATCCGTCATTGCGCATGATTAGTTAGGAAAACCAGCGTTTGCATTTATTTTCACGAATAGGCCCCCCCGACAGATGATATAGTGTTGATCGTCTAACTCAGTGGTTCTCAGCCACGATTCTGAGAGCCGCATGTGGCCCCCAAGCACCCTTTATGCGGCCCTCACCAGTCTTTCAATAAAACCTCTGATATATTGTGTAACATACTTCATTCTGCTATAAAACAGAACATGTCTATTGACTGGTGTTAAAATTTTTTTGGTGCGGCTCTCTGACAAAGTCGTATGTCTGGATTTGGCTCTCTTCAGCGAAAAGGTTGAGAACCACTGGTCTAACGTTTTGGATAGATCAAAGTAGCTTGTTTTTATAGTTAACGAATTGGTCTTAAACGAAGCCATAAAGGCCAAGGGTTGGAAGGAAATCAGCTTGCCTGCAGCTTCCTGACACTTAACTTGGGCCCACATTAACAGAACCATAAAATTCGGATAATGCACGTTGCAACTGTATTCGAACAGGTTATACTGTGGCAGCCTTGTGCTGGGGAGACGTAAAGACCTTATGTCTTTCCCTAACGTGCCAACCTTCTCGGTCCCTGTAATGCGCAGAATAGGAGCTGCGCTCGGGTTCTCCGCTACTAAATGAACAACACAACTCCGTGGCCAGGAATGTGGAACGAGGCAAAAGCCAAAAACACGGCCCGGCAATTACTCAAGTTTCGTTCACCAGCGAAGGTGAAAGGTCGCGTGAGGGGAATACGCAAGCAAACATACGCAGTGATTCTGCAAATGTTACATTGCCTTTAGTGCCATGCTTTTCTGAAGAACCTTATATATCAATATTTTACACGAATTTTCTGCATAAATCTGTATAGCTGGCTTAAAACATGCTTTTTCTCCGATGATACTATATCGACACTAGGCAAGTCAAAAACAAAGCGTGTGGCATTTTTTTGTTGGCAATAACGTTGCGGCATTTCTGAAGGGTCTACTTCAAACTTCGTTACAAGCCAACCTAAGCAATAAACTTTCTTGATTGGCGAACAGCTGCGGTGTTAGCTGTTGTGAATGCTGTAGAACTCGCCATATTTGTACCAAGAAACACTCAAGCGTTGGGGCGACTTTCGGTAAAACCTAAACTCAAGTTAATTGCGACGTTCGATACTGCGCAGGAATCTCACCGAGGAACAGCATTCCGTGCACGGCACTATTCAGTCGCTGTTCCAACAAGATTTGAAAGAACCATCGCAGCAGACTGTGGATGAGGAATTAGCAAAGCACCCAACTTTGCCATGTGACGTTTCCGTGTCTTAGCCGTAGGCATGGTTTCATTACAAAAGCACTGTGATATGATGCTGCGGCCAAGCTATGGTTAAACCCTTTTCTAGGCTTTTTTGCTGAGACAACGATAGTGTTACGCGCCGTCTATCTCCATTAGGTTAACTGATTCCCAAAAAAACTCCAATTTTGACCGAGCATTGAAAGCATTGTACAAATAAGGAATGAATACCATTTTTGTGTTTTTTGGTTAAAATGTCATGCTGAAAGCGGCAAAGTTGCTGGCTGTCATTAAAACTGCAGTTTTCCGTTTCAGCGCAATCGAGGCTTCTTAGAATCATTGTCGCAACTTATAATTGCTAAACTTCGTACGAATCGCAGTTACCTGCCTTTGGTCGTTGGTTCCTGTAGTTCATCATGTGTTACGATGTCATCTTTAATTACTTGTTTTCAGCGGCGCCGAATCGGTCGTCGCTTTCCACGCGCGGTCAAATCCTGTTACTGAGCAGTATTAAGCACAAAAAATGTCAACGCCTCCATACCTTATAGTAAAGCTCGAGATTTGCGTTACTGGTCGGTGCTTTGAATTTTCGCTTGCCTCGAGTTTTGTAGTGCTTTTTCACTTTCATTGGGCAGCTGCCAGTCGTACTTTATAGCATCAGCATGTTGGTTTTACTGATTTGCTTTTTTGTGTATTTTAACTGCCCAATGTGTATTGTAAACGCACGCGTCCCAGATTGCTGCAACATGCGTCGTTCTATGTATTTTCTGCCCGATGGAAACTTCGCGAAAATGTAGCCATTGCGCGGTTGTCAACGAACTTTCGTAGTTATTTTTGTCCGTGCATTTCTTCTGTACTTTACTGATACAATGAGTTCAAGTGACGTGTAGCATTGACAGCTAAGCCTTCTATAAATATTTAAGCGATCTTCGTCAAAGAGCGCATATCAGAATTTTTCATCTTCATAAAACAAACGTTTATTTCAATCGTTCAGCAAAGTAAAAGCGTATGCATAGATCACTGGATGTTCGTAGTTTCACTCTTATCTTTTCTTGAGAACAAGACCACGAATCAAATCGAAGCCAACGCTTCCAGTGGCACAACTTACGTTTTTGTCGTTTTACTCTATGCTTGTAGATATTTTTGCAAAGCTTTTTGGATGTATTTTTGTGATCACAATGAAAACATTTTTAGTTTATCAAGTGCATCTACAAAGCTTCTTGATTTGTTCTACCAAGTTGTATACTTAAACTGCATCTTCGCTGGTGTTGTCTTTTTGTGCAATATTCATCGATATCAACTCTGTCAAGCTTTTTATCAATATTGGGCCAGTATATCTATTTTTGGGCATCTTTTAACATCTGGAAGCGTTGGCATCGTAGAACTCTTCCGATTGTCGTGTGTTTGGTAAAAGTTGGATGTTGTCAAATCATGTCCCCTCTGCCTGATTTGACCAAGTAAAAAATCTTTGGCATAAACTGGTACAGCCATGTCGCGCAAAGAGCGTTTGCCATGTCTTTTGCTTGCTCTTATACAGAATATCCTGTTCAATTTCTTTTGTTTGCGCTGTGTTAATTATTCAGCGTTTTTGTGTGTCTTTTCTAAATGATCTGTGCATATTTTTCAGGTCAGTTTTGTCAAAATGTTGTTACGTGTACGCGCAATCGAGTGAAGATGACTCGACCTTTTTTTCTGAACGTCGCTTTGCGTGAATTGTGCAAAGCCCGCTTGTTGCGAAGCGGCGCAAGGCGTCAGCAGCGGCGTCAGCTCAGCACCAGCAGGCGATTGTCTGGTAAAACTCCAGTGAGCTCAGTCGACCTCAGTAAATTTTCTGCTGAAAGGATCCGCAATTTCGCGATCATTGCCCACATCGATCACGGAAAAAGCACATTGGCCGACCGGTTGCTGGAAGGTAAAAAATTGGCGAGTTCCTGCGCACATGAGTTTCGCGACGCACGCCATTGATCTGGCGCATCAAGCCAAACAGGCAGCATCAGTCTGTGCGGATTGTTGGATACAGTACTAGATCAGCAGCCAGGACCTATGGCAGGGGGTACAAGAGTTACGTTGTACCGGTCCCGGGGGGATGAAATTACGTGCGCTAAATTTTTCTGTGATCAATCCGCAAATTACTATTGTAGCCAGTTTGCTGGTATAAGAATTGATCTATTTCTAACTCTTGGCATGGCAGCTGTTTTATATATATTCTAATTACTGCACAAACAAGCTATCCAAGTTTTTCCGAAGGCCCCAGAAGCTAGGAGCCCCAGTATCGGTCTTCGTACCCCCTGGTACAATTTCTCTGAGGCCCTGTCAGCAACACAATCGTGGTATACTCCATTGTTAACGGCTCACCCGCTGAGCGGTGAACTTCAAGGCGGCTACTCACAAAACCAAGCTCTTCATGATGATGTACTTCTTACCAACGACTTTCGCGGTCAAGCAAAGGGCCTTTACGGTTGGGTTCGTGTGAAGCAAAAACTAAAAAGTTTTAGTATGTTTTTAGTAATAACTTACCTCTGTAACATCGCAGAAAAGACCATAGTGTTTGTTTCGTATCGCAGTGACACGGTCGAAAGCTTTGCATCCGTTCATTCTAGTTATCTGCCTGTTTTTATCCTTGCTTCGTTCCGCGTTTTCAGGATTTCGATAGGCTCGATTATTTTTCAGCCACGCAAACGATCTCCACCGCGAAGCATAATAAACAAGTCTTGGACACGCTTCAAGTTGAGCGAGAACGTGGAATCACTGTCAAAGCTCAAACGGCGTCGATCGTCTACGAGGAAAATGGAGTCGAATATCTCTTGAATCTCATCGATACGCCTGTAATGAGGCTTGGTTGTGGTTTTTCGCTTAGCATGTCGCGGAGCGCTGATTAGTCTTATCTCCTTTCGACTACAGGGCCACGTCGATTTTGCTTTTGAAGTTTCGCGATCCCTGGTGGCGTGCCAGGGGGTCGTGCTGGTGGTCGACGCCAGCCAGGGGGTGCAAGCGCAGACGCTGGCCAACTTCTACCTTGCCCTGGAAGTGAGTACATGAGAATCCTACCTGAGATTTAGTTATGAAAGAGTCGCGCTCGCGCAGCGTCGATGAACCCGCGTGAACGTTGTGCGGCAAACGGTTAACAGCTGTTTATCATCAGCACGATCTGCGAGTCATTCCGGTTTTGAACAAAATCGATCTGCCGGCAGCTGACGTCGGCCGGGTCGTCAGTGAAATGGAATCTATATTTGGAATTGATCCTGATGAAGCCATTGCGATTTCTGCAAAAAATGGAATCAATGTATCATCTGTATTGAAAGTAAGACTGAAGAGATAAGTTTACGAAGCTGAGAAATAGCAAAATTTGTTTTGTGCTCAATTATGCGTTTATCAGATTAGAAATTTCTGAAATATAATTTTTCTTCGTTGTTACTGGTCAGATGCACCCAAGCTGTTTCTCGGGTAGAGCTTTTACTACTGTGTGGAGTCACTTGTTTCGACAAGTAACCAACTGTGCACAGGCAATCGTTGACAGACTGCCATCACCCGCTGACAACAAGACGAACACTTGCAAGCCTGGAAATCACTTGAAAGCGTTGCTTTTTGATTCTATGTACGAGGCACATCGAGGAGTTCTGTTGTACGTTGCTGTGCTGGATGGAAAGATTGCTACGGGTGACAGGATCACGACCCACCTGAGCAACCAGGATAGGAACAAGCCGACTTACAAAGTAAAAGAATTGGGCATTCTTCATCCAGACAAGGAGGAAACGGGCGTTTTATTCGCGGGTATGAAACGACAGATCGATTCCTGCCGTTGGTCGTTTTTGGTGAAGACTTTGGTCTTCAATGCTCACTCCGACCTGGACATGGAACTGCCAGGCTGGTTTTAAAGAGGCGCTGAACAATAGCTTGCAAATGGTGCTCGTACATCGATTTGGTTGCTGCTCTACGTCAGCTGAATTTAAACTTGACTTGCTGTAAACAATAAATCTTCTCAGACATTACCGCTTTCATCTACTCAAGCACCAGCGTGTTGTTCATCATTTCATTGCTCGTATACAGAGAAAAATAAAGATTTTTGTTACGGATGTTTTCGTTCCGGTAAAAGTGCGGCAGGAATCGTGCTTGTGGCGTGTTGTGATTCATTGCAGACGTCTGCGTTAAGAGCAATTTTTGAGGCGAGAGAAACTAGAAGACCGCTACGTGTGTTTTCTTAGAAGAGGTAATGTATCATGTTTTCACTGTGAGCGCTATATGTACGTCAATAGATACTTCTTAAAGTCATGAATGGGACGTGTGAAACGAACGGTTGACGCGCCGAATGTGAATTTCCGTTGCGTCAGCGCGTGTTTGTGTTGATGCAAACCTTTCGGCAAATCGTTTTTCAGGTCAAGTTGGTTACATTTCGTGTGGAATGAAAAGCACGAAGGAGGCGCAACTGGGCGACACAATTTTTCATGTCAATCATCCCGTCGATCCCATATCGAGATTGGAAAGATCGAAACCTGTGGTTTTCGGCTCTGTGTACCCGACGCTGCAAAAAGATTACGCCGTTCTACAGTCCGCGTTAAACCGTCTTGCTTTGAACGACAGAAGTGTCTCGGTGGAAAACTGCAGCAGTTACGTGCTAGGTAACTTTGTGGGTATACATGCGCAAAACTTCGTCCTGTGCTTGTTTCAAACACAGTGATGTTGGATGACGTGCCGAGTGTTTCGTGTTCCGCCTGTTATGAAGTTGGTGGCGCTCAAACGAAGATGGCGGCCTGTGTTGCAAGCCAAGAGAAACAGCAAACCCGTTGAATAAAGCGGTGCTAATACTCGCCCGTCATAACAACGTTTCGCAAGAGTTTTGGTGCTTTTTCCAGAAAATCCCTTCGTTGACCAGGCAAAAAAAGTTCATAGATTCTGATGCAAAACGCTGAAAAAATGCAAAAACCTTTCCAACAAGCTGTTATACTATGGTGTAGCAGCTTTTGGGGGGAGCGGCGGTCTAATGCTGGGTTGAAAAGGATTGCCGTTCACGAAGAAACTCAAAGGTTTTCATGGGCTGATTGCTCTGTTTTTTCTATGCCATGTTTATTCATCATTCGAAACACTTTGTTCCTAAACTGTAGCATCATTTTCGTTGGTTCAAGCAATGTAGTGTCGAAGACCAACATGGCAGCAATTCACACATATCATTAACTGAAAAAGATGGGTCTAATTTACGGTGTCCATAGCACCGTAACTTCCATTTATTTATGGCCTTCGCGACACTATCCTCAGAAATGACGCTTTCAGTAAAATTTCAAACGATCATCACATCAGGTCCTGCTGCTGACAATGGGTTTAGTTCTGTACATTAATTTGAAGCAATGCATGTACGTTTAAAGTAGTGGTTTCGTAAAACATACGGGGTTTACCTCAACAGCATTTGCTGGCTGAAGTTGTTCATTGCTGTCTATGTCCTCATGCCTCGACGTGTTCTGCTTGTAGATTTTGTGTCGTTTGTTCATTTGGGACCACGATGCAGAACAAACAAACTTGTAAACCTAAGTTTTGTTGAACGCGGTTGATTGGTTCCTTCAACAGTTTTTATGTGATTGATTATATAAAAAAGTTTGGACTGTTGGTTTTGTTCAACTTTGAGATCGTTACAGGCGATGGATTTCGGTTGGGATTTTTAGGATTGTTGCATATGGAAGTTTTCTGGCAGAGACTTCAGCAAGAATATGACGCTCAAATCGTTGTTACTCCACCATCGGTTCCATACAAAGGTAGCCTTGGCATTTTCGTTGTTGAGTTCTACATTCCTGTTATTGTCTTATACTTTCGCGCCCGTTTTCCAGTCGTTCATCCCCCCGGTGACGTTCGCTGTTTTCAAAAACCGTGTGGCATTTTCGCCACTGCACGTCGCTATATTTTGTGCTTGATTATCTGCTGCGTGTTTCTCGTTCGCACGAGCACGTCTTGCCGAAATAACAAACAGTCCAGTTTTTCCGAAATGTGCAGGATTTTCGCAAAAACTATGTTAGATTTTTTCACCCGGGTTACAGTGAGAAGGCTCGTCTTGTCTGTCTTGAGCGAACTTAAAGGCGCGCAATGATGCAACCTGGTTATGTTCCTGAAAAGATCTCTGGTGCACTTCCTGGTGGTGTTAATGGTCGCGTGTTTGTGTGCAGTGAAATATCGGAGCAGAAAGGATCGCCGTTAAAAATACCGGCGATGGAGCCGTCAGTTGCCTAGCGTTTTGCAACTGCCTCGTTGCGTTCACCGAGAGTGTGAAACGAGGATTGGCTGCGTTTAACATAAATATACGTTATCAACCGGTTGCTGCGGTTACAAGGTGACATTTATTGCGTGTTTATTTGAAAGAAAACAGCATAACGCTGCTCTAGCTACGACATTTCTAACTTCCGCACTACTCTGCTCTTCCTCACTGCTTCTGTTTTTCAGCTGTTCTGAAGATCAATGCAAAGCGCGGTACGAAAGAAGGAACTGTCCTTGATATCAAACTACCGTCTGATTTTCCCGACCCAAGCCACGTCGAGACCTACCTGCAGCCTGTAGTGGTTGGCACCATATTTATGCCGAAGAAGTTTGCGGAGGATGTGCGAGAGCTATGCACGGTTCGTGGCAGACGCAAGTAATGTTGCTGAATCCTGGCGATTGTTGTAGGGCGAAATCTCTGGCCAAGCGGCGCATTGGCCACATTCTAGCAAAGGTGAAGGACAAGGACGGCGCAATTCCTTTCGTGTATGCAAGCTTTAAGAAGGGCTGCCGTTTTCTTAGCTTTGAAGATTCTTTAGATGGAGATCAATGAATATGTTACATTTTTGATGGCTTCTTTCTTGAGTGGGTGACGAATGTGCTCTCAGGGGGGAAATGCCAACTCTCTGCTTTGTGTTTTTAAGGGCCGTGGGGTCCCGTAAGGCCCGGAGGTAATTAGCAGCGCGGTACATTACACGAGATAGCAAATGACATGCTTGTTCGGCAGACTCTGTTCGGTCAAGTTTTTCGTGCCGTTTGGCAGATGCCTTCGCCTTTTTGTGCTGCAGCTTTTGTGAGATATAAATGCAGACAGTCGAAAACCTTTCCCTGAACATGTATCCCTTCAGCATTTCGACAGTTAAGCATGTACCCCTAAAATTTCGTATGAGGAAATATTTCATCATGACTAATCATAGATACGTTTAACAATAACCGTAATAATTTTTGAAAATTATATTCACTGATATATGTACAAATATTTGTAAATAAATAATATAAAAACATATTTTTCCTTCTATCCCTTCTATTGCTAACCTTAAATGTACCTCCAGAAGGTAAATGCACTCTGTGCGTTAAACGATGACGTGGACGCTGTTCAGCGGTACCTTCGGATCACTGCTGTGAGACCACGACCGTTGATTGAAGTGTGTGAGAACAATCCACTCTTGCGCGACTGTTTTTGTAGTTTTATTAGATGATCTTGCAGACGCACGACGGCGTGCTTTTGGACAGCCAGGCTATTGGTGATGCGCGAATCATGATGGTCTACAAACTTCCGCTCAGCGAAATAATAGTTGATTTTTACGACAATTTGAAGTCAATATCGTCGGGTTATGCCAGGTATGGTAGCGATTCGTGTCAATGATCAGAAATCTCGCAACACTTCAAAATACGGTATTTTTAGTTTCGATTACGACGAAGTGAAGTACGAACCAACAGATCTGATGAAAATACGATTTCTTGTCAACGGCATTGAAGTAGAAGAACTGACTAAAGGTACAGGTTTTGAAGTTGCGATAGTAAAATTGGACTGAAGCGCTCGCTACGCTGTCGATCTCACAAATGCTGAACGATTTCGCTGAGTTGTTTGTTTTTGCAAAATAAAAAGAAACAGCCTTGGAAGCGGATCCCAACGTGTCGCAGCTTGAGCTAAAAATAGCAGTTATGTTTTTTAGCGTGTAAGACCTCGAGGTGTTTTTTACGATAAATCAACACAAATCGTGTCAGCTAAAAAAGTTGCTGTCGGAAAATAAGGATTTTTATTGCTACCTCCACAATTGTTGCTCTAATTTAGAGGGGAATGTATTGCGATTTCTTAGCTGCTTCCCGGTAATTGTTGTACACCTGCTGGAAATTTCATTAATTCATTGGTGCATTATTGCAGCTGTAGTTCTCCCAAGAGCGCCTTGTTCTCTTTGGAATTTTCGTTAAGGAAAATTTCTTCTGTATTCCATTTTTGTGTAATAGCATTGTGAAAAGTCTAATCAAACAATGAGTGCGAGAAGCAGTTTCTCTTGCACCACAGCTCTTCTTTCCTGTTCCCACACTGCCTTTATCCCCAGGCAAATCGAGTTGCAATTCACGACCTGTGCATGCCTGTTTTTTTCAACCAATGCGCTACGTTGTTAGGACTGGTTGTCGTGCTAAGATTTGATCGTCGTACCTTTCGCTGCTGGTTCAGAAGCTCGTAAAGCTGCTATTGTTGTTGCGATGCGATCGGAAATCCCGAGCGGCACATGCGCAAAGCTTCGCACTGTGGCGGCAAGCAACACTAGAGTTCACATGCCATGATCACTCCGCGTACGCTAGTCGTTACGTTCAATGGTTGGAGACGGCG
>Ga0210059_1015123_pt1 | contig 11315 bp, 7 predicted proteins | sample Ectturendosymbi2_FD_188042 | JGI IMG/M metagenome (GOLD analysis project Ga0210059, IMG submission 188042) | Ecteinascidia turbinata endosymbiont from Florida, USA - Sample 2 (SPAdes) (version 2) | ecosystem: Host-associated > Tunicates > Ascidians > Unclassified | place: Key West, Florida... | reverse complement strand
TCTGCCATTCGGTAACCGCTTGACCGATTTCGTTCAAATTTTTTTTGTTGGTTGTTATTTTTGAAGCTCTTTCAAATGAGCCCACTTTCATCAAAATCTGAGAGGGTGGGTGAACATTTTTAATTTTTCTGTTCAATTAAGCATGGAATGGCCCCTTGGACTATGTAAATCAAGGTCAAGTTAGACATAGTTTTTGTGTGCACTCATGCATGACCATATTTCAATTGCTTATAACTCGAAATGGTCAACTGGTATGAAGTTGATTCTTGTTTTATTTGAAAGCTATAGAGTAGCAGATTTTTTTAGTTTCAGGAAACCTTTGCTTATTTACGTATTCACTATGCTTTTTATTATTTTAAGTAACTAAGGGGATTTTGACTCAGAATCAATATATGCACTAGAGCAAGCTGCAATAATAATTTATATCCTCAACTTTTATTCATTTGTTTGACATGATACATATTTCTGATAGTATGTTGAAGATAAAACAGTTTTCAGAAGTTTGATCATAGTAATTACATGTATAATAAACAGACAAAAATTGTGTTTTATGAACTTTGTTTAATTAATTTTTCATTTTTCTGAGATGGTGTCCTAGCTATCAGCTTCTCCTCAAAATGCAAAAAATAAAATGTTATTAAAAATAATAACTGCCAAATGGTAACAAACAAGATCATGCCTTGACAAAATTAAGAGATTAACCAGGGAAAGATTAAACAAGGGTACTTCCGTGGTCAATCTGTGACAATAAATTTCAAAGTATTATGTTAGTTTTTCAGGTGAAACTATTTGCAGTTGCAAGAGGCAATGCAGCCTCATTTTTTCAATCTTATGCCACCAAGGGTATACAAAACATCCACCACTTTCATCCAACAAAATGAAAGGAATAGTCCCATTCGCACTTATTCTTTAGTAGTGCAAACTTCACTTAATTATCAACCCAAATCCATATGTTAGAAAAAAATTGTTGCAGCTGTGTATAACAATACATACTACACTGCTATGGTGCAAGATGTTGACCAGGAACAAGAATGCTTCAATACAATTTATGCATCCTAATGGAATTTCTTCATTTTTTTGGCCACAAAAACATGATTTTTGCTGGATACTAATGCAGCTACCTTAATTGCACTATTGAAAACCATGACCAAAATCAGTCCATGGCTACTAACATGTCTCTTCAAAAGATCAGTAACAAACATAATGAAAAGATTTGAGGAAATTAGCTCTATTAATGCTGCTATTGTCTATGGACACAAAATAAATAATTTACTGCTCATTTACCTTGTGTACTACATGAGGTTGATGTTGGGGAGAATTTTATTGCTGTTGAATCACTTGTACCATGCATGTCGAGCATAAGGGCAACCATGCAAAAATTGTCAGACCATAAACAGATGGCAATTTTTGTATGTCAATAAATTTAACAACTTTTTTGATTTAACAACTTTGTTGGATTATTTGCAGTGAGGAAGTCTTGAAACTTGGTCTTGAGACCATTTTTACGGGTCTCAGTCTCGGAGGTTTCAGGTCTCATCTTGCTCTCAAAGGTTACAGGTCTCGGTCACAAGCCTATTGTCTTGAAACTGTCAATATTGCCAAGATATAGCTTTGTAAAACTTCTGTGATTCAACGAGTTTTTCTCTGTTGTATTAGTAAGTAAGAAACAACTATAACAGATTGGAAAAATGCCAGGAATTTGAAAACCCAAACTTTAAAGTGGTGATAATAATTTTTTGAAAAATTTCAGCAAAATGCACAAATTTTGAAATCTCAAGTTTCAGTCTCAAAGTTTTAACAAGGTCTTGGTATCAAAGGTTGGTTTTGACTACATAACTGATTATTTGACAAAACAAAAATAATGCCATCTGAAGTATGTATCAGACAATAATGTATAGGTGAATTTGAAGCAAAACCAACTGTCAATGTGTATGGAAATAAGATTTATGTTTGTATCAAATCAAGTAAGATCTTTGGATCATGCAACTCTGGTTTTTAAACTGAATGGAATTATAAACAAAATCAACCAGATAAAAAGATTATGATCAGTAGTTACAAATGAGAAAAAAGAACAAGTTACTTCTTAAGTATATTGTAAATCAGATTACATGTTAGAATTCACAATGGTAATGTTGCAATCAGAAATCCTGAGCGGCATGTGCGCAAAGCTTCGCACCGTGGCAGCAAGCAACAATAGAGATCACCTGACGAGATCACTTTGTTGTTGCTTGTTTGCACCACATACATATATTTTTGTTCTTTGCGCACATCCCGTTCGTGGTGAATCACACAATCAACGCAACACTACCGGAGAGGTTGCAACAGTAATTTTCTTGACCATAAAAATAATATGCTAATTCATTGTATTTGTTTAAATTTCAAAAATTAAAATAACTAGCAATATTCAAAATTGACCCCTTTTCTAATATTTTCACATTTTTCAACATGCTCTTAATTTAAAAAAATTTTGTTGAGGGTATTGAGCATACTAAGAACTATCTTGTCAAACAATCATTAAAAAATCTTTTTTAATTAAAAAAATTAAATTTGATTTAATTGAAAAAATTACGTGAAATTAGATTTGATCAAACAAATTAAATTTAGTTAAAAAAATTAAGTTTTTTTAATTTCATAACAATATTTAAAAAAATTGTTTTGATTGAAAAAATCTTTTTAATGTTTATATACCAGTATATAAACATATAAATTTTTTGCCTAAGTTCAAAAATAAGCATGGGTGACCAAGATACAGTAGAATCTCCATAACACCAGCCCTTAGATAAAAAAAATGAAGTCAATTGAAGTTGCACTATTTGAGTTATAGGTATTTAAAATATCGTCATGCTTGAATGCACATGAAAAACATGTTGCCTTATAACAACGATTAAACAGGGTTCAAAGGTCACCAGTGAAAAACTTTGTGTTGTTTTGTTCAGCATAGAGCCTTCCACCTTACTGCAAAATATTGAATGAAAATATTCAGAGATAAAGGAGTGACACTCAGTTGAAGTTCCAACAGCAAATCTCCAATAATTTTTTGGTCCAAACCTCTTGAAAAACATCAAAATTTCAAATGCTCATAATTGGAAATACAGGTCTGATTTAATAATTCCAACTTTGCTGAGCTCAGAAGCCTTAGATCTTTCCCCTTATAAAATTTCGTGAATTTTGGTGAGGGTCAGATGAAAAATCCTCATTTTGCTGGATCACCTGACATGGAATGACCTTAATGTAACTATAAATAATGTTGTAATACAAGTATATTTTGCTAATAGCTCTGCAGTAGGACCACAGTCACACGGGTTCAAAAATGGAGGTATTACTTTCAGGCCAAGGGGCCAGACTTTGGATAATTCAAAACCTGCAAAAACCTTCATCATTTGATTGTGAAAAACAAGTCAGTCACAAGCTGCAGAAAAGTTTTTTAAAACAAAAGCAAAAAATTCACAAACTAAGAACATGATCTTGGAGCAGTAACTGGGACACAATCATTGAAAGATTAGTTCATAAAAATCAAAGTTGGTCTCTGGGGTGGAGCTGGAAACCTGCTTTGAACTTGTTACAGTCAAACCTCGCTTATCCAGACTACTTTGTTTTGTCAAATAATTTTGTTTTAGTGGGTTATCCCAGTGGATAATCAGAATCAAATTCTTTTCAGAGCAAGTTAAATGTGAACACATGACGATGTGCAGTGCAGTAGAACTAGCCATTACCTTGGCATAACTAAAGGTTTGAGCCAGAGTAGGAAAACTTACATGAAGGAAGCCCACTGGGTACTGCATGGGGCCCAATGGCCAACACGCAAAAAAAGTTAAGAAATGATAATGAATCTAGATGAAGATGGCTATACTCAAACCTGAAATCACAAGAAAACATTCCAAAAAACACAAAAAACAACAACCTACTGACTGAAAAAATAGCTGAAATCACAGGTAGCCCCATTATTTGTCATATGCAATGCATCTGACCTGTCATGTCTTACATTACAACAAAGCTCAGATTTGCCCTTTTGAATTTGAGGATCACCCTTACTGCAAATACGAGACTTTGGAGGCAAACAGAATGACGTTCATCTCCATCCAGGATCTCATGTACAATGACTTCAGTCTCTACCTAAGCCCACAAATATAATACTAACTTCACCTTGGTCTCAAACTCAAAGTGAAGGAGTTCTGCACATTCAATCATTGTGTTTGAATAGGTTATAGCCTATGAACCTGATCAGTGAAAAAAAATAATAGGCCTAAATTTCCACAGACAGTATCAGAGTTGGTTGGTTAGAGTTACATGACCTCCACCAATCCATGGTGACCATGGGATGAATGGAGTGGTCCTTACAATTCCATAAGCGTAGCCAGGGGACCATGGCCCTCTCCCGATTTTTAGCACATCTGACTCATTTTGTGCTTTGTGAAGCATTGTCCCAACCAAAAATATGGCTGCTTGCCTAAAATCAAACACTTTGCCCCCCCAAATTTTCTTGGGGCTGGTGTTGCCATCGGAAATCCCAAGTGGCATATGCGCAAAGCTTCGGACTGTGGCAGCAAGCAACAACAGAGTTCACGCCATGATCACTCTATTATTGCTTGTTCGCGCCACATATATGTATGTATGGTGTTGTTCTTCACGTACATCCCGTTCGTGGTGAATCACACAATCAACGCAACACCACCGGAGAGGTTGCAACAACATCCCCTCCTTTTTACAACGAACCGCACCGATCGCACGTTCTTTGTGTGAAGGCTGAACTCCGCATGACCTTCACATCCTGGACACAGCACCATTTTGTTGCGATTGGAAATCCCGAGCGGCATATGCGCAAAGCTTCGCATTGTGGCAGCAAGCAACAATGGAGTTCAAATGCCATGATCACTCTAATATTGCTTGTTCACGCCACATATATGTATGGCGTTGTTCTTCACACACATCCCGTTCGTGGTGAATCACACAATCAACGCAACACCACCGGAGAGATTGCAACACTGGCTACGCCACTGGGTGGGAGTTCTTCAACCGCAATAATCCTACAGTATGCCATGATGGTATATATCCTACCCTGGAGAGCAAGTGTTAGCACCCACCAGGTTCAATGTAACATTCCTACCTTTGAGGCTCTGTTGCGAAAATACACGTGCTTGTTTCTCAAAAGATGCAAGAAATCTAACAACATATGGCTACATGCATCGATGCATTCAGATGTTTGTATTCGTCCCTGTTCTTTGAACACTATAATCGCATTTTACTCTGTGAATGAGTGATCGAACTTTGCTGTATCCGTTTGATTGATGGTGTGTCATGCCACACGATACAATGCTTCTGCATTTTACCTAGACTCGACCAATTCAGGAATTAGCGCCCTACTGGCCTGCACAGTAGGTTTGTAACAAGTGTTATGTGTTAGCTAACAATAGTGTTACTGTCAAGAATGTGTCTGTAACCCTATGGTTCTGCCTTCAGTGTAGTTGCAAAAAGTGTCTGTAACCCTGTTATTCCGCCGGCTTCAATGCCTTGTACCACGTGCTGTTTTGTCTGTTTTTATTGACCTGCGTTCTGCAGAGTGTGTGTGTTTATTACTACTATCATGGACTTCGTGTCTGCTCACAAACAAATAAATTAAATTAAATTTCATGTGACACAGAGACTACGACTAGCAATCCAAAACGCCCTATTCAAAATTTTCGCCTAGCACTGTTAAACAACTTGAACTTCACTGATAGTGATCATTGATCAAGATCAAGTTGAAGTTCAAAGTCGGTCAAGGGCCAAATTCAAGGTCGCGTCCAAGCAGTGATTACAATAAATAAAACGGATGGCCCACTCATTTCTCCGTCACGCGTGACTGCGCCTTCACTTGACAGTATTGCAGACTGCAGAGTCTGCCGAGGTGTGGATTTTGGACTTTTTGGATCCAGACTCCGGCTGCTTCCAACAGGATTAGGAGTGAAGTTTTCTTTCGAATAGCTCGATCCGGATTGGATTTGGATTGTATTTTTACTGAAAAAATGTTACTGGTTGTTTGCTTGGCTTATATTTATCCGGACTCCAACAGGAGCCGGATTGCTGGAATTTAGTTGGTACCGGATCCGGATTGGATTTGGATTCAAAATTTGCAAAACAGGATTAGATCCGGACTCAAAAAAATCAGAGTTCGAACACCTCTGCAGTGTTGCCAGTTGGACGCTTTTACCGCACAATTGGGCTGTTTTTTGTGCGCTGGGGGAAATTTTTTGGTGTTCCGGTGTCAAGCGAAATTTCTGACTTCTGCCAAATTTCCTATTATTGTTTGTCAGTCATTTTGCTTCTCAGAGTAAAAGCTTAAAGTTCGGCAATTACTTTTTTGGTGTGGGTTGTGCAAATTGAAAATTTTTGGTTAGATGTCAGATGCGCACAACAAGCTGTAGTACAAGTATAACTATAAACACTGAAAAATATTGGACTTACTTTTAGACCTAAATTAATTTACTTTTTCTACCTTAAACCAAACCCTAACCCGACAGACTTATCTGAACACCAAACCTTGAGGCCTGATAATCAGTTTCTCAGCGTATTTGATATAACAATATCATTCAGTACATGGGCACATGGCACGAAGTCAGAAAAATGGCAAGTCAGAAATTTCGCCTGACACCGGGGTCAAGCCAAAATTCTTAACTAATATTGTTAGTCAGTTATTTTCTTCTCAGAGTAAAGAAATAAAGTTTGGCAATTACTATTTTGAAGTGTGTTGGGTAAATTAAAACTTTGTGGTTAGATGTCACCAGGGGTACGCATAGCAGAGGTGAGCATGGATAGGATCAGGGTTAGACATCCTGCAGGATACTTGCGATTTTTTTGGATCAGGATTGGATTTGGATATTTATTTTTGAAAAAAATTGGATCAGGACAGGAACAGGATATTTGTTTGATATCTATAACGAAATTTTCCTGAAAGTGATTCAAGATGTCACCAATGATGGTGCTGTTGTTTTTCTTTGCTATGATTTTTATATTCACAAAAAATCAACATGATTTTGCCAGTAAGTACTGCACTCATCACAATCGATGATAATTCGTGTTACTTCATCGTAAATATTTTCCGGTGAGGTGGAAGTAGTAAGTTGCTCTTATATTGCTGGTATGCAGCTTTGTTTTGTTGTACTGAATGGCATATGTGTGTGTTGTGTAGGCTAATATAGTCTATTTCATAGTTGGGCAACTTGTCTTCGACTGGGATCGACCAGAAAATTTCTTGATACCTCGCGACGACCGACCAGTTGGTAATATAGTCACAAATACAAAGTGCCAAAGTTGAGTATCATATGTGCAAATGCAGTGTACCATCGCCTTAGTAAGTGATCCACAGACAGAAGGCAAAGTGTCTCTTACACCTAAATCATGATTGTCACGCAGTAACAGAAAAACATAGCCTATTACCATATCTTCGCGGCATCTACCGAGCTAGCCTATGGTCAGCCATCACACGAGGCACCAAAGAATATACGTGACCAACCAGTTGCTGGATAATTTATATGTACTTTCTGGAATATTGATTGAAAAATATTATTTTTAGGCAGCTTCTCAATTCAATGCAGAATCAGGTGCAATCGATTAAGTGGCACTCAGCAATCAACCGGTTGATGCGATCAACCTGTTGGCCACCCCTGGTCTATTTCAGTGTTTAATCTGCATTTCTTTTGGTTAGCATTTTGAATATTCTACCTCAACTTTTATGCAGTCAACCTTTGATAAAAGACAGTTTGAGTTTGTAGTTTTTGTAAGCTACATACTTTCAATATATTTTATACTGTGATCCAGAGATGATCACTATCCGGTTTGCCGGTTGGATATCCGGCAGGATAGTGAGTTTGCAACCGGATAAGGATATCCAATAACTGCTTTCAAACGGGAACCGGATATGGATCCGGGTATCCGAAACGCTTTTATCAATATTTCGAGGATTCAGACTTTTGGAAAAAGTTGCACATTGCACAATCATTCATTTATTATCTTCAGAAGCATCTTTTCAGCCTTCTGCGCCATGACTCCGAGTCTGTCTATGGTGTAATCTCTGAGCCGTAGAGTTATGCCAAGTTTGTCAGCATGAATCTGTTCCTGGTGTGGCAAGATAGGGCTCTCTTTCAGTGTACATTAAAAGGACGTTGTTTGCTGCGTACCTGAACTAAAGCTAGCTAGTGTAGACCTACCGTGATCTGTAGTCTAGACTTAGTCTAGACTAAACTAGAGCACTAGCTCTTTTAATGTGTTCTGAAGTCTACACCAGGTCTTGCAGTCTTCACGCCTATTCTACCTGATCCTGCATTGACTGGTTGTGGGGTGATAGCCTACCAGGCAAGAAAGCTTTTTTAAACATGATATGCAAGATTGTTGATTTGTGACATTGACTTGTTAGACTGAATTTTTAATCAGTCATTTCAATATAAATGACAAATTGTAAGCCAGTGTGTTGTTTTGAATGCTGTTTTGGATGGTAGAATAGCATTGCTATGTAGTTCGGTTTGGTTAAAGTGCAACAATGGGCAGAATTAATAAATAAAACTTGAATGTGAACTCATGGATGGTGTTAAAATCTAACCATTATTGCCAGAAAAATGGCCAATGAAAAACTTGGTGTGGCAACAGAACCGTCACCAGAAAGTCTATAGCCTAGGGGAGCTATAGCCTAGGGGACCTTTACAGTACATTTGTGCAGTGGGGCTTGACATTCTGAAATTTGAACAAACATCACTGTTTTATAGTGCTTCATATTTCAATTTGGGAGGGGGGATTGGAGATTTGTTTCAGAGGGGCTAAGCCCACCAAAGGCCCCCCGTGCTGACTGGACTGTGTGGCAAAAGTTCAGCTTGCTTTTTACAAGCATGACAAGGACCAAAGTGATACAACGCAATCAAGTGTCTACTCTGCTTCGAGGCAAAATCTGTGCTGGGACTATTTTGCCTTCATTTGAACACAATTGGTTGAAGTGGTCATATGACAAGCATGATATGCAGAGACAATTGGTTGGGATTTAGGAGTTTTTGGTTAGCGTTTAGGATCAGGGTTTGTTGTCAAGTTTTAGGTTTAGGGGTTCAATGTTTAGTGTTAGGGTTTAGCTTACAGTTCACTTAATGCAAACAAGAAGCTGCTAACTGCTTGCCATCCCTGAAACAATGACAACCATCATCCATGCATGGTAGTGAGCTTTTACAGATGTCACGGTCAACTAAGCAGGACATGCGTTCCAAACTTGTTGTTAGACTACTTCAACCAATCGTGTTTAGCTAAAGGCAAAATAGCACCAGCAGTTATTTTGCCTCATGAGGCAAAATTGACGCAGCACAAAAATGTATGTTGTGCATCGCAATACACTTACGCATAGTTTTCGTATACGGATTGTATGATTTCAACAAAATCAGGATTCGGATCGGATATGGATATCATTTTTCAAAAACAGGATAGGATCGAATAGTGAAAATCCACTATCCGATCATATCTGCTGTGATCTACTCTCAGTGTTACAAAATATATTTTCTTTATTCTATCAATTGATAAATGCTGGAGCTCTTTTGCAGTTAGCTGATGCAGGTGGATTTGGTCACATGACAAGGACTATATCCTTGGATTAGCGGATCTTCTTTGCAACTGAACCAAAAACCCTAACCCAAATTGTAAACCTGTGTCTGGTTTTCAAAACTTATTGAAAAAGCAATGTAGCTTACATCAAAATTTTTCCCATCAAAAGAGTCGTCTCTATCAGCCCGGCCTAAACAACAATGCTGAGAGCCCAAATGACGACCACTCGCACAGCAGGAATTTCCTTTGGACCAGGTTCATCGTACTAACTGCTATGTGCTATGTGCCAAGAACTCAGTGTTGTAAGTGGACAAAGCCAGATAGGCTACACTACAGTTCAAATGGAAAAATAACCACAGTAGAGCTATACCTCTGGCAGCAAAATATACACTAATTTTCTGTTTTTACAATTGAAAGCGTACAACACGTAATGTTATTTTTATGGTTTGGATCACAAAATGACAGGGTGTTTTTGTTTGGAAGCGGCTATAGATACTCTGGCAATGACACAGTTAGAATAAAACGTTGAGTTTGTCACATTAGTAGTACTGTCACGGTAGTCAGGTAGAGGTGTCTTACTGTGTAAATGGTTTTCGTGCTGACTCTTGCCATAATCGGGCACCATTTGTTTTGGTTGTAGTGGTTGCACGTTTCATGGTACTGATTTATATTTACTTTTTTCAAAAGTTTCCAAACTTTTGTGGTCAGATATGTCGTTTAGGTTTAATAAGTGTTAGGCTAAGATTTACTAAGTTTCTACCAAGCGTAGTCCAGCCTACTGCACACCACTGAAAGCGTGACTCGAGTCAATGACTCGACTCGAGTCACGATTTTTGGTGTCTCGGACTCGACTCGAGTCACGTTGAGAAAACGGTGACTCGACCCGAATCGAGTCACGTTTTTCACAGAATGACTCGACTCGAGTCACAGTCAATGACTCGAGAGTCGAGCCAGAGTCATTTTTACAAAATCTCTGAGTTCCTCATGGACAAACTCAGTTCGTTTGCACATAAAGAAATTAGCGTTTTTTGCTTCAGTGATGATCAAGATTGGCGCAAAATTTCTGATTTGCCTGTCTAGTCCTGCAATGCTGCATTTTAAGGATCAAGTGTCCCCAACTTCCACAGAGTTAGACGTGAGACTTTGCTTTCACTGAGGGTTCAGCAGGGCACAATATATTGAATCTTTATCGTGTTTTAATGTAGCATTTGCATATCGTGGCAGTGGGCCTCAAACTGTGACCTTGAGCCTTTTCCAGATATTTCAGATTAAAATCCAAACCATAAACTATATTGCAAAATATAATGCAAATACGAATGCTGAATCTTGTTTAAATGCAAGTTCCTGCCACTGCTATTAGCTTAAGCCTATGTGGCAACGTGATTACGCCACATATAATGCAGAATTCGTAGCAGCAATAGAAGGTCTAACCTGGTCAAATGCGTAATCCAGCAGCGTGCAGAGGGGGGGTGCCAACAGGGCACCGCCCCGGGCATCCAAGGCAGGGGGGCATCCAAAGAGTGAAATTACAAAAATCTGCAGGAGAGAAAAATATTGCTTACAACATCTAAAAGAATTTGAACTATGAAAATATCCAGACAACAAATAATCATAAGAGAAAAATAATCATAAGAGAAGCCTGAACATTTCAGCAGCCTTAGCCAAAGAAATCCGAAGTTAATGAAGCGTGAAAAACGTCAGATGTTCAGAAGCAACCGGATTGGAGAATTACAAACAAAATGGTATAGCTCCTTAGCAACACAGGA
>Ga0210059_1015122_pt1 | contig 11316 bp, 8 predicted proteins | sample Ectturendosymbi2_FD_188042 | JGI IMG/M metagenome (GOLD analysis project Ga0210059, IMG submission 188042) | Ecteinascidia turbinata endosymbiont from Florida, USA - Sample 2 (SPAdes) (version 2) | ecosystem: Host-associated > Tunicates > Ascidians > Unclassified | place: Key West, Florida... | reverse complement strand
GTCATACGTTTCAATAAGTCATTTTCAATAGAATCAAGTCTCTGTATTACACACAGCAACATAGCATGCAAGTCTTTCAAGGTAGGTTCATTAACTGCCTGTGACAAGGTTTCGATCACCTTTCGATAGCGCGTGTTTCTCGCATCCATGCTTTGTCCTTTAGGCAAACGCGTTGCGGGAACTCAGTTGTCAGAGCAGAAAAAAACACGTCCTGTCAGCTCGACATCCAAACACGAAGTGAAAAGCTAAAAGCTTGTTGAGTGAGTGTTTTATGCATGCATGTTTTAGGCGCGAGTGCAGTTACTAGAGTGAGCTTGTCAGTGAATGTTGGCTTGGGCTAAGGTTGCCAGACGTCCTTGAGTGCCAAGAACTGTCCTTGAATTTCCTATCAAATCGTATTTTGTCCTTGATTCTTGAAAAACATCGTGTTGTCCTTGAATATTTTCCGGCATCCTTGAAAATTCTTGAATACTTTTAAAATTTTTCATTAGAGAACTATTGATTACCTTGAACATTCAATAATCAAGAATAAATAATGCAAATGAACAGAGCGACGTATAAGTTTGTTCCATCCATCTTAAACAGTTGTAAATTATAGAAAAAAGGTTGTGTTGTCATAAATATGTTTTGTTTATTTTTCAATTTCGTATATGGTTAACATAGCCTGACTTGCCCATACGTGATTCAAAGTTTCTGCAAGTAGCCCACCATAGACCGTACCCAGTGGCATGTAGAGGGAGAGGCAAACTGGGCGACGGCCCCAGGAATCCAAAGCAAGATGGGCATCCAAAGAGTGAAACTGCAAATAATAAAATGCTGTAGCAAGTTGATTTTTCCTATTGTAGAGCTATTAACACATGCTGCATGGATTTAATTTTTCGAAACTTGTTTTTTATCAACACTAGGTTTTACGTACTCTAACGCCAGTAATTTCTCACCATCCTCAATACTAGGGACCTACACTCTAGGTGTGCGGCGAATACCCAATTAAACTGATAGTGACGTGACTCTGCCCAGATCAAGTTATCAATCGAAAATCACAAAATTGGATCGAAAAATAATTACGGCCGATTGATTTTGAGCCAAATTTCAAAAGTGTCCTGTTTCAACTTGCTTCGTTTACCTGACTTTTTGATGCTTCACTAGTTTCCTGTTTCATTTTTTGATGTGGCAACCCTGGGTGTGAGCTACTGCAGCTTCACACCTGTGCTTGCTATATGTAGATCATTTCAAGCTTCGTCACTAATTGGCAGATCAGACAGATTCAGTCCCGTCGCCACAGGGATGCCTTAGTGCAGTGGCGATTCTAAAATGAAAAAACAAGGGGGACCACTGCCAGGCCAAAGAAAAATATAGGGAGGCCAATAAAATGTCTCTCCTGCATGGTGATTTTCTGCTGTAATGAAGATTGATTTGCTATGAAAAACCCTATCAAATCCAATACAGTGCATCCTCGATTTTCTGGCCCCCGATTAACCGGCCCCTCGATTAACCGGCCAGGTTCAACAGGGAGGTACATTCAATTATTTAGTCTAAAATCTACACGTTTCACAGTGGAAAAAAAACTAGAAAGCCAACAAACAATGTTGTCAAGAAGCTTGTTTCTTATTTTGTAAGTTTATATTATTTTTTCGTTCTTTTTCTTTGGGTTCTGTTGAGTGTGGTGTAGATGGTGGATGGTGGGCACCCTACGATAAAGATACTTTCTTATCTGGCCAAATGCTTATCCGGCCAAGATTTTGGAAAAAGGTTGCCAAACATGGCCGGATAATCGAGGATGCACTGTATATGCTTCTGAATATAGTCAGAACAGTTGCCAGGAAGTCTTCAAATCGTTTAAAATTTTGCTGGCTGAACCTTATCTGTTGTATGTATCAATTGAACGAACTTAAACATGATATTAACACTTTGAGAACCAGTCTACGATATATTCGTACTTTGATTTCGGCCTAAAAAACAGCAGTTTTTGGTTGCCTTACCAAAGCCCTAGCTCCTTTGCCGATTGCGCTAGAGAGCTATTCAAGTGCTGAAACGGATCGGACAGTCTTCTAGATTGCACTCGAAAAAAATTTTTTGGTTGGGGTGCGGATTTTTTGTGACTGATGTCATAAGTCAAGTAGTTCTGGGGTCATTTTGGCTCATGTTTCCTGGCCTAGGGCCCAACCGCTAGGCCAAAGTGTTTCGCTGAAGCCTTCATTGGAAACTAGGCTCAAGTCTGAGTCTTTTGAGTCTTTGATCGCCTTTCTAGCGTCTCTGGTTCAAAAGTTATCATCTAAAATAAACAAATTAATTAACACTTTGAGAGCCGGTCGACGATATATTTGTACTTCGATTTCGGTCTAAATAACAGCAGTTTTCGGTTGCTTTACGAACGCCCTAGCTCCTCCGTCGATTGCTCTAGAGAGCTGTTCAAGGGCTCAAACGAATCGGACTGTCTAGAAGATTGCACTCGAAAAAAAATTTTTGTTGGGGGGTGTGGATTTTTGTGACTGATGTCATAAGTAAAGTAGTTTCAGGGTCATTTTGGGTCATGTTGCTTGGCCTAAGGCCCGACTGCTAGGCCAAAGTGTTTCCCTGATGTTTTCATTGGAAACTAGACTCGAGTCCGAGTGTTTTGAGCCTTCGATCGACTTTCTAGCGTTTTTGGTTTAAAAGTTATCATCTAAAATACACAAATTAATTAATTATCTAATTAGGTAATTAGTCAAATATTTTTACAAACTTACATCACAACTTTTGAACCCGAAACCCCAGTAGGTAAAGTATCAAAAGACTCTGGAGCCTAGTTTCTAGTAAAAACTTCAGCAAAATACTAACACCTAAGGGTTGGCGCCCAGGGCCAGGCAAAGTGGGCCAAGGTGGCCTAAAAGTCCTCCACTTATGATGTCACTCACAAAAAAAACGTACCCCCAAGCAAAAAATTTTTTTTGAGTGCAGACCAGAAGACATGCCGTGTCTTTTGAGACTTTTACCGGGTCTGTAGAGCATATCGGACAGGAGAAATTCCCCTGCAAAGCCACGTGCGTTTAGGCGTTTTTTTCAAAAATCCCCGTAAGCAACAGCACGCCAAAGAGTTAAGCACAAAACTAGGGGGGAAAATAGGTGCCTAGCTGAAAATATGGGAGGGCCATGGCCCACCCAGACCTCCCTTAAAACTGCCGTTGCTTTGGTGGGCTTTACCACTACAGACAAAGCCCCGAGCCCCCAAATTGAAATATGAAACACTGCAAATCAGTGGAGATTTTAACAAATTTTCAATATCAAGCCTCCCTGCACAACTGCAAAGGGCCCCCCTAGTAAACACTTTCTGGTGATGGTTCTGGGCGGACTGATCATAACGGCTCACCCAGACACGTATCTGTTCTGTTTCCCCAGTAGTTGTTCATATAACAGCCACATGTAAAGTGTAAAAACGAGTTTTTTTGCATTCTTTATGCGCATTTTCAGCAAGTTTCAAACTGTCAACCCTGGGTGTCTGCCATTTTTTTATTTGTTAACTGCCCCATTGCAGCGTTGAGTGTGTTTTACTGCACTCTTAGAATGCGCAAGTTTATATTTTCGCAGTTGTGAACTGCTTTGATGTAGCACTGAGTATGCTCTACTCGCCTGTTTCAACACATTGCCAGATATTTTTGCAGTTATGAACTGCTATGTCTTAGTGCTGAGTGCTGTGTTTTCTTCCGGTCTCCTAACTTAAAGTGCTAATTAATTTATGTGTATTACAGCGACAATTATAGGCTACAATAACAAGTAAGGAGAGTGCATGTAGAATAATATGTACGCTGTGTCAACAAACTTCGCCAAACATCAAAATGACATCATATTGTGACGCCACAAACAGCGCATATCCAATTGCATTGACCATCATACGCCACTCCATTGCTAAATACCAGAATTTGTTAAGAGGCATACAATCAAGAAGTCGTCCAGTGCATTACCAGATATCTTCACACCATTGACTGAACCTCAACGAAAAAAACGTCCTTGAAAAAGTTTTAAGTGGTCTGGCAACCCTAGTTTGGGTGCAAGTTGAACATTTTTGAATGGCACTACATTCCTGAATGCAATACCATTTCGATTGGTAACCCAATAAGGCAACCACTAACCAAAGCAGTCGTACAAACAAATATTAACAATCTGAATGTATTCAAAAGCTTCCAGATGATGCTAGCGCCACCGTCCACTCTGCTATCTAATGCAATGAAGTTTGTTCGCATAAACGCACCTAGTTTTAAGGATGTGTTAGTCTCAATATCCTCTATTTGTGTCATCATAGCAGCAGTATTAAAACTAACAGCTTTCCAACGCCATTATGAGTCTACGACACGCGACCAGGTTCACCAAAAAAGGCAGACCTTGTCTCAAAATAAGCCAGATAGCAGTCCTAAGACATAGGCTACACATACAGTGAAACATGCATCACCAAACAAAAATAGATATTAAAACTCGTCAAAAACATCAATAAACTTCAATATAGATTTTTATAAGCAATTTCTTTCCCCATAAATACGCTGTCGTACATTTGTTTCTTATTAAAGACATTGAAATTTTTTAGGGCAACAGTAAAATCTTTGCAATGTTCTTTGCACCCTGCATAGTCTTAGACTCTTGTCAGAAAACATTTGTAGTGAATATGCAGCTCAGACAATGTTTAGCTAGAGACAAGCCTTTCAGACTGAAAAAAAATAAAATGCCAGAATATAACTGTTGTTTTATTTTCAAAAAAAGCGAAGTGCGTCAAAAAAACCTGAATTTTAAAATATGGTTTCAAAAATGCCAAATTGCCAACTCTGCACGTGACCAGCGATAGCATGAGACCGCTATTGTTAGGTAGGGGTAATTGTTGTGTCACAAGGCCAGGTATTGGACTACCATGACTGAGCGAGGAAATTCATACAATCCGTTTTCTGGGCATATTATTTGATTTTACTTGACTTGCAACTGATTAATTTCCTGCGAGCATGTTCGATTTCCTGGGTAGCTCCTTCCTGATTGCCACACTTTCTGCAGCCCTGTTGTAACACAAGCGACTTTAGGCAAAATATAGGCTGACAGAGTGTCAGCTAAACTTCTTTGTGTCATGAGAGCACAACCACACAATGCACAATTCTCAACGCAAGAATGAGCAGATTCATGGTCCCATTTCACAGACTAACCAATGGAAAACTATAGAATGTCAGTTAATTTTCAAAAACGTTTTAGTTAATTACCGGAAATTGAAATATTTTTGAATGATTTGCAGCCCTCTTTCAAGAGCTCCCCGGCCCACTAGTGCAGTGTTGCCACATGTTGGTTGAAAAAACAACCAATCTCCTCATAAAACAAGCCCAAAAAACTCCAACCTTGCCCAAATTACAGCCCAAAATATGCGATATGCTTTCCAACAATACATATCAATGGTGATTTTTGAGTTCAACAGATAGGAGTAAAGGTTGCTGCCAACAATAGCTCGCATTGCACTCTTGCCACTCGTCCTTTCCCATCACAACAATGCCAAGCACCTGAACGTGTGTGCATAACTTTTTCACAAATCTAAAGCCATATTTACGACTAGCTGATAAAAATGTTGTAGTTTTTTCTTCTCGTTTCATGCACTACAATCTTGACATGCGGCTGCTACAAGGTAATCACAACATGTTCTGTGATATTCACATTTTTTCTGCAACAACAACAACAGCAGAAGCATTACATTTCAGCATCCAAGAGCTGACATTTGTCACATGCTCAGGCCACGTGCAAATAAAATTATGCGTTGTTTTTTTTGTGCAAAGAAAATTTTGTATGGCTTTTTCATGCGAAAATAAAATTTTGCCTGTATTTTCGTGGTACAATGTGTGTAATAATTTTTTTCGTAGTTCAGTTAGTGCAGCGAAAATAACTATGAAGGTTTTACGTATCGAAACCAAATAGTGCTGCAAATTTTAGTCAAATTGAACCTAAACTGAGTTATTTAGCAATAGGCAAAACACAGCTGAACGCATGTGGGTTTTCGGTGGGGGCAAAAAGAAGAAATGCAGTCTAAGACCAGGTGATACAAAAACTGTTATAACTTTTCTTCTCTACAATTTTTTGATTTAAAACTTGGCAAGGTGGTTACGGCTATAGCAAACATTTCTGTGATTTTTACATTTTTGACATTGTTGGAATAGGCACAATAAACTTTCAAAGTCAAAATACAGCCAATCCACCCTTGTTTTAAGGTGTTTTTTCTCTCCAAAAGAAAACGAAAAATTTTTTGATTTCAATATTTGTAAACTACACAATGTGACTGACGTTTCTGTGCAGAAGTTGTGTTCCTATTGTGTACGGTTTTCCATCCAGAGCCTTTTTAAAACAATGCCTTGCCCACTCAATCATCAGCGTGAAAACCATACCAGCGTTCTAGCGTCAGACAGCAGCCACGAATATAGCGTGGACCGGCGGTCAATGTGTTAATAAGAAATATCTATAAATATTTGAAACAACACAGGTTTGTGGAAATACAAACATGCACCATGCCAAAGCTTTAATTACTTCAAATCTGGTACACAAGCCATGGATATGTTATAAATGTCACATGCCACAAAATATCTATAGTATTGCAGAGTGCAACAGTCACAGAGAATTCATGGAAAGAATAACAGGTTTTTCAGGTTCACATGGACTGCATACGCCAAATCACTAGGCAAAATATAGCAGGGGTACACAACACAGGGCCCATGGGGCAAATGTGGCCTGCCAGAAGTTTGAAAATGGCATGCAAGCGATTTACTGAATGCAGTCAATGCTTTTCAAGGTAAACTGAAGTACCTTTAGCAGCAATTGTCAACTGACAACATGCAGTTTTAAAAAGCATGTCTTCATTTATAAATAAAACTCAGACAGACTTGGTAGGCCTGCCTGACTTTGAAAAATGCATGAAAATGTATGAAGACCTTCGTGAAAACTTTTCAAAATTCTTTCAAGATCTTAACGGCCAGAAGACTCAAATGAATTTGATTCAGAAACCATTTGGTGTCAACGTAGAAAATGTTAATGGCAGTGACTTTTAACACTTGCAGTCAAACAAAGCTTTGCATGATCTTTTCTGAGGAAATTCATTAATATTTACTCTTGACTGGAATTTAATAGAAGTATCCGGCGTTGTTGAATAATGCAAGAATCTAGATTTGTAAACTTGCACACATGTATTTTTGTGAACAAGTCTTCTCATTCATTAAAATAAACAAATCTAGGCTGCGAACTAGGGTAACAGATGGACATTTAGATGCAGTAATGTGTTTATTTCATCTGAAATCAAAATTTTTCAACTTTGGTCCAATGAAAACGTGTCCAACGCAGCGCTTTTTTTCCGTGAACTAATTTCTTATGTATATTTTTGGAAATGCAAATGGTTGCTTGTTGTTTTGTAATAAAGAAGTTCGTTTTTACTATATGAGCAATTCATTTGATATGGTGTAGCCTGCAGCTAGGTGATAAGCAAAATTCTGGCCTGAATATCGACTTGAGTTGTGCACCCTCCTGCTATATAGCTTCAATATATGTCAAAAAACTGAACAACCCAAAAGGTTAATCTCAAAGCAAACAGGTTTTTAAAAATTATCAAACAACTTTTTTTCGCCAACACTACTAAAAAGCCAAAGAGCATTTTCTCAAACCAAATCGCTTGGGTCATTCCATGCCAAATGGGCAATTTTTTTTCGAAAATTACACCAAGTGGTTTGGATTTTAATGAAATTTGGCACACTTGTAGATCTCACTAGAAAATGGAGAATGCACAATAATTTTTGACAAACTCCCATTATTAATGGAGTTATGATCACTTTTAAAAACGTCATTTTTACTCATTACGCTTCAGTGAACATGCTTAAATTTTTATTAAATTTTTAATTTCTCAGCTTCTGATTATATGAGATGGCTGAAAATTGTTCAGTTTTTCAGGCTGAAAATTGTTCAGCAGAAAACAAATACTGTAATTGAGAATTACAGTAATTAAAATACTGTAATTCTCAATTACAGTATTTGTTTTCTGCTTTTTGTGTAATTACATGTTTCATAATTATCCTCACGGAATTCTTACAGTACTAAACATTCCTAAGAAAGCTCACAGGCCAGATTAGACCCCTTTGTGGGCCGGATCTAGCCCGTGGGTTGGACTTTGAGGACCACTGCTTTAAGGTAATGTAGACTTACATCATAGATTACGGTTACCATATCTGATGAGGCGCAATTCCTGACAGATTTATGTCAGTCACTGTAACCAATTTTTGTGACGAAAACACCTTTATTTTGGTATAAATTCCGGATGCATCCAAAGCACATTGCCACCGTTGCTTTCCCGTGAGAATAGGATAAATAAAGTACAAAACGAAAACAGCAAAAATTGACTTCTTCATCTATTTTACATCCCGTTGTGACAAAATAATTTGTTACTTTACTTGATCAGGAAGCTCCACTTACTGCTTTGCAATGTTTATCAGAACTGAGATGTGATTTTAAATCTGCGATACCTTGTATGAAACCGAGATGTATGTTCCTGGTTTACAAACTAAGCATTCTGCTTCCCATTCATTTCTACCTTTCTAGAAACATGAATGTATTGCCGCCATCTCGTCAGTAAATTTACATTTTCGCTTAGCCATTTTTAACAGTAAAAAATTACAATGTTTAATCTTTAGCACCAAATAATTTTTGCTGTGAAAACATTGCGGTTAGATTTCATAAAATGCATTATTCCAAAATCCCAGACACTGAAGTACTTTTTAACATTTCTCCCTCACGCATAATTGGCCACTAAAATCCCGGACATGTCTGGGAAAAATCTGACGTATGGCAACCCTATCATAGATCATTTATCCAAAGAATGGCATGCAATATTATATGCGCAGAGATCTACTAGACTATCATGTAGGCTATTACGACCCTGGTACAGTCACCATCAAACAGACTACACATGACAAATGGAGCGGCATTTTGAATGTTTAACAATTGCAGAATGATTCTTCAAAATCTAAACCATGATGATCGTAATATGCTCTTACTTCACATCAACAGTATTTTCAATAAGTTTTTTTATCAGTAAGTTTTTTTTGTATCCAGCCATTCAACTTGATTAAGATCCTTTAGTTTGTCACTTTTTGCATGGGTGTATTGCATCGTTGTCATACTGGGTCCATTTTTACCCAATGCTTCACATCAAACTCTGATACTACAGTATTACACGCAGTGTTGCCACTGGGGTCAGTCTCGTCAACATCAGAGTGTCACCTTTTTCAACATCAGATAACATTAGATTTTTACTTTACACGTTTATATAAGCAAAATCAGTGGTCCGTAAAGTTTCAACGCCTCAAAACCCCCAAGTCAAATTTTCATCAATCTGTAGTGTATACCCCTTTTCAACAGTTTAATAACAAAAAAATATCAGAAACCAAACAGAACTTGTGAAGAAATATTCATTGGAGTAATGAGGAAAAAGGTCAATCTCAATGCAAAGGCTGCATCACATTCATCACCACTAATTTTCTACTTGATTTGTGTACAGTGTTGCAAGATTGCTAGTATGAATGTAATGATTGAGTGTTATAATCATAATGCATTGTTGAATCCCACCAACATGTAATCTCAATACCCCCTGGGGTATTGAGGTAATACTTTAAGAACACCCAAGCCAAATACCTCCAGTACCAATACCTAACAAAGCTTGCTGATCCTCATTGTCCTCGAGCAGTGTTTCTTAACCAGGGGGTACGCCTCGCCAGGGGGCGTCAATAAATTTCCAGGGGAGTGTGAGATTTTACGCTGTCTACAACATGGAAAGTTTGATCAATGAATTCACCAACGAATACAGTACAATTCTTTTTACAACTTATTTAATGTCCTAAAGTGTCGTCACTAAATGGAGAAGTCGTTCGTGCGTAACATAGATAAAATGTTATTCTCAACGCCGCGTGTGGAGCGTCTTCAGTTGGAACGACAACCAAACACACATGAGGTTGAGACTTGAGAAATTGATGAAAGAAGCTTAAAACTTACATATGAATCTAACTTATTTTCAATCCAGAAAGAGAAGAAATGTGGAAAACAACAACAACAGCCCGCTCGACATCAGATTTGTCGCTAAAACATCAGAAATTTCTCTCAAAACATCAGATCTGATGTTAAAACATCAGAAGTGGCAACACTGATTACACGGATAACACTAAACGGAGGGTCGGCGGGCCGCCGGGCCGGGCGGGCTGGAGGGCCGTGTTTCCAATTGAAAAACATTAATTTTCGGGGGTCAGCGGCTTGCAGAGATGAGCACGGGTCGAGACTGGATCGGACTGGATCAGGACTGAAGGCAATTTTGGCCGGATCAGAACTGGATCGGACTGCGATTTTTTTTTTAATTGGCGGATCAGGACTGGATCGGATTGAGAAAATATTTTTTGTTTTAATGTGATTGTTCTGAATGTATCAAAAATTTTAGTTGTGATCCGATTTTACAGATTTGCTAAATGGCAATGTAATTTTGCCATCAAAGACAAAAGCTCTACTGAGACTATTTTGCCCTTCGAACTGTATCCACTTTTGCACACATATAACGTTGAGTTCTAGTAGTAACATGAACAAAGTTGAGTGGTAAGTGTCTATGTCTGTTGTGCGAGTGTTTGTTGGTTCTGCTCTCGCCATTTCTTTTGGCTTAGCTTGAAGAGATTACCCCTGTAATGTGAACGCTTTTTATGTAGGCCATTTTTTCAAAAAGTTTGGGGTTTAGGGCAGTGGTTATCAACCGGGGGGTGGTTAGCGTTTTTCTAGTGTCTCGAGAGCTTCTTATAAATATATTCATAAATTACTTCCCATTTTTAAGTTTTGTACATACAATAGAACTACTTTTGTTGTATTCAAAATAATACCTACCTGGCAGTAGCGCAATCAATAATTATGTTCGGGATGGGACAGTCAATGACATCGTCAGTCACTGACGTTGTCTTGAGTCAGACTGTATAACAGCATGTTCTTGGGGCCTATTCCCAAAGTGCTGTTTTTGGACACAGCATTATTTTTACAGGAGGGTTCACATCATTGCCGTATCAAGGACAGTATTAAGCAATCTCACTCGTTTGTTAAAAGCGCCCTGCGTACTTCTGATAGCTCACTAAACTTGTCAACAACATAAAATGCAATCTACAGAAAGCAATTGACTACAAACAACCCAAATATTACTCGACAATACAAATCTTACAGAAATAAGCTTACTCACTTAAAAGAAATCTCCAAACAAAATTATTATAAACAAGCTTTCCAAAAATGCCATCATGATATAAAAAAAAACATGGAAGCTTGTCAATGAAA
>Ga0210059_1015121_pt1 | contig 11316 bp, 5 predicted proteins | sample Ectturendosymbi2_FD_188042 | JGI IMG/M metagenome (GOLD analysis project Ga0210059, IMG submission 188042) | Ecteinascidia turbinata endosymbiont from Florida, USA - Sample 2 (SPAdes) (version 2) | ecosystem: Host-associated > Tunicates > Ascidians > Unclassified | place: Key West, Florida... | reverse complement strand
GCTCGAGCTCACCACCAGTGTTGCCAGATGGTTGTCACCTAAACCTGCTAAATCGTGTCACGAAAAACTACTAGATCCTGCTAAAAACCATGTCACAAAATTTTAGCTAAAATCCGCAAAAAATAGTGAAATTCTGCTAAAAAAAACTGCTATTTTTGAAGTGTTTGAAATAAACTTGTAAAGCTATGTATCAATTTTTGGTCTTGCACTCACTATCAATGGACCAGACATTAGGCCTACAACTTCCTGATGTAACTGAACCACCTGGAAAAATCATATGTGTCGTGGGTTAAAAATATATTCTGCCAATGTAGTCTTTTAAACCTAATGCGCTCACTAAGCACAGAAGCAAATCATTTAGGCTTCACCAAGTCATCCAGTTGCTTGTTTTTATGATGCTATATTCTTCTTGAAGCAGCTTGGCTGCATCATAATAGAAACTTCAGTGGTAATAGCAATGGTATATTTATGCATCCAAACGATTAAAGGCAGGTAGTTGTGCCCGGTGGTCTTTGTGTTGCCCAATATAAAGCGTCAGAAAGAAGGTAAATGATTTTTTATGAAGGTGTAAAAGTTTTCATCTCTAAACATTTGCTGGAACAAATATTTGGCTAGGAATTTGTTACCTGCTAAACCTGCTAAACGGTTTTCAAAATCCTGCTGGAAAACTAGCTAGCTGCTTGATTGAAAAATTTCCAGGTAGTAGTGAGAAAAACCTGCTAGATCTAGCAGCAAAACAGCTAAAATGGCAACACTGCTGGCCACACCAAGTAATACTGACATGTGCTTCTATGCGAAGCATAACAATGAAGAGGACTGAAAACCACGCTGTAGCAGTGGCCTATGGATTCCTGCTCTGTTAGGTCACATTCACAATCACAAAGTCACTTTCATGAAACGGATTGTTTATCTTCACATCTAGCGCCTCAAAGCTCGTCTCAGGTTCATGTGTTGTGAGTTTTAGGAAGCGTGGTACATTAATTGGTTGATTGATTTATCCTATATGACGCAGCACAAAGGCATACATAAAAATTGTTTCAAAAATTTCGGGGGGGGCAATTGCCCGGTTTGCCCGTTCCTGGTTGCGTCCCTGACAAGAACAACATTCTATTCGTAAAACGTCGAAAATACTGCACACATTGCTAAGTGAAAATTAAGCAGCAAAGTGTTTTCTACTTTGTTGAAGGCCGAAACGAATGAATTACGTTGAGCGAATGCTGGCAATGACTGATTGCGGTTACTGTCCTGTGCATGGATTTACCGTAGTGGTCGCTTTGCAATATCGAAGGACAAACAAAACATAGAAACTTTTTGCAGTATAGTCTATCTGCGAGAACGATTTCACAATACAGAAAACAAGTATGGCGTGCAAATACAACACAGGAGGTAAAAAACTCCTTTTGAGAAACGTTTAATGATGATTTCTGCATGGGCTAAGATAAAATGAATTTTTCTGAAAACTGTTTACCTCGAGATCGGCGCGTGACTTACGGGAGGCTTCACTTTTTTCTTGTGATCTGTGCGCAGTAAACACCGAACCGTAGATCACAAAAATGAAACAATCACAGTGGACTTTTGAGGTCCACAACTGCTTATGTTTTTCACAGAGGTTACGGCGTTTCGACAAACTGTTTCAACTACCGAATGGTTATAAGTCAGCAACACTCAATAAAAACACTCACTGGTCTACAAAATAAAACAAAACATCCTACTAGAGAAAACAAACGAATCACTGAAATTGTTGGGTCATATTAAATAATTTTGTTATGGTCTGTTATGAACATGGTCTGTTATGAAAGTGGTCTGTTTTGAATGGTCTATTATGAGTGGTCTGTTATAAACGGGTCTGTTTAGAATGGGAGCCATTTTGAAGCATTGTTATGTTTTTATGAGTCACGACTTCCAAACTGTTTACTGTAATTGGGCTCAGCGCAAAAGCCCCCTCATACCAAAGTTGGTGGTGGAAATTGCACATGTTGCAACAATTTTGACCTGAAAAATAAAAGTGTAAATTACAGGAAATGATTCTGAAGTTTTCAGGATGAGTGGAAAGCTTAATTAATAATGCACCTCCAGATAGAGATGGAAGGAAAGATGAAGCCAGCTTTTAACATCAGGTATTCCAGAGCTAGCCTATATTGATTTGCCAGAAATTGAGAATAAAACTGTGGAATGTTTGCCAAACTACTAAAAAATCCTGCACAGAATCGGATGTCGAAATCTAAAACTTTTGTCCAGTAGATGGAGTTGGGAGTCAATAAATTTTATCGAATGAGCTTTGGCTACATTGACAGTACAACAATATAGTTAACCATTAGCTGTAAATCCAACAAAGATTGACTGACTATCGGAAATATACTACAAAAACAATTAATCCATTAGCAATATCGACATACATTTCCTCATTGGTTGCAACAGAAAACTATTGTAAATGGAATAGAAACATTTTGGCCTCCACACCTTTGCTTTCTGGTATGAGTGCGGGTAGCATGCATATCAAAACGACTCGTGTGACATCACAAAACTACTGACTCCCCCCTCCCCCTTGTCACAATTTGTCACAAATCTGATGACCCCCTCCCCCCATTACGGTGTGACGTCATTTATGGACGACCCCAAAAGGAAAAATGAAAGTCCAAACGAAAAAGTTAGAAAAGAATAAAAGTTTATGAAAGGCTATGGATTCGGCGAAACCAAGAAAAAACGAGGTTGTGAAACTAGATGATTTGAGGCGGCATGGTGGAAGCGCAGCAATGCAACATGCACGGAAGAATCATACATGCATCGCAAAAACTCAGCAATGTGACTGTCAGGAGCGACGTCACATGGACCACCGGAACGCAAGTCACCATAAACGGAAAGCGCTCTACGAATTACAATCGCAGCGTATGTCAAATCAAGTTACGAAGTGGTCTCAGTGGCTGAGCCGTAGTGTGCAAATTTGAAACTTGTCCATGCGTTTATAATCTGTGCAGAAATTTCTCGATGTGTTAATTCCATGCCCTTATATCAGTTTGACTACTACAACTAATGCTGTTACTATCTTTATTATATAAACATTCTTTACATGCGAGTCCTCCTTCCTCCGGTACTCCACGTATCTGTTTATTACACTGTTCCTATTTTGACAGTACTGTGTATGGTAAGGTAAATAATCTTCTCCGAAGCTCGTATTCTGTGGCCATTTTTGATGCTATCTCCGAATGCGTTAGTATTTTAACGTAAGCATTCGCCACTTATGCAGGTAGAGCGTCATCTCTCTACTGACACTGGCATGATCGTAACTTTTGAAAAGCACAAAAGTATCCAGTGAGGACACTTTGCAAATAAAATTTCATGGAAGTTGTGGCAGACCACGATAGACCCCTATGGGCCGTGGTATAAGCCAGTAGTTTAGTAGGCAGTAGTTAACTAAGGTAGGCCTGTAGTTTTGTAGACTGTGGTAGACCCGGTTAGGCCGTGGTATAGGCATGTAGTCAGTATGCCGCGATATACCTGTAGTTTTCGTTGGCCACATGATGGCTGTAGTTTGGTAGAGCGAGGTTGGTTAGGTAGTTAATTTACCAGGCCATTGTGAGCCTGTAGTTTAGCAGGGTGCAGCAGACACATATAAGCTGCTGTAGGCCTTCAACTTAGGAAATGGCGATAGGTCTGTAATTTTCACATAAACAACTGCGAACATGTTACAAGACATGAATTTGTTTTTCCCTTGCCTTAATGACTACAAGATTTCGGAAGCTTGTAAGCCTTACAAACGCCACAGGTATAGCGGCGTTTCTTGATTTCAAAATATCAAACCGTTACCATTCTGCCAATAAAATATATATAGAAATTCTTGTGCGAGTGTTCAGATCATCATACCTTTACTGCCAAAACTAATGCACAACCTTATTTTTTGGCAGATGCCTTAAAGCAACAAAACTTTTCGAAAAATTTCAAAGTTTCACTGGTGATTTTAAGTGAACTAAGAAAAAATGTAGACTCCTGTAGACAGTCGTGTATGTAGCATAAGTACTCTAGGGAGGGTAGTGAGCTTTCCTTTCGTAGACACATCAAAAGAATCGGAAGCAACTCGTAAAACATAATGAAAACCAATGCATTTTCTCACTAAGACCTGTGCAATTGCCTACAGCGCTAGCACGTGACCAAATCAAACTCGTAAACTACAAAATGCAATCAAATTAAACTGTGGTTGAAAGCTTTTATAGGTTTGCTGCAAGCTTTCAAAGAATCACCGGAATGAGCTCTGATTTCATGATTTCGCGATGATTTCATGATTTCTACTTACTTGAAAACAGGAAAGTCCAAAATTAAGACTTGGACATTCCTGTTTTCAAGTAAGTAGTCTCCACAAAGGCTACGCAGTCGAATAAATATACAATTTTTCAAGTTCATGTAACACTACACATCCTTAGTCCTGAAAACTTCACCAAGACTAAAGTAAAAAAATCAAAATCAGCTGCGACAAGTAAAACTGAAAATACGCCGTTCTTAACTGATTGCTTTCATTAAAATCGAAAAACTATCTGTCGCCAATTACGGGCAGCAAAACCACATGGGCGGAATAACATTGCGATGACTCAACACAGTGCGTCAGTAGAACGCGAAAACAGAACTGCAAGTAACTAGTCTACAGAAAGGTGCCAAACAAGTGAATCAATCAGCAAATATTTTTATATAGGAAGTCGACTTCATGTAACGCTTCTCTAACGGGTTAAAAGTTGAAGGCCTTATGAAAGAGCAGAAAAAGCAAGCAATCTCAAAACTAAAATGAATATAAATCATAACACAAGCTTTAACAAGTAAAAAAGTTTAAAATATGTCTTTCCCAAACACTTTCACTGGAACTCCAAAACTATCTGACCCCTGTCTGTGGAGCAACGCAACAGACAAACACGCCGTCATTATGACTCAAACAGAGCGTTGGTAGAAAGCCTAAGAATGATTACTTTCGGAAAGTTGGCAGATAATTCTAGGGAGAGTTTTGAAAATTAATGCTGAACACTGTGGCCGAAGTCAACGACGTAGCTGGCTAACTGGGTGGGGAATTAGGTCAGGCCAACACAATTCAAACAACACAAAAGGTGCAAGAATTATTTCACTCAGGCAAGGATCATGATTTGTTGAACATTAATTTTACTTCAAGTCTGTGACGTCATTTATCTTCACAGGTATCCAGAGAATAAAACCTGGGTTGTTCTACAAAAGTAACAGTGCAAGCTTCACGAATAGGTGTTTTATTAACGATGCCATGGAACACTGAAAATCCCCTCGAAAAGGACATTTAGTCTTTGTTATCTTTAGAATCTCGCTGGTTCTAATTACTGCGGTACGATGACAATCTCGTGGAAAATATAATTGCACTTTGGTCAACATACTGTACGTGATATATCACGCAAGTCGCTACATAAATACCATAGTTCGCGCGTGTCAGTTTTTGGTTCAGCGGGAATTTTTTTCGTCATTGTTTGTGAAGCTCATGGTGCCATGGATTTGTTGCGTTTGCCATGGCAACCACAAAGTGCAGAGCGCTTGTATGGTCCTGACACAACTTTCATTTGATTTTTATCTTGCTTGAAAGCAAGGTGATTGTAGTTTGTTAGTTCTTGCCCAATTGTGGTAGGTCTTTTAACTTTTTCTCTCTCTGATAGAGTTATCAAGTAGAGGAACGATGTAGTCATACTTATGGGTCATCTTTCTTGACGGACTTTGGGGGACTCAGTTTTTCTTCTCAATTTGATGCCAATGCTTTCATTTGTCACGACCGGGTCGGCTTTTCTTTGAGTCGGCTTAATTAAAATTGCACGTTTTGAACCTCAACTAAACTATGCCGGTGCTGAAACAATAATGCAGAAGACCAATCTACAGGCATTCTGCATGTATTCGCATTTATCTCAAAATGTCATTGTTTTTATTAACCCTGCTCAGGTAACCTCTGCCGAGTTTGGGCAAACGGTTCTTCTACTGAAATTAAAAATTAGTTAACGTTCACGTAGAAAGCTGGTTTTTTCAGTAGCTGCATTATTTTAGACGCTCTTTCGGGCAGTCCTATCGATATCTGCACAAGTTTTGTAGTTTTCGATGGGGAATAAAAATTAACCCAAATTGACCCATGGTTACCTGAGGTGTAACAAAATTCCTTCACAATGATCCCTCCTAAGGTAACCTTGACCAATTTGGGCAAAAGGAGTTGGTGCATGTAGGTTCACTAGTAAGCCACGCCAGCAACCTTTGACCGAAGCCAGCACGGGAGTAGATCACGCGAGTGCAAGCCCTGACGACACAAATCAATTTGGCGCGAATGGATCCTGCTCAGCTCGTGGTTTTCATTGAGAAACAAGCCAGAGAATGTACAGTACTGTATGACGCCTTCTCCGTCAGACGGAAGAAATTGGAGCCGGAAAGGGCCTGCACCGTGTGCACTTGTGGTGAAAGGTCAAAGCATTTTATTGAGGACATGAACTTTGAGACCAGACTACGCTGTGGAAGCCTGTCCACCATCAAAACAACAAAACGAGGTTCACGTACCAACTGCCAACGATGGGGAGCACTTGTCTGCATTGATCACTTTCAAGTTTTCTGCAAAGATTACTCACACCACTGGAATACTAACCCTAGGTGATTTCCACCCAGACAGGAGTGGTGGCCATGTGGTCCCCTAGGTGAATATCACCCGACGTTATGGTTGATTGTGAGTTCTGGTGAAAATCACCCGACATTGTGGTTAGTGTGAGTTCGGTTGAAAATCACCCCACATTGTGGTTAGTGTGAGTTTGGCGTGAAAATCACCCGACATTATGGTTAGAGTGAGTTTCTTTTTTCTGTGTTAATGCCTTGACATTGTACAAATTGACAAAACTCCACTAATTTACAGTTTCATATCTAAATTTCGGGGGGGGCTTGGTGCATTGTTTAGGTGGGCTTAGCCCACCAAATCCCCCTTGTGGCGACGGGACTGGCCGTATGTGAGACATGAAAGTCAATATCAGTGCCGCGATCAATCTGATTGCCCATCAATTGTCGTAAAGCATTTGCCCATTTTGGGCAAGTTTACCTTATGTGACTGATTTTTGTAAAAAATTTGCCCATTGTGGGCAAGGCTGATTAATGTGGCTGAAAATTGCAACGAAAACAGAAAAATGTCATGTCTCAACCTAATTTACTTTTATTGCAGATAGAACCACAAGCTTGAAATGAGGTCCTGTTTAAACCTTAAACCGACCACCAATGACGTCTACTGGCGGAATTTTTGGATTTTTAATTACTTTTTCGTTCATTCCTTAAGAGCACTACCCATATTTTTGCTTGGAAAATTGCTTTTGCTCTTCATCATATAAAAAAATTCCCAAAATCAACACGTTGTTTTTTTCTGATCGGATGAGCTTGAGAAGACTTGCTAAATTGCACGAAAACCCGCGCGCGCATCTAAACCTAATCAGTTAGACAAGTATAAGCGGATAAACACAATCTGCCCATTTTGGGAAAGGACAACAACGATGTTTGTCTTTAGAGGTTACCTGAGCAGGGTTAAAGTACCTACTACAAGATAAGGAAGGAATCCGTCGGCAAATATTTAACAGGCAATCGGTATCACGTATAAATACGTATCGTCAGTCTTTAAATCTGCAAGCAGTGTTGAAACGTGAAATGTTGAAAGGCTAAAACAACAGCAGAGAAAGCAAACAAACTCAAGACTGAAGAGAATAAATCACAACACAAGCTGCGACATTTAAAAACTGGAAAATACCACTTTCTCAAGTATTTGCGTTCACTGGAATTTCAAATCTAATTCACGCTAAGTATCACTGCACAGGGAAAGAGAACCATTTAAGCATGAAACATCAGTATGAATCAGATCTTCAACGGAATGCGCAAGCAAGCCTCATTCGTGGCTTTGGCCATGTAAGCTCTAGGGTGCACTTTTAAAAACTCTGTGACGGATGCCAACAACATTGCCGGCACGCTAATGGTGGAAAAGTTCAAACCACGTCACGCAAACTCAAGACTAAAGTGAAAAATATCAGGAAAAGTGAATAGATGAAAAGATATCAAATAATAATCTCTTCTGCTGTCTTGTGCGCAGTCGTTGACGTGTTTTGACCTTTTTCACCGCCAGCGTGCGGGCAACGTGATTAACATCAGTCACAGGCGCACGCTAGAGTTTGGTTGTCAACTCCGCGAATGAGCCTTGCTTACGCATTCTGTTGACGCTCTGAATCATACTGTTGAGTTTCATGGGTCTGCTGCCATTTGAAGTTCCAGGAAATGCAATTATGTGAGAAATACGCCTTCTCCAGTTTCAATTGTCGCCCTGTTAGTATTGCTTGCAAATTTAACGACTGACGATGCGTAGTGTTCCGTGAAATCGATTTCCTATTAAAAACTTTGCCGATTGATTCTTGCCTATATCAAATGTGGGGACTAGTCACTTGAATACAGATACAGTGCATGCGCAAATTTGAATCATCGCAAAAGCGTGAAAGCAGAGCCCACTTGACTGATTCTTCGAAAGCTTGCAACAAACCTAGAACTATTCATTGTTTTCATTAATGTACGTATTTGTCTAGTGATTTGATGGGAGGCATATTGTGTTTCAACCGTTTTCAAATATGGTAATTGACGCGAACCATTTAGTTTTACTGCAGTACATTGCAAACCTCTTGTTTTATAATTTATTCACTCTTGGTGAAATAGATTGTTCACTGGTGCGCGTTGTGTCGTCCTTGAGTACAATGTTTTATGTCCTGAGCACGTGGCACAGCTGCACAATATTGACAATACCACACTTTGGAAATTACAATAACATCTTTGCTACAAACTTGGAGAAAAGCAAATGATGCAATTCAATATCACAAATTAAAAATCAACATCTTTATGTTAGCAACATTTTGGCTTGCTTTGCGGTCAGAATCACCGAAATGATATTCAGAAACACCGTACTGTACGCTGAGCCAGAATCACCGTAATGTACCTGTAATTGATTCTTTGTTTGAATAAAGTTTTTGGATGTTATGACGAATTTTCACAGCTGTGTTTCCACCACGGGTTTACCGTCTGAAAAAAACAATATTCATAAAAAAGATATTTAAATAAGAGCCGCTGGTAAATGCATCCACTTCGTTGCTGGTAGGTAGGTCTGAAGTTCGACTCTCGGCCGCGTTTTACCACGATCTTTTAAATAGGTACTGTAGTGCACAGTGTGCAGAAGTGCGGAAGAATTGTAGAGACTATCCATAACATAAATAAAAAATGAGTCCAAATAATAACAGACCTTGTAAAATTTCAGTACTAGCGAAACAAGATCGTTGAAGTCATAAAGTGCCATCAAAACACTATACCAAAGAAATTATTTTGAGGTCTCGTAGAACAGTGGTTCAGGTTTGTGAGTTTGAGCAGCGTTGTCTGCCAATCAGGACCAGATTTACCTGGGGCTTCGTAGGCTTAAGCCAGTGACCGTCAAACTTTCGTTGTGGTGGCCTTTTGCTCTGAGTGCAAATACCTCTGTGTATTATTGGACAGGATGCTCACGCACCGACGATACCTCGAGTCACTTGGTTAAAAGATGATATCACGCGTCAGTGGTGTAGGACCTGGGGGTGGAAGGGGTACAAGCGCACCCCAAAAAGTTTTCATTTGTCAAAATTTTGGCATATCTCCAAAAATTTGGACAAAGAAGTTTCGACAATTTTTAGGAATATTAATGAAATTAAACTTCCTTATTATTGACTGTATAAATAAAGATAAAGAAAAGTTTTTTAGTTCATAGAAAACTCATTAAATATATGTAAAATCAACAAACTGTTTCCAGTTACTTCGTGTTTTAGTTTATGAGATTTGATGAGTAACAGACGCGCTTGAAAGTTTTGGCAAAAGAAGGCATTTCATTCATGTGCTTTACTGTTTGTACGCTGAGGGGATCGATTATACTTCAGGGCACCTAGGTTATTATAGTAGATTCCATGCCAGGCAAGTAAAGAAATTATTTTGTTTTTAATTTTTATTACAGTGTTTGGATGAACGCATTTTACCATACAATTTGTTACATGCATGGGCAGTTGAACAGACAATGTTGTGAGACTCACACCGTAGTCAATGGTCATAATATAAATAATAAGATAATGCCACATATCACATGTGTCTTTAGAGAAGTAAGCATCTTCAGGCATACCTCAGCTAGGTGTAAGGTTCCTTGCTGACAGCAACAGCTCAATTGTAAATTGAAAACCTCAGGACTGAGAGGCAGATGTTCCAGAATACTGAGCCAGCTGGCTTCTGACAATGTTCTTGCACAGCCTAGCGTACTTCTTTCGGTTGGGTTATTTAAAACCAAGGTTTGTATTTTCAAGTTTATGGCAACATGGAAGAGGAAAATATAATGGACCAACAGCTACAGAAAATTTGTAGGAAGAGGTTTTGTCGTATAAACGTTTTTCGGACAAATTTTGGGAAATTCAGGCAAAATGTCTTTAATATCTTTTGCAACTCACATGCCTTGCTTTCAATGAACAAGACTTAATTACTTCAAACCTTCAAATTAAATTTAAAATCATAAACAGGAGGAAAATCGCAAAATAAGAACTTCTCGTAAATGCATGTTGTTATAGCTTTCTTACAATACAAGTTGTTTCTCATAAAGGACCCTTTCGAACCCGTTTCATTCTGCTATTCATTTCCGTAAAAAATGCGGAAACACGCATGTGTAACTCGAAAAACGCTTTCAAAATTTGCGATTGAATGCGTGTTGCCATTTCCACAGAAGTTTTTCGAAAACTAGTAAGTTTTTAGTGAATATGTGCAAAACTTGTAAAAGCTGACTAACTCCTTTTTTTGCTTGTGTGTTGTAGTGCAAAACTTATTCTAGTCAAAGTGTCGGTTTATTAACTAAATTTCCTGTGTTTCAATGACGGCCAATTTACTTTTCGTAAACACTGCAGATAGATATTGAAACAAAGGCATACAATTTTCAGTTTTTTTCGCTTCGCGCGTGACGCTATCAACCTGGACGCCTGAGTCTACACTCTAGTCACATCACCTGCTGTTGCGACATGCGTGTATCCTAGTACTGGAATTGTGGTGGCAATTTTTAAAGTTGGCGGAGAATGTCACCTTCTCCTGGAGAATGTCACCTTCAGGCATTCAAGAGTGTCATGGAGAATGTCACCTTCAGGCATTCAAGAAATCCGATTGCGCAGAATGCACCAAGTGAACCCACGCTGAATGAAGTATTCCAATTACTCCAATCAGTTGAGCGGCGCCTTGCGCAGATTGAGTCCAGCCTGAATCTACGTATCACAGCTGTCGAAACAAGCTTAGAGG
>Ga0210059_1015120_pt1 | contig 11316 bp, 7 predicted proteins | sample Ectturendosymbi2_FD_188042 | JGI IMG/M metagenome (GOLD analysis project Ga0210059, IMG submission 188042) | Ecteinascidia turbinata endosymbiont from Florida, USA - Sample 2 (SPAdes) (version 2) | ecosystem: Host-associated > Tunicates > Ascidians > Unclassified | place: Key West, Florida... | reverse complement strand
CCGGTACAAACATTTTAGCAAACGCTGAAAAAGTGGTCAGGTCGAGAAGGAAAACTGAGAAAAAGCAGAAGGAAAATACAAAGTGCAAATACAACTGAAACGAGTTGGAAAAAAATGTGATTGAAAAACCTTAAGTAGAATTAAAACAGTGATGTATCGTTTATTTAAGAATAATAGGATGTTGTTTCAGTGGATTTCACCCTCGGGCAAGAAAACAACCTGGGCAATAATCCGTCAATGTCGATTGCTGACAAACCAATCTTGTTTTGCTTTCCAACCACACTTGAATAGCTTATAAATAGCTTTATAATGTCTCAGTTCTTGTGCAACTTTGTCATTAAGAAGGTGCGACGCCTTTACCTGAAACAGCACCGAGATGGTTTAGTTTTGTTTGTTATTGAGTTTCGACAGAAACTCAACGACAGAAATAAATACTTTATCTCCCAGAGAGTGCATAGGTTCGACAGAATGCACTCTGTGGGAGATAGAGTATTTAGAAGAGAACTTTTGTAAACCTCATTCGAACCAATGAGTGAAAAATATGTCTTTCATATTGGCAGAATTGTAAGACCAAGGTTTAGAAAAAATACCTGAAGCAAGCTGTCCACTATTCCTTAATGATAACACTGTGGTCGGAAGCAAAAGACATCAAGATCAAAAGATTGTGGGAAAATAAAATTTTTAAAATAAAGCTTCGCAAGAATAATTCGGCAATTTTAAAGTATACAATACTTAGATAGAGACTTTCAAACAGATCACAATCGTTTCAATTTTCTTTTCAACTGAAGAAACATGCCGCAATTACTTACACATTTATCAGCGTGTGGATATACTCGTAAAGTAAAATTTAAACGTGAGAAAAAATTTTGATCTGCATGAATCTACTTGCTGTGCATCAATCAAAGTGGGACAAATCATTAGGAACAAATCGTTGTTTCTTATCAAATTGTCTGATGAAGTTTTCTTTATGCGCTAGATCAGGGTCTCCAAACTACAATCCGCGGGCCAAATCTGGCCCGCGAAGCTCTTCCATCGAGACCAATTTTTCAATTATTAAAAAATAATATATATTCGAAAAATTTGTTGGATTGTTAGAATGTAACATATATCCGAAAACAATCATATCATGCAACATGCCCGGCCCTCGAACTGTTGTGAAATAACTTCTGTGGCCCTCAGACAAGAAAGTTTGGACACCCTACGCTGGAACAGTTTCTGCATTAGATAAAAATTGGCTTTGCTTTCTAAAATTTTATGAAGCTTTTCAAATCAATAAATTACTTTTGTACTCAGCCATAGTTTTAGCTTTCTTCAAACAAGAGGTAACCGGTATTGTTATACTGTACATATGCAAAATTCTACGGAACAGCATACATCAGTGTTCGCTCTGGCAACTGAAGATCTTACCGATTTCAGGAACTCATCAGCGAATTATAGGAAAAAATCATCATCCTATGATTTGGTACGGAAGTTATGTTTGCCTATCACCATCTTGTTAATAATGGCGGAGATCTGGATGACAGCATCTTTTATCGTCTTTCGATTTGGTGAGCTACCAAGCAGCAAAAGAAAAAAACAGCAAAGCAAATCAGCGAAAATTGTAACAATTTCCACTATTCTAATTTTGCTTTTCATATTCCCTCGTTTGGCACTGACGTTATGTTTAGCATTTGTTGGTTATGAAGCATCATCTGAAATCGATTATGTGTGTGAAGTAGTGATGGACATGTCGATTGCTGCCTACGGTATTGCTTTCCTTCCAATCTGCATCTTTCTTTGGCTTCGACAGCGGATTCTTTATTCTCAACATTTCTTGCGAGAATTGTACAGCAAATTGGTTAAGTTTTTTTTCATGGAGTCTTATCATCTGCTTACTTTCAGGTATTGTTTTGACTGTTGTATTTTACGTTCTGCCCATCCATTATGCTGGATCGAAACACGGTTGCGTGAATGCATCCAGTGGCACTTATAATGAACCAAGTTATGCAGCTTCTGCTATACAGGTGTTTGCACAGAGCGTTCTGCTTTTACTGTTTTTGTATCCTCTTTGTGTGCACAAAAATTTTCAAATAACTGTTTTTCAAGGATCGGGAAAAAGGGTTTGCGTAGGTTCTGGCCATGGTTTTCAAGACAGAGTTCTGGGTACAATGAAACGAACATTGTATTGCACGTTAGCGTGCTTAGTTTCTGATGTCATTGCTATGGTTGCTTCAACATTCATAATTGCACCAGATATTCCACGCTTTGCAACCAATGTGGTATATGACGTGAATCTAACTATCAATGCCTTGTTTGTTTTGACAAGTTCAGAAAGTCGCAGAAAAATTTTTACTTCTCTGTTGAAGTGGAAGGTGAAGAAATAATATCTAGCATTGTGTCACAAACATCTGATTTGAATGGAGTGCTTTGTTTATACCCTAAAAAAACTACTGTTGCTCTCCGTTTTTGTGTGAGATATGTCAACTGTTGGAAATTTTTGCATACATATGCCCTGGTGTCAGCGTTTGCATTGGAATTGTATGTTTCATGACATTCAGTTTTGATTGTTTGTGTTCTAATGAAACCTTCTGTTTTGAGCTAATATAGTTAATACTTGTTTGTGCATTTTGTCAAACTAATTTTCAATAACACTTTGTAATTTGCCACTATAATCATATGGGGATTAGTTTTCTGTTGATTATGAATGTTACATGTAATGAAAATTATTGTTTGAAATTCTTCGGCTTGTGGGTACACCGCGCTAATTACTTTCTCTCTGATTGCTTTCGTGTTACATGCAAGAAGTTTGATCTTTTCTACTGTATTCGTGCCATTCGTATTCTCGGGCATTCGGATCGCAACACTGTTGACTTGATGAAGACGTCCTTCAGTAAAAAATAAGTCGAAGACCTTTGATTGTGTCATCAAGTAGTTTTTCGTTACGAAGGGGTCGTCATAGATATTGAATTTGCAGGGATCGTCATTTTGTTTTACTTTGATGCTTCTCACTTTTTCGAAAAAGAAAACAGGTTGCTTCAACCTCTTCTTCTTTCATGAACCTATAGTTTGTTATCACGCTTAAACTTCGTGTATTATTGAAATTGAACTACAGTCATGTGTTAATGCGAGTTGATCTGTCAATATCCGCAGTCGTGTGAGTCGCGTGATTGTTTTTATTTCTGTGCCATTCCCACATCCATGAAAGTCATACAAAATGCGTAAACATGGCGTTCAATTTTCATATCTATACTCGACGCATTTTGGATTTTTAACTGATGCTGAGAGGCTAAAAAGAGTTTTTGAAGATAGCATTTTGTCAAAGGCAAAACATCGTTCATGAAAAAACGTATAGGAGTGGGGAGAATTTTCTCGGCTTGTTTCACCTAAATGGTGGGAAATGTTGACTATGTGGCTTGATCACTAAAGATCAAATTTTCCTTTTCGGAGAAATTAATAAGATTGAGTTTCAGTATGAAATAACAATCTAAATTTTTACTTGCTGTCACACTTTGTTCAGGTGTTGTTTGTTAAAATGAAGGATAAAATAGTTTCTTGAAAAGATCAAAGCACATTGAACCTTTCGAAAGGTATTGAACCTTTCGAAGTTTCTCAGGTTTTAAATAGACTGAATCCTAATAAATGCAAGGGATTTGATAACCTGCCCAATCGGATTCTTAAAATTTGTAGTCAGTCACTCGCTACTCCCTTCAGCCTTCTCTTTAATTTTATTTTCTCCTCTGAGAAATGTCCCACAGTTTAGAAGACTGCGACTGTAATACCCTTTCTTAAAACAGGTTCTCAAACTGAAGTCCAAAATTATAGTCCAATTGCTTTATTACCTTCTCTCTCAAAAGTTTTTGAGAAACTTTTACACAAACATATTTACAACTACCTAGAACACCATAAATTGTTGATTCCAAACAACTCTGGGTTTCCGAAAAAACACTCAACTCTTAATTCTTTGATAAGTACTTGCAATAGTTTGTACCAAGCTTATGACTCAAATCTCTCTTCTAGAATAGTGTTTCATGATTTATCCAAAGCTTTTGATCGTGTTGATCATACATGTTTGCTCTTTAAAATTCAACAACTTGGTATAGATGGCCCTTTGTTAAATTTTTTATCCTCTTATCTCTCTCAGCGTTCTCAAGTCGTTCTCATCAGCAGGAAACTCTCAGACCTCAAATACACTAGTTGTAGTGTTCCTCAAGGATCCGTTTTAGGCCCTCTGTTATTTCTGATCTTTGTCAACGACATTGCTAAAAATATTAATGCATCTATTTCTCTTTTCGCGGATGACACCGCTCTATATTATTCAGCCAAATGTCCTCTTCACCTGGTGCTTTCTCAAGATCTTTCCACATTATATAACTGGTCAAAAGTTTGGAATATTAACTTCAATCCTTCTAAGACTGCTGTTATGACAATATCTAACCAGAGGAATATCCACCCCCCTTCATATTTCAATAATATTCACCTTTCAGAAACCGATACACATAAACATTTGGGTTTAATCTTTCATCACAGTCTCTCTTGGCATACTCACATTCTCCACCTTCATCAGAAAGTAATGACCAAAATAAATCGTCTTCGCTCATTCTCAAATTCATTACCTCGCCACTCTCTCCTTACTATCTACAAATAAAACATATTACCGATTTTTGACTATGGAAGCATTATTTATGACAACTGCTCCGATAGCGACAACATCTGCTGGGTAAGGCCCAACTCTCCGCCGCTAAAGTCATATTAGGCTGCTTAAAACTACATCCTCTTCAGGTGTTCTGCTTGACCTAAACCTCAAAACCTTAATGCATCGCAGAGAAATATCTATACTCCGCTATTTTTCTAAAATAGTTTTTCGTTTGGTACCCTGCCCTTTGCCTTTGAATCTCTTTAGATCGTTCGGTGAATTTGTTCCCTACACTTTGCGCCACAATCTTGACGTTCAGATTCCACTTTTTAAAAAATCACTGGCATTTAACTTTTTTCTTCGAAAGGCCTGTAGCTTATGGAATTCTCTCCCACTCGAAATTAAATCTTTTCCAAGTCACCCAAATTTCATGAATCATTTAATGTCCTACTACCATATTGCAAAACAAAATACTCACCACCTTTTGGGAGTTCATCCTCGTTTGACATCTGTCCGTCGTATGCTTCGCCTCGCCCACAGTCCATTGAATATCAATAAAAAATCGTATCGTACTTGCATTTGCGGTGATATCGAAACTGAGATTCACCTCTTCTTTTACTGTAAGTTTCATGATGCCGCACGTGCGATCCTCTTCAATAGGGTCTATAATATTGTAACTAACAACATATCACCTGAGTTCTTTGATTGTCTGAGTAACGTTGAGTTGCTGCGTATTTTCTTATTTCGCTTGCCTGATAACAAACCATCACATATCTCGGTTGCTGTGTTTTGTGCCGTGGATGATTTTCTCAAGTCTTCTAATAGATTTTGATAAGTCTTGTAACAGATTTTGATGCGTTCCTGTACTGCCGTATGAGTTGCTAGCTATGCAGTGTATTTGTTTTTGCGTTTCCATTTGTTTTTCTATTCTTTTTGCGTTGTTACATTATCATACCTCGACGTGACACGACAAAGTTGCACCAGTCAGGCTACCGCCTGCAGCAAGATTGTCGTTAAATAAATAAATAATAAATAAATCATAATCAAAGCACAACATATGCAACAGTGATTTGCAATTACGCCAACCAAATTTTACTGCAGGCGTTTGTTTCACAAAAAGTTTCTCTGCACTGTTAACCTCACTCAAATCATATACCTGATGCGGAAAACAAGTGGGACAAATCTTGAAGTAATTTCTTAAAGCGTTTTCTGTTTGGAATTCTCAAGAATAAGCATTCGGTTTCAGTTACGCTTTAGTTGCAATGAGAAGAATGCAAACCCTTTTTGTGTTCCCTGCTGCAAACAAACTTAAAACAAATTTTAGTAAGGCTAACTACTCTGTACCATTAGCTAAATACTGGAAGCGGAACCGAGGCAGAGTTTTTGCATTGCGTGTATTCCGACGTTTTGGGGCAAAAAAACTATGGATGTATGTTTGCAATCTGATATGTTCTAAAGTTCCTCCAGGCTTAACAAATGATTTGAGGTAACAGACCTAGTACCTGCGCAACAAGAAGTGCTGCAGCACACCTTGCTTTTTTTTGCCTCCCTTGCCTTTTTCCATGACGTTATCTCCACGCCATAGTACAGTAACTGCGTGTGTTTGGTGACTTACAGTGCTTTCCTGTTTCATGCCATTATCCGCGGTGCAAGCCTAATGTCAAATGGTTGAAAAGATGGCGTCGTTTTTAAAGGTTGATAACAATTGAGCACAAGATATTATTATGAAGAATAAGTGTTTTTGCCCAAAATGTCTAGATTAAGGACTTCCATTTTATGACCATATAGTAATCGTAATAGCTTTAAAGATTTCACAAGTGACCAGAAAGAGAAATTTTTAAGAGCCAGAGAACATTATTCCCTCTAAGAAAATCTTACACACTGAGCAACTTTTTGTTTTAATGAGCATATAATTGTGCAACCATGCAGAGGCGCAACTATAGTGAAGCGTTCTAAACGGTGAAATAGTTGCACGGTATGTATATGATGTTGAAATGGGATGTTGCATGTGCGCGAGAGTGAGATTATACACAGCGCAAATGGTTTGGTGGTACTGCGCAGTTGCACACTTCTAGAGGGAACATTTCCAGAGAATCATTTTCTCATAAAAATAAAACTGGATAACGCAAAAGACGATGAGATAGAAAAAAACTGTTCAATAAAATCTCCTCCCCGTTAGGATTTGCTTTTTGAATAAAATTTTCAAGCGCTTGCGTTGCTTGCACGTTCCGTATTGCCCAACTCTTATGAAGCAAATAATGAAACAATCTGGAATTTGAAGTTTTCCCAAAATGCACTGATAGCAAAGCAACGAATCCAAAAGAATTGTTTTCGCTGTTGGTTGATCTATTTGTAATGTAGGTTCTGAACGTTAATTTTAAAATCAACTTCAATGTTAAAATACTTTTTCAGCAGATGTTTTAACTGCTGTTGGTTTTCAGCAGTTTCTGTAGCAACCAATTCTTCGGTTGTAGAATCCACATACTTCTTTATACGGACTGTCCATCCCCAAAGTGAAACACTGCCATCGTTTAAATGCAAAGAACAGAGTGTGTTATGCTTCAAAAAACTGGAGACACAATTTTGCTGAACATCACACATGTGAGTAAAATCTTCGAACTTTCGGGGTATTGCGTCAAATTTAAAGATAACCTCCCATTTCCCGATGTCATCAAAATTTTTCCAGTACGCCATATCTGCAAAAAAGTTTACAATGTAGTACACAAAAGTATATCCACGCACGGCATTCATGAATGAAACATATTTCCTGCTTTTGCCGTTGACGTCTTGTTTTTGAAGTTTCTCCAACGAAAAAGTGTTCATTTGGGTTGCCCATTTCGAAATACGGTACTTTCCGTTGAGCTGAGTTTGCTCCCTGTCTTCAACAAATCTCAGCGGGTATTTGAAGCTTTGTCCTCCCCAACCAACATCTGCTAACCACTGAGTAGCATCATCGCATCTTACCTGTATGTCAACATAATGATAGAAATAATTAGGTAATTTATTTATTAATAGATTGATTTTTGGAAAACAATGTTGTTGCACTGGTATTTTTCAGTTATTAGTAGCTATTTTTCCAAATAAATTTCAGAGAAAATTTTCTAAAATAATCATTGCACATAGATATCATACTTTTACTCTATTTTAAAATTATGGTGTTTCAGCGGTTCTATTGACCTTAAAGTTCTTTCAAGTGTTACTTCTCACTTTGCATGATTAGGGACACGCCAAAGAAGGCTTTAGGTTAAGAAAACACGAGCAAAGCCCTTACCATTAAAAGCATGTGATCAAACATGGGGTCATAACTCATTCGTTGCTTGACCCAAGATTGAGCTTGAAGGATCTTAACCTCAAAACCAATCTCACTCAGTAGCCAAGCAAACAAACCATTATTTTCGTAGCAGAAACCACCTCGTTGACGAACCACCAAGTCATTGTAGATTTTTTCAAGATCCAGCACTTTTCTCGGTCCCCCAAACATGTCCAATGTTTCGAACGGTACGTTATTCAAATGACACTCGCACAACTTTGCCAAAGTGTCGCAGTCCGTTTTGAGAGGTCCAGGAAATTTTATACGATTTAGGTATTTTTCAAGGTCCATGCTATTTTATTCTTTGGTTTCAAAGCAACAATGTGTAAAACACTCCAATGTACTTGCACTCCACTATAATGACAAAAAAAGTATTTGAACAAAAATCTCCAATGATTAAAGAATGCAAAACATTAGCCTTCACTAAGGTCATTGGATAATCTCAACCTGAAGATCCTCTGTGAAATAAAACGCTTTCCATTTAGGTAAAAGTTTAGCGCGCATTGAAGCTTCATTTCCGCTAGAAAAACACTTGCGGTTCTCTCTTTCTTCAGCATATCCAACATTTCGTGAAACCTGAATTAAAATGGATTTCCCCTCCGTGCCGTCAAGAATCTAAAGGCTCTGGATTTGGTGTTGAGTTTGCGTGCTTTCTCCAAGTCATGCTTTAGTACTTCATCATTTCCTCCATAATCTTTGGCTTGCAAGTTACAGGACTGAACATGCACAAATGACGTGAAGTCCATTTCCTAGTAGAACACTCTACGATCAGATATGGTTGCGTCGCCCTTGTGGAGACTTGCTGTTGAAATGTGGATATGTAGACCTACAAGTCCGAATCATCCCCAAGTTATGAAAACAAGTACAGCAGGAAGACTCCTCGAAAGCTCAACAACAAACCTAGAGCCCGCAATTCTGACAACGAACCACCATTACAAAGAATTAGAGTTCACCCAGGGGTCGGCAATTTTAACTGCATGCCACCTCAAGGTTTCAAATCATTCGGTGTGCCAACAACATACGTTTTCTTATACGTCAAGGTCAATATACCTTCTGTGTGAATCAAAAAAAACTGATATATAAAACTTAGAGCTTCTGTGTGCCAGCAAAAATTGCTTGGCGCGTCAAGTGTGGCACACGTGCTGGAGGTTGCCGACCCCTGAAACACAGAGCTGCCACTGATTTTCTGCAATACCGCTGTAGTCAACGATCGTGCAATTTGACAGAGAGCGCGTATCACATAACTTCAAAGACGATAACGCCTAAACCAGTGCTTCTCAACTTTTTTGATGTCGCGGCCCACTTTTAGCCGAGATTTTGATTTTGTGCCCAATTCACGAAAAATTTGTTTCAGAACTCATGACTAGGCGTAATTATTGCGTTGTCTCGGAACATTTCGCGATCCACCTGAAGGAGCTTCGCGGCCCACCGGTTGAGAAGCGCTGGCCTAAACCAGTTATGTCCAAGCCGCGGGCAGCATGCGGTCCAGTCGAAGGTTTTGTGCGACCCAGTTTAGGTTTACCGTGAAGTATAAGTAGCCTGCATACTGACAATCTGTCCTTATTTTGATAATCATCTCAATATTGACATTTTTGATGGAGCTGATCCTCAGTGCCACATTATCACGTCTGAACTGCGTGCAGGGAGATTTCCGTATGTCCACTGACGACACCTTGGCGCAAAACTTTTATCTGCTCAGAAATCATGGGTCGTCCCCTACCCAGAGGCATTTTCTTTTGTTGATTTCACATACTTAGAAAAATGTATGTTAGAAATCTGATGACTTTTCCTGATGTTCAGAGACAAATGGAATAGTGCCAGCTTTATTTTACAAAAATGTTCCTGAAAGCTTATATATAGGATGTATGGGTACCATGGCCGCAATTTTGTTGTAAAATGTGGGGGGCAGCTTGGGGGGCAACCAATATAGCAGTCGGGTTGATGCAAAAGTTACGTTTTGTATGTACGGATTCCCAATTTTATTTCTAGATGTGTTTTGAGAGCAACAATCATCACGCTTTGTTTTGTCCTTGCAGATGATTTACATTTGAATGTACTTAAATTTGTTGCTGGAGACGGAACTGTAATTCAGCCTGTTTCCATTCATATCGTATTCGGGTGTAAACAAGCACAGCAACATAGTAGAACACATCATTTGTGTTTTTATCAGAGCTGTCAGTTGGAGTGCACAAAATGCTGAATCGCATTGATCGCACGTGCATATCACTCTTACAATAGAACACTTCAGTTTTCATCCATTTATAAGAAGTCTGGGTTACAGCGCGATTTGATGTCTTGTTCAAGTCGCCTAACGTTGCAAAGACGATAAATGTTTGCTCTACTCTTGAGTTTTCTTTTAGCCGCTCCACTTTGGTATTTCCGCTGTATTTGGCCTGAATTTACGATATCCGTATTCTCAGATACGAGGAACAATGTTTTCTCACAACACTCAAGGACGACAACCTCCACTACGAAGTTAGCCTTTCTAACTGATGTAGCTGGGCTACCATCGTACTGTAACATGCTTTATGCCCTGTTTTTTCCTCTGTGTCGTGGGTAAGATGCCATACCGTTGTTCTATGATGTCAGAAGGGCCTGTATTTTTTCCTGTTGCACGCGTAGTCTGTATATTGCAGGAGCCCCCAAATACTTTTTGGAGCGACCCAAAAACAGTTCTAAATCAGGGTTTCTCAAACAGAGCCCTAGCCTCCCCATGAAGGCTACGGAGCGGTTCTCCGGGGGCCCTAGCAGAAGCCTTTACTAAATAGATTTGCCGTTATATTGCAAAACCCTATTGATGAGCAGGAGGCCACAAGTGTTGAGAGTCTCTGGGACAGGGCCACAAATCATGAAAGTTTGAGAACCACGGTCTAAATTCTCGTAACACAAACTTGTCGTGAACGTATGATTTTGTGGAAAATACTCTAATTATATATAAACTTTATGGCTAGACCTACTATTGGCAGTAGCAATTTTCGTGCACAAAGTTGTATGAAACTTAGCACATAACACAGTAGGCCAAAATGGTCGCATTTTTTTATTCTGTCTATTGAGAATGGCAAATTTAAAATGTAAATTTAAATTGTGTCGTGACCCAGAGTGGAAGGTATCGTGACCCACATTTGGGTCACGACCCACTATTTGCAGACCCTGGTTTCTTGCATTGAACGTTGGGCAACCACCATAGTGCGTAGGCAGGCTGTAACTGTATTGAATGCCAAACTTCATGTTGGAGTCCCCTTGACTGCAGGGGCCCTGAGGCCTGTGCCTCACCGGCCTCATAGCTAATATGGCACTGCGCAAAGGCGAAGAAGCTGAATCCTTTTGTTGACATGTGTTACATTAGTGATAGTGCAAGTTTTTACTAACATATTTCATTCCTTATTCTGGTTGA
>Ga0210059_1015119_pt1 | contig 11316 bp, 10 predicted proteins | sample Ectturendosymbi2_FD_188042 | JGI IMG/M metagenome (GOLD analysis project Ga0210059, IMG submission 188042) | Ecteinascidia turbinata endosymbiont from Florida, USA - Sample 2 (SPAdes) (version 2) | ecosystem: Host-associated > Tunicates > Ascidians > Unclassified | place: Key West, Florida... | reverse complement strand
CCATCATTTGAAATCGGTGCCCCCCATTTCACGTTTGGCCCACCGGTTGCTGCAAACAACCAATACTGTATTTTAAAATTTTGGCCCCCCCTTCTGGTCTTTGGCTCCCCCTGCTGCTAAATCCTGGTGACGGGCTTGGAGAATGACAGTTTGGTTGGAAGCGTGACTGTATGCTTGCATGTGCAAGTCTATGGCAGGACGAGGGATTAACCAGACAGGTTTGTTGGGGATAAGGAGAGTGCTTGCAATGAAATGATCGTTTGGCCGCAGCTGCTTTGTCATTTGATTGAAGGAGCAAAAACCCGCTACATCCGGAAAAGCTTCATGCCAGCTGTCAGTAACCACTGACAAAGCGGGATGGGCAGAAAACGTACATAGATGAACTCGGAGTCTTAAGGATAGGTATTTGTGCTGGAGGTGTAAAGGCATTTCTTGGCATGCATGTTGAAGACAGATAAGTGGTGTGCTTTTCATTGCACCAGTGTGTATGTGCAATGCTTCATTTCGAATTTTAAGAATCGGGTCAACTGACAACAAAGGTGAGAAGAAATATGCCTCCATACCATATTCGATGACCGGCCGGATGAGTGTTTGTTATAATGACAAAAGAAGTCGTTTACTAGCACCCCAGGAGGTACCTTTAAGCATCCTGAGGAGGTTAAGTCGTTTCAAACAATTGCCGTGGACATAGTCTATGTGAGATGGGTAATCCACGTTTCGTTGAAAGATGACTCCAAGATACTTGTACTCTTTTATCAAAGGAACATCGCTGCTGCAGAGTGTCAACTTATGGGCAATGGTTTTCCTTTTCTCAGTAAAAAGAACTGCTGCAGATTTGGAAGGAGATACCCGAAAACCCCATTTCGTGCACCATGCTGCTATTTTATTCAAAGAAGTTTGGCAAAGATGATAAAGTTGTTCAATGTTTGAACCACTTTCCCAGAAACAGCAATCGTCAGCATAGAGTGCTGAGGGGGACGAGATAGATTTAGGAAGATCGTTAATTGCAATCGTAAAAAGGATCGGGCTTAAAACACTGCCCTGTGGAATTCCGTTTTCCAACGTTTTGGTGGTGGACAAGGAGGAACCTAGTCACACTTGGAACGTACGCCGGGAAATATATGAGTTGATGAAATATTCTGCCATGAATTCCCATTTGTACTAATTTAAATAGAAGCACTTGGTGTGACACCATGTCATAAGCCTTTTCATCATCATTATCATCAAGGCCTATCCCGTCATGTGCGACGATGACACGGCGGCGCTCACAATCTTCCAAGAATGATTTTTTTATGTTTGCTTTCCAGTTTCAATGGCTGACTTCCACTCTTTTTTGTTAGAAGCGAGTTTTTCCCATGAAGTACTTGTTATGCTAAATGCGTTTAAGTCATGTTTTAGCACGTCCCGGAAACGCAATTTTGGACGTCCAATCGGTCGGGGAGCATTGGGTAGTTCACTATGTAGAACTTGCTTTGACAGGCGGTTGTCTTCCATCCATGACCAGCCCATCGCACACATGACCAGCCCATCGTAGACGTCAATGTCTGATAATTATCATTATAATGGTTATTTGGTCGTAAGAACCAGTCGTTTGCAGCATTGAGGTATTGGGCACACGGTCCTTCCTGGACAACCCAAGATAGAGCGGAGACAACGCATGCAAAAAACGTTAAGACGCTTTTGAAAAGCGTTAAGCTTTTTCATGTGAAAAGCGTTAAGCCTTTTTAAGATCGATGAAAATTGCTAGAACATGATGTCGGTTTGCCAAAGATTTCTGTATGGTGTCATGTAAGCAAAGAATGTGGTCTGTTGTTCTTCTGTTTTTGAAACCGGATTGTGACATATCATGAAGCTTATAATTTTCTAAAAACCATTTCAATCTTGAGACAATCATTTTCTCCATGAGTTTACAGACTGCACTGGTAAGAGAGATAGGTCGGTATGATAATGGCAAGTGAGCTGGCTTAGTGGGTTTATGTGCGGGGACAACAATGGAGTGACGCCATGATGTCGGCAGGGCGCCAATTGCCCAAACCCTATTTATTAAGCTGACAAGGACTCGGAGTGAGTCATCGGGTAGGTGTTTAAGCAATTTATAGCAGATTTGATCAGCACCTGGCGCAGAGTTTTTGGTACTCCGTAAGGTGCATTGTAATTCGCCTATTGAGAAAAGTTGATTTAACCGGGGGTCTTTCGGAGTTATTTCCTATGCGGCTTTATGTGTTTCCACTTCGAGACTCGACATTGTGCGACAAAAAGCTATTTCATAGTTTGAGGTGGAGCTGACGGACTGGAAATGAGTTGCCAGCATATTTACCTTGTGTTGATTGTTGCAAGCCGTGATAATTGCCCTACCGAAGATATGGAATAAACTGTCGTGGATGGTGACTGGAGAATTTTTTAATCACATTCCAGACTGTAGAGAGCTTTGAATGAGATGTCAATGCATTGCAAAAATTTTCCCAGGATGATTGTTTTGCTTCCAAGATAACTCTCCTGGCCTTGGCACGGCAACGTTTGAAGATTAGGACGTCTGTTGGCATCCTTGTTCGCTTCAGGTGGTTTAGAGCATATTTTTTTCGTTTTGATGACCAGATCGCAAGTCGCATTCCACCAAGGGACTGATATCTTACCAGTGTATTTAGTTTGTGGTATGGCTGCCCGAGCTGCCTCTAGTATGCTCGTTTTTAATAGCTGATACGAGTGTTCGAGATCTAGACTGATGCAATTCAAGGAGCTGCTGCAAAGTTGATGAAATTTAGTCCAGTTTGCTCGTGAAAAATTCCATTTGGGAAGAGGCTCCGTGATGTCCGGGACCACGCCATGCACCATAACATGGATAATGGCGTGGTCGCTGCCGAGAAACTCGTCAGTGATTGAAACGGAACATTGGCTTGCTATGGAACTGGACGCCACAGTCAAATCTAAAATATTCCACACGTATGGGCCAATCAGAGTAAAATGGGTTGGAACTGAGGTATTAAGCACTACGTAATCGTTCGTTTCGATCAGAGACCCCAACGACCTGCCACTAGGATTGATCGAACGGCCGCCTCACATTGTATGGTGGGAGTTAAATTCTCCCAGGAGAATGATCCTACGAAATCTGGACAGGAAACCCAGGTCTAGGATATTCATGATGTTCCTAGGGGCATTGTAGACATTTATAATAGCCTAATCGTTTATGGTAATTCTCATTACTTCTAAACAACTATTGATAACGGGGATGCGTATTTCCGAAAAATACAGAGTATTCCTCACACAGATGCAGATTCCGCCACCCATTCCAAGGGCACGTGGTCTGTCTTTACGTATCATAACGTAATTGGGAATGTTCGGGTAATATCTTAATGTGAGCTGCGTTTCTTGCAGGCATAAGATGTCTGGAAGTACAGGTAGATGTGAAAGGTAATATTGCGTTTCAACTGCGAATGAACAACAACTCACGAGCGCCTTGTCAATTACGCCCACGCGGTGATGGTAGTCAATCACACGAGAAGAATGTCGCCAAAAGCATGAAATCAAAAACACTGGCCTCACCCAAGGAATAAGCCGGAGAGGCAAAACACAAACTTACAACATTTCTCAATTTTGTATTGAGTGTTGATTGGTGGGCCCTTTTCAGCTAAGATTTCCCCCTGGCTCAAACCTCTAGTTATGCCACTGTCCAGTGGTGGATCAAGGGAGCAGTTTGGGGCAACTGCCCCCCAAACTTCTGTGGCGCCCCTTGAATGGCGCCCCTTTGCCATAAATGCGCCCCTTTTTGGTGCCCATGGAAGCAGAAACAGAGATTAAAAATAGGCTACCCTAAAATAACCAATGTTTTTCGCTTGGTTAACGTGAGGATTTACGTGCCGGACTTTACCCAACCTCTTATCGAATAGCGTGAACATTGCTACTGTTTCGCTATTTATTTGCCGTACTAGAGCTGTCCAGCCTTACGTTATGTAATCACTAACGCAGTCGCTTTCGCTTAACACGCTGTACAAAAGTGGTCAGTTTTTTTACAAATTTATTTATTCAATGCATGATGACATCCTCGCATGGAAAGGCAGCAGTGAAAATAAGAATGCAATATGGAAAACGTATAACTGACTCAAGATTTTGCAAGCCTCCAAAAGGAATACGAAAAACCAGTTTCAGGGCTGTTGCCAGCGCAGTTCGTGAGTCTGCAGTATGTCTGCATCAGGGGCGTAACGAGATTAGATGCCACCAGGGGCAAGAAACTAGTTTTGGTGCTCCCATGTTCGAACCTGAGTTCTTTCTAAAGCAAATCTGCTGTTGAAGAAAGTGCTTGTGACATTGTTAGAGCCTTTCGGCACCCCAACATGAGTCGGCGCCCGGGGAATTGCGCCCGCTTTGCCCCGCCCTCGTTAAGCCTCTGGTCTGCATCGTAGGATTGCAACATGAAGATGAGTAAATGAGTTTTTTGATGGAACTAAGCACCTGATTGAAACATAATGCAGCATGTAAAAAACTGTAGCTGTATACATTAGCAAACAACTTGCCGCTATGTGACAAAAGTGCATTAAGCGTGCTCGATTAGCTCAAAGATTTATGACCTAACTATGCAATTGCGCAGCACCTCACTCCATATACCGGGACAAAACGCAGAGAAATATTGAATTACTGCTAGGGGCGTAACAAGGTTTGATGGCGCCTGGGACAAGCAGCAAGTTTAGGGCCCCCAAGTTTGAACCTGAGGTGTTTCGAAAGCCAAATGTAGCCTATTGCATTGAAGTACTTGTGACATTGTTAGGACTTTTCGGCCCCCGCAGTCATTCGGGTGACCTCATAGTGATTCGGCGCCCGGGGAATGTTGCCCCTTGCCCACCTGTCATTACGCCTTGATTACTGCTCGCAGCGACGCGTCCCAACAAACAATGGTACTCAGCTCTAACCAGAGGCACACAAGAACTTTTGGCTTTGGGGAGGGGCAAAATTTTCAATTCGCCCGAATTTTTGCACCACGGTGAGGAAAACGAATAGGAAAGTCGTGCAGGGCGATGATTCTGCTTAAGCAATTTGCCCAAACATATCGGGAAGTTTTTCCTGAAGTTTTTTTTATCTTGCCCGAATCTTCCTCCCACATTGTACGCCTGTAGCTCTAACGCAGAAACTTTGGCAAAGTACTAGCTACCTACAGCTTGGTAGATTGAATAATTGGTTTTACGCGGTCATAACAATTTTTGCTGAGCATTTGAATATTTGTAGTCCAAAAATGGGGGAATGACGGCGCCTTTCGCCCCCGTCTGGATATGCGTCAGGCAACAATGACTGATGGCTGTGCGGTTTTGATCCTTTTGTTGCAATTGCAAACCCGTAGACAGCTCACACTGGCCACGAAAATAGAAATATGACACGGTTTGCGAAATCTGTAACCGACAGAAAAATGCTTAGCTTATTGGTTGTAAGATCACTCCGCTTACATCATATAAATTGAGCAGAAAAGCAGTCTTCTGGGGAAAACTTTAACTTTTTTACTGGTGATTGTGGTGTTGGCAAAGGTTCGTAGTTTTAAATTGGTAATAGGCTGATTCTCATCTGTGTTTTCTGGCCTGGCTGGATAGAAGCAGATCCATCGCCAGATCAACAGTATTGGGGGTGGCTTTGAGCTTCATCGGGGCCTTCGTAATAGCATACAATGAATTGAAAAATGACTTCATGAGAAAACTAGAGTTTGACCTTGGAGGTATTGATTGTGAATTTGGGGGACTAAGCCCGCTTGCTTCCATTCTGTTGAACAGTGTCACAACGAGATATGTGTAGCTTGTGAAAAATGAGGCCCACTTTTTGGGACCTGTTTCAAACGTTTTCTTAATGAATGATACAAAGCGCGTTGAAACTGTGGCTATAGTTCATAGTTCGACCGACAAAAATAGCCACATTTTGGCCTACAAAAGGTTTGGACAAATGACCAAAACGTCTCAGCAAAAAAACGGGCTGGAGGCTATATCAATAGTTTAGGCATGTGTCCTTGCCCAATAAATATCCTTGATTTCTGGTATAATCGGCGTAACATCAAAGATGGCTTAGATAACTTTGTGTTTGCAAAGCTTCATGATTTAATGACCATGTTTGCAGTTTATCATATTTTACAGCATTACTGCAAAAAATATTTTTACTTGTTAATCATGTTAAAACAAAAACAAACTTATGTTGATTTTAACGCTGCAGACACACAATTTAAAAAAGGAACTATAACTAAGTAAATCAGTATTTTAATCACCGTTTTACCTCATGTATTTGCATTCATATGTCTTTTTGCATTTCTGTTTTTTTTGTTAGATAAATGTTTTTTTTCATGAACAATCTGGGTTTAGTAGAAATTACAGAATGGGAGCCCTGGTTATAGTACGCTGACATTCGCAGTTCGCGCTAGTTTCGAATTGCGTCACTTCCAATACAGCAGGAACGCCATTTCGTTTCCATGTCAGGCACTGCATGGGTTGTACACAATACTGTCATTAATATTTAGCATTGACGGCGCTTATACTGTGTTTTGTATTTTTGCTAAGATGAGTCCTGTTGTGTGATAAATGGTGAAAGGATACACTAACTCGGGTAATCTAATGTTGTTCGCAGATGGAATGGAAAAAACTTTTCAAATGTGAGTGATAATATGTATCAACCAAAAACGTTTATCTGTTTACTACAACGCCCTCGTTTTCTTCGCGGAGTGAAGTACATCATGGAAGAAAACATAACTTTTTATTGGTGAAACTTTTACATGTAAGCTACAACTTAACTGCCGTGTAGACTCTGCCTTGCAAAGGAGTTAGGTATTTGTTGTATGCCACTAGAAATCATATACGCCTGCAGATAGCCTAGTCCACACTGAAATAGAAAGTTTTGAGTTTCTGATCACGTTGAACTTGGTACTATTTTGTGATGCACTGCATTTTAGTTGCATTCATTTTATGACTTTTTGTAAAGCAATTTGTATGTGATGTACGTCTTCACCCAATGTCGTTTTTCGCCCACTTCAAATGTCTGATGCTTTCCACAAATCCCGTTTTTGTTCTATTTTACAATGCTTCTGTATGACGTTGTTGGAAAGCAGCAGTTCCTGTTGCTTTGTTTCAGAGTTTGGCCCTCTTCATTTAATGACTATGCGCACCAACTAACACCAATGTTGCGATGCTCTCAGTGTTACTTGCTAATACGCTTTTCTGTGCCTTTGTGTCGTTTTTTTTCAACCAATGTGATGTGGATCTTGTGTTTGAACCAAACACGTACACAAGAAATAAAACAAAATAAATCTGCTATTTGGTGTTTTGTTCTTTTTATTGCACTCCTGTTATTGGGTAGCCTACTTGGAGCCACACCCACGCATCAACCAACCTACGTACGAAAAATTGTGCGTTTAAACTGTTTATCACTTGAAGTTACTGCTTTGATTACTGGCTATGCACACCAGCTGGTTTTTCATCTTTTGTGACATAGGCTACTGTATGACAGCTTGTAAAATCGAAAATTAAAGGTATATCACCCACAAGCAGCCAAAATGAAATACGTGGGCAGCTAGTGCTAAGGGCAAACACATCGACCGAGCTCAAAAGCTAATGTGCGAAAATTATGAAGTCCTGGGATAATCAACAATCGTAATAATTCCAGGATAGGAAGCTCCAAAATTATGTCACTATCTTAGCCAGGGCCCCACATTTAATTACATATTAATGAGGGCCACACACTTAATGGCCTTGCTCCTAGCAAACTCAATTTAGTATAAGCTAATCTACTGAAAGTGATCAAATTTCAACTGCAATGGTAACGACAGTTTGGCACTTTTGACCACTCTGGAAGTGTGATTTCATAGACAAGTTTAGTGCCAATGGAACAAGTATACCTACGTATAAATCAGAAAACTTAAAAAGTTTTGCACCAAGGTGTCAGTGGGCATAGGGAAATCTCCCTGCAAACAGTAACGATGTGACCTTCTTCTTTCGTTTGAGTGAGTTCTTTTATCCACTGCTAGCCCGCCTGGATATCGGGGCAGGTGTTGAGCAGCCATTTGGTTGTCTCATTGTCCAGAACCGTCAGGCCGTGTAGTCCGTGGGAGGGTCCATGGATTGGACGGTGGAGGACGACATGGTCGACGGTTTGTTCTGCACCACACTCACAGGCCGCAGAGAAGGCCATACCCCATTTTTACAGGCAGGAGCGGAAACGTCCGACACCGGTGCGGAGGTGGTTGAGCCGGACCCAGGCTCTTCTTGGGAGGGTCATTCCAGAGGGGTGTGTACCGGTGTCTGGAATTGAAGTGCGGAGTCTTGTGGGGTTGTCCGCCCACTCCCACTACGCCGCACATATGTTGTTGTTGTTGTCAGAAAAACTGATGAGTTGTTGTGCGGCGGGCACAAATGGGTGTCTCAATTTGAGGCGCCGTGCAGCTGCACCCGATGGCCGGGTGAGCGCTGAGTGGAGCAGGTGTCCAGGCTCCATGGCACTGCGTCCTAGAGATAGTGTGGCTCCCCTGTGCCAAAGCACAGCAGGTTGGATGCCTGCAAGGATTGAAAGTTTGTCCGCTGGTATAGGATGCAGGCATCCAGTCACTATTCGCACGGCGTTGTTGATGGTGGGGTCAATAAGGCGGGTATGAGCACTGCGGCACCAAACAGGAGGGCAGTACTCTGCAGTCGAATGGACCAGGGCTAGGGTGGCTGTTCGCAACGTTGTTGCTCCAGCACCCCAGCCAGAGCCAGCAAGCCGCCTCAGGAGTGCGACACGTGATGTTAGCTTCTTGTGAAGTGACTCAAGGTGTCGGCGGTATGTGAGCGACCTGTCCAACGTTACCCCGAGGTATTTGGGCTCAGAAGAGAAAGGCAGGGTTTCGTTGTTGAAGTTGACTTTCAGCTCACGTTTGGCTTCCTTGTTGTTGAGAGGGAAGACTGCTCACACCATTTTCGTGTTGCTGAGCTTTAGCTTCCAAGTCTGGACGTGTTCACCTAGTGTTGTCATGTCCTTGCTCAGCGTCCCTTCCACTGCCAGCCATCTCCATCAGCATGCATGATTGCATGGTAATCAGCATATGCATACTTTCTGGAGATTGTGGCTGGCAGGTCAGAGGTGTAGATTTTGAACAGAAGGGGCGCCAGGACAGATCCCTCTTTGTTTACACTGATCAACTATTGTGCCATTGTGTTTTCATTTGCTCTAATGTTCGCTAATGGTTGGCTTTCTGCATGCCATGGCTTTTATGATTCTTCTGCTTGTTAGCTGAGTCATATGAAACAATAAACCATTGACCATTGACCAGGTCTGGGTTGGAGCCGACATTCCAACGGCGAGAGAAAAAACTGGCTGTTTCGTTTGGGTTGTACAACAGTCCAAGGTTGTTAGATATTGTCCAGGCTCTCACCGTCTGGGGATGTTGTAACCCCAGTTGACGTGCTGGCAATTGAAGTCGCCAACGTGCAGGCTGGGGTATGGGAATGTCGGGATGGTCGTTGGAGTGAGTCGCTAGCGTGGAGGTTTGTAGATGTTGACGATCTTGTATCCTGTGACATCTACGCACAACCGCACAACTCAGACTGATTGTTCTGGAGACTGATCAAACAGTGACCATTCTAACCGCTCGTGGACAAACGTGGCAAGGCCGTGATTCCTGCTCAGGATTGACCCAGCTAGTGAGAAATTGGGAATCACTAGCTTATCTGCAGTTGTGCAGTGGGTCTTCTGCAGGACGATGATGGAAGCTTTGTTCTTATAGGCTAGCTGCTCAATGACAGAGATCTTGTCTGCAGTAAGCCCCTCAGTGTTCAGCTGGAGTATGTTGGGTCGTAGGTCTTCGGCAGCAGTTCTGCTGCCGCGCACTGAGAAGGGCATTTGATGGCCCACCCCATGCCGAACACAGCACGGGTAGCAGCGGTTGCTCTCAAGTTGACAGATTTAGTAAGCAATTCAAGAAATGCTGCGACAGGGAGGGCGACGTGGAGGCATCTGTCTTCCCCCCCCACGTGAAGGCATCTGTCTACAGGTGTGATGAAGTGGCACAGAAGACCTACCTGCACCAAAAAGGTCAAATTTCAGATTGTCAGTATGTAGGCTACTTATACTAACAACGAAAACCTAAATTGAGCTGCAAAAAAACTTTGACTGGGCTGCATGCAACATGCAGGTTGGACATTGCTAACGTAAAGTGTTGAGTTGTCATTGGACAGCTCTAATGCAATTATGTATATATCAGATATTGCATGCATGGGTTACAAATACCAATTTACATGGTTGTATACCTTGGAAACCAGCTATTCTAATCTTGTACAGTGAGAGGATACAGCCCAGGTCTACAACAGTGACGTAACTGACTGGGGTGAAAGGGTGCGAACCTTCCTCCTTGCCAAGCTAAAAACAAAAACTGGGCGCTCATTTGCCTTATATTTCGGTATTCAGTATCTTTTGGTTTTTAGTAGGTCCTTTTCAGTAACATTAGATAGGTTAAAAACTTACAGATGTACCATTTATCTCACAAAGATAAAGGTTAAAAACTTACAGATTAGATAGGTTAAAAACTTACAGATGTACCATTTATCTCACAAAGATTTGCATTTATCTCACAAAGATATTAAAACGTTACAACTTAACGTTCAAAATGAGCTTGATAAAGTAGATACTTGGAGTTGGATGAGGTCTAACAGATTATCAATAAATTATAATAAAACAGCTTATATGATATTAACTACAACACGTTCTCAAAAATGTAACTTTAAAATTTCTATGAATGGTGTGAGAATACAGCAAACTGACAACATTAAGTATCTTGGTGTAATAATTGATAATAAACTTTCGTGGAAACCACAAATCAGTGATCTCTGTGGGAAACTTTCCCAAGCTTGTGGCGTAGTGTGTAAAATTAGACATTTTGCTGATATGAAAATTTTGCGTTTGATCTATTTTAGTCTCTTCCATTCACATTTGCAATACTGCATAATTGATTGGGGACGAGCGTATAAAACTGTTATCCGGCCAGTGCAAATGCTACAAAACCGAATTTTGAAATACATGACTTTTAGCAAGAGAACATCAAGTGCAAACAATATTTTTAAATTACTTAAAATTCTCAAAGTTTCTGATTTGTACCAACTTAATTTGGAAAAGTTTATGTATAAGTATAATTCCGATATCCTACCCTCTTCTTTTAATAACTTTTTTTCAAAACTACACTGCGTACATGATCATGCCACAAGACAACAAGTTTCGGGAAATTATCATCATAAACGTGTTAGAACTAATTATGGTAAAAAAATGCTGCAATATATTGGTCCTGTTGCATGGGGTTGCATTTCTAATTATGCTAAAACGTTACCATTACACATG
>Ga0210059_1015117_pt1 | contig 11317 bp, 11 predicted proteins | sample Ectturendosymbi2_FD_188042 | JGI IMG/M metagenome (GOLD analysis project Ga0210059, IMG submission 188042) | Ecteinascidia turbinata endosymbiont from Florida, USA - Sample 2 (SPAdes) (version 2) | ecosystem: Host-associated > Tunicates > Ascidians > Unclassified | place: Key West, Florida... | reverse complement strand
GAGCATAGCCCAGTCACATACATTCGTACTCAACTTACAACACCTCAACCCCGTGGCCAGATGTTGGAGTCAAGCATTGAATTTAATTTGGTTGAGCATTGGTTTATTCCCAAAACGAGAGAAACCTCGATCAGCACGGATAAACAGCCAAGCCATATTTTACAGCACTTCGATAGCGGATATCGGAACCATGACATCCGTTCAGTAGTAGTGATTCAATCGTGAATGCCTAATCGTTGCAAATGCAGCGCTATTTAAAGGCGAAACGAAGAAGGCGAAAACAGGTGCGAGTTGTCCGGGACCCTGAATGTACGCTTACATCTAGCTTACTTGGTCTCCGCATTATTGTTATGCGTGGAGCTGTTAAGTTTTAGTTCGTTTTTGTCACTAGAGGCGATACAAGCACGACGATACGGAGTAATAACGCGTATGCATGCACACAAGGTAGCGGGGTTATCGTTGACGATATTGTGGTGAGAGCAACTTTGCAGCTGCGTTGCGGTTTTCAACAGATGAGCTCTTCCATGTCGAAAGTTGGTTCGCTCTTTATCGGTCTAGATTCCATCAGCTCTTCGTCAGCCCATGTGATGCCTTTTTCTTCTCTTTCATTCCCCCCGTCTGCCTCATATCCTTCTGGCATGTACCCATTCCTGCTCCGTTTGCGCGGCGAGATTGCCTTCCGAGGGGGTCGCCTCTCTCCTTTGAGAAGGTTGTTTTCATGGAAAGCTTCGACCGCATTCGGCACGCAACGGCTCAGATCCCATGGTATATCACTGGCGTCGCTTATTGCTGCTTTATCTTGGTTTCCGTCATCCGCTGCAGTCAAGTCTTCATAGCGTACAGTGATTCGGTGCGGTGATCCTAAAACCCGAAGGTTTACGTCGTCGGCCCGCAGTAACGCTTGACGTATCGCTTCCAAGTTGAGATCCTTAACTTGCAAGTCTACGGGCCACATGTACGCGACAAGAGGTTGAGGCATAGGAGCAGAGTGGATATATGCTACGCATATGTTCTCGTATCTTCGGTTTACACCCACGTAATATCTTTTTTTATTCTCGTTGTCATCTATCCGTAGTTGTACGCAAAAGAAGGTTTTGCTTTTAACACGAACCAAGATATTCATGAAAACTTCGTTTGCTTCTGCGTTGGATAATTCTGCGACTACCGTGTGATCAGGTTTGTAAAGCTCAGGTGCGTGAAGACGCTGCGTGTTCGTGCCATTCCTTTATTGCACAAATATAACTTTTCTACGATATTCATGTCGCCTAATGCCTCTGAAAAACACAAAAACGGGTTATTAACATATTAACACGTCACCGTTTTCTTACGTTTGTACAGTTCACTTTGTACTATTTAGGGTTCACCTTTTCTAATCATCACACCATTAGCGCGGCTGTTACAACTTCGTTTAACAAACTCATCATCCTCTTTTTCATACTTAGAACGATTACATGACGATTCGGTGTGACATTTTGCAGTAAATTACTACTTAGGCACAGAGCGAATGAGCCTCGGCGCGTTTGATTTCCACCCAGCACTCCCTTTTCGGATGCAGCTACTGAGGATATCGAAAACATCAAAGGCGTTTGTACGGTCGAGTCGACTGGCGAGGAAACGCGTGAGACGTGTTTCTTTAGAGTTTACTAAAAACGGACTAAAGACATGTTGTGAGCAGCTTGGCTTTTCGATACAGGCCACTACAGCCTAAAGGATTTGGTAAGAAGTGTGATGTATTTTAATGAGAATTGCTGGCAGTGCATTTTCCTGTTACGATATATTGATATAAGCAGTAATTATTGTTGAACTTGAAGGTTTGCCTATAATTTGTTGAATTTAAGACATTCACGATTACTGTCCCAGTGTGTCCATTTAACTGAATATTCTTTTACGTCTTTCATTTTTCAACATTTTCAAACAAATCTATAACAAAAACTCTCTCTAATAAACCAATAGTTTTAAACTAAGAGATACTTCAAATGAAATTTGATTGAAAACATGCCAGTTCACAATACAATCTGATCAAACAGCAATAGCCCTCGAATGTTGCGCATATGTGTAAGATACTAACTGAAAAGTTTAAAATTAACAAGTAAGTGCAGTGCAGGACGCAAGTGCTTGTAGTGCACCGCGAAGGTGTGCTGTTCATTTTGCTGGTTGCGTCGCAAGCTGATACAAGGTCGAATCGAATGTGAGTTTAGGATTAGCGGACATACCCAGAAATCTCAAGATTTCGAAACATTCAGGAGAAACTAATCACTTACAGTTTTTCGACAATGCTTTAAAGCAGTGGTCGCCGCCTTGTGGCCCGTGTGGCTTGTGTGAATTATCTCCAAATGTTTTTATTAGCTTGAGAATATTCTTGACAATTCCAGCTATGCAGTAGCATCTGCTGAAAGATTTTTCAGAAAACTTAAACTTGTAAAAATTTTTTTGCGATCTGCTATGTCACAAACTCGACTTGTTGATCTAGCAAGATTAAACATTGAGTCTTGCATTGCCAGAAAGTTGATTTTGATAGTGTTATTCGAAATTTTGCGAATAAGAATACCAGAAAATTGGTTGTATAATAGGCAGTGATGTGTCCGAGTCATTTTTGTCGAGTCAGAGTCATCTAAAATTTTCTCCAGTCGAGTCAGAATGATGACTTAGTCGAGTCGAGTCAGAATCGAGTCACAAGAACTGCCGAGTCACTTCGAGTCATTGGTTTGCAAGCTTGAGTCATGTCGACTCACACGATATTTCACGTTTTTTCTACAACACTTTTTTTGCTATAAAATGGCGCCCAACATGCCATAAAATGGTGCCCGATAAGTTAGAAAATGGTGCCCAACATGCTATTAAATGGCTCCCGATAAGTTAGAAAATGGTGCTCAATGTTTTTTTAACAAGTTTGATTGCAGGTTATTTATATCTAAGTTTTCTCAGCTTACATTTTACTTGTCTCAGTTTGCATTTCACTCTCAGTCATTTCAAAGTCTAGCCCAAACTTGCTGCAAGTGTTGCAACCTCTCAGTTAACATTGTGGTGAATGTGCGATTCACCACGAACGGAAAGTGTGTGAAGAACAACACCCATGTGGCGCGAACAAGCAGGAATAGAGTGAGCACGATATGGAATCTTTAATGTTGCTTGGTGCCACAGTGTGAAGCTTTGCGCACTTGCTGCTCAGCCTTTATAATCACAACAAAGTGGTGCTTTGACCAAGATGTGAAGGTGGTGCCAGGCGGTTCCCTTTCCAAATAGACCTGTTCATAACAGACAACTCATAACAGACCATTCGAAACAGTCCGTGTTCATAACAGACCAGTTCATAACAGACCACGTTCATAACAGACCCATTCATAACAGACAACCTTCATAATGGGTCTGTTATGAATGTAATGTGTTATGAACATGGTCTGTTATGAAGGTGATCTGTTATGAACGGATCTGTTACGAACGTGGTCTGTTTCGAGTGGTCTGTTATGAACAGGTCTCTTTTGAACGGACACCAATGTTAAGCACAACCTTCACAAAAGAACGTGCAATGGGTGCGGTTCATTGCAAAAACGAGGGGGTGTTGTTGCAACCTCTCGGTTGGCGTTGGATTGAAAGTGTGGTTTTGGTATGGCCAATACATGAAATTGACAGAGATCATCGTGTACTTGGATTTAAATCTTGCGACATTGCAATAGATTGACGGATTGGGATGATATCATTTTTGCTCAAACAGATTTGGATTGAAAATGCTGATTTTCTTTTGAACTTCTTCGCAACTTTCGGTTCAATTTTGGGACTGCAGATTACTGTAACTTTCGGTTCAGTTTTGGGACTGCAGGTTACTGTAGGACTGCATGTTGGATTGCAGCCACCGACACGTTGGGAGCCATTTGTTGCAGGCACAATGCTGCGTCGCCTTGAGCCAACCAAAGAAAGAGTCGAACCGACAATCCTCAGCATAATAGCAATTGAGATTAGCCTACACCAAGGCTAGCGGCTGCCCAACCCGCGGCCCGCGAGATTGTTTTAAGTGGCTCGCGATGTGATAAATTCGTAAGTAGACTTTTTTAATTTTTAGTATTTTTTTATTCAAGTATATTTGCCAACAAAACACACCAAAATTATACCTGTTGTTTCTGTTATAGGCCTACCAACCAAAAACTTGTATAACAAACGCTTCGAATATATGTCAACATTTTAGATTTGGTTTACATCCATACAAGCTGGCAACACTGCGTGCAACTATAGGACTCATTACCACCTCATGTTATCGCATAAAACGTATCAAAATCAAGGGATTTGTTACGTCACAATAGTTTATTATTACGTCACAAAAACGTTTGTGGCCCGCAATAAATTTTATCATGCCCGCAACACTAAAAAGGTTGGGCAGGCCTGGCCTACACATTTGACTAGGTTCACTCTTCTGTTGCTGCTACGAGTTCTAGGTTATATGAGGTGTAATCACGTGGCCACATGGGCTTAGGCTAATAACAGTGGAAGAAATTTGGATTTAAACAAGATTCGGTTTTCGCATTTGCATTATATTTTGCAATATAGTTTTTGGTTCGATTTGAATCTGAAAAACTTGAATCACTTTACTGGTATCTGGAAAAGACTCAAGGTCACTGTATGAGGCCCACTGCCACGATCACAATAAGCAAATAGTGCATTAAACCACCATAAGGTGTCTGTCAATATATTGTGTTCTGTTCACTCCTCAGAGAAAGCAAAGCCTCAGGTCTCTCTCTATGCAAGTTGGTGTCACTTGATCTTTTAAAATCAGCATAGCACGACCAGGCAGGCAAAACAGAAAGTTTCCGCCAATCTTGATCATCACTGAAGCAAAAATTGCTCATTTTTTTGCGTGCAAACGAAGTGGGTTTGTCCATCAGGAACTCATAGATTTTGTAAAAATAACTCTGACTCGAGTCTCGAGTCATTGACTGTGACTCGAGTCGAGTCGAGTCATTCTGTGAAAAACGTGACTCGAGTCGATTTGAGTTACCATTTTTCTCAACGTGACTCGAGTCGAGTCCGAGTCACCAAAAATTGTGGCTCGAGTCGAGTCGAGTTATTGACTCGAGTCACGCTATCACGGATAATAATATGCAAATGATTTATTTTCTAATTTTTTTCTTGATTAGATTATACTATGAACACTTGAAAGTCATGTTTAAAAAATGGTAATATGGTCACATTTCTTGAGTACCGTTTCTCTTGGAGGCCCTATACAGGCTCACTGCACCACGTAAATATCCATTTGTCATATTCTGCTCTCAATACTAACGTAGAAGAGTCAACACCAGCTTTCACACAAAATCACCATGGCTGTTTGGTGACCAGTAATGGTTTGCATGCTAATGATTTTTTATATTTGCGCTCTGAAATTGTAAGAAATGTGATATTAACAAAGTCTGTGTGCTGGGATGACAGTGACTTGCTGTACATTTCAAAACTGAGACCCTATATCACTACCTGGCATCGCATACCCACTAGCCACAATGCCAACCGCGCTGTGAGAAACATTGCGTTGTTGCATAACACTCAAGTGCGTGGTGGGCTTGGGGTTGATCATGTCTTGACCAAGTATGTTTCTATTTGGTTCGGCAATGCTTCATGCAAATAATCCTCTCAAAAATGTCTCATCTAAATTTTTACCCCTATGCAAGAAAACTGCGCCCTTGCATTTCATTCAGGCTATGACTCAGCTCGTGTTGTCCGCATTAATTGGCAACTTTGCTAACAAAGGTGCATGCTTTAGCCATATAGTTTCGGATAAAGTCAAGTTAAACCTTGGTCAGTGAGAGAACACGACACTACATGAGTCCGACTGTTCCTTCCGCTTGTTTTCTAACAGTTGAGATTGATATAAAACACCAGCGAAAAATCTTAACAAGTTTTTTCGGGGGGCTGCATGGCCTCTTCAGATTCATTCTGGCTGCGCCTCTGCCTTGCCCACCTTGTTACGCCACTTCCTAGACCAAATAGTTAATTACGCTATGACAACGACAACAATTTGTTAAACGTAATCAACAAAAACATAAAATCGTCTGTTTGTTATGAGGTCACTAAACTTGGCAGTAACCTATATAACATAAGCAGCAATGAGAAACATTGTTTGAGAGCATGGACGTCCGCAGAAATTTTTCCAGGGGGGGGCAACGTCGAAATTTTGTTTATCCTTTTCAGGTTGCTGACGATGCCATGCAAACGTACGTTCACAAAACGCTTTACCGTTTCTAACCCATTAGCTTGTGCTGGATGAACCTCAATTCCCAGTCATTTCGATGAGTCAGAATGCTTTTTTCTTTTCATAAAATGTGTAATATCAGTTTTTTCAAGAACTTTCTACAAATAAGTCATAATTAAGAACAATTAACGCCAGAACAAAAGGAGCGTTGATAAAACAAGAAAGTTAGACACTCTCGCAAAATTGTTTCAAGCAATGAGAAGTAGAACTATATGTTGTCAAGACTACCGGAGAACTTACTAAAGTTAGAATACCACGCAGGCTTTAAAAAACTGAGCAGATGAATTACGAAAACTCGCCACAGCAAATATAGCTCTGCGCTTAGTGCTCACTAAGACGTCAGAACTGAACCTTAACGATGAAGACGTATTCCAACAAGTCTGCGTAGAGGTATTCTAACAAGCCACATATTTTTATACTGTGTGAAAAGAAGCTTGCATAAGAGTCGTTTGATTAAGTTATTCACTCGGGCACGTTGATCACAGTCTCACACTAATAATGTATCTTTCAAGCTTGTGGAAGCACTGCTACAGATTTGCTCATGCTTCTTTTCAGACAGTATAAAGCAATACGTGGCTTACCGCTATCAGCAATGTCACTGCTTCGCTACATTTCCTGCCAAGATATCTGTGTTCAACAGTCACATGCAGAACTGCTTTTCAGTGATATCAAATAAACTCAGGTTGCACACCAAAAAAACCGTATTCGTACAATAAAAACCCAGAAAGCTTGTTTTACGAACAAAAACATATGAGTGTGCTTATTTGAACTGAAACGATTAAAATCGATTACTGATTTAATTATAGTTCCTCTTTGAAATTATCTTCTGCAGTGCAAATATTAATATTTGGACAATATTTTTGTTGCTCAAGATGTTTTTCATAACGCTTATAACATACTCCGTTGATGATATGACTTACTAATTGCAGGAGTATATTTTTTTCACTGGGAGATTTTCTGCAATCTTGAACTGCAGCGGGATCTAAAATCTCACAAAAATTATAACCATAATGCCTTCTTCCTCTAATTGAAATTTGTTTTTTAATTTGTATGCATAGGGAAACATCGAAACAACCCTTGTTTCACCAGTTTCTTCAATTGGCACTAGAGTCAACAACACTACATACACATGTATATATATACAACTCCGACAGTAGTCTTATATGAGGATATATAACCGATTGAACACGTTCTGTTTCATACGCGTATACTTTCTCACCATGATGTGCGCGTGCACACACTGTAATATAAAGTTAACTTTGTATTATTGAACACATTGAAATTGCTGATGAATTTATCACTTCAAAAAAACCATATTTAACGCGATTTTTCATAATTAAACCTAGACACCCAGGCCGACTAAAAAAGTAGCTGTGGGTGGAAAAACCCAGCAGTTGGAGCCATGCCCTGGTCACATGCGAAAAACCCCTACTGCCGTAACTTGAAGTGAACGTTTGAAGATTCGTTTTTTGTGGTACTACTCTCTGTCTGAACAAATTAACCACATATTAAAATCGCCGTTCATAGTCACCCCCAATTGGTCTCTGAAGTGTAGGCTGCCAAATCGTATCAGTTTTGACGTTTTCCGCCGGTGCTTCTGCAAAGTTGAAACGACAGCATGTGAAACGCTACGCAGTTCCGCTCAGCGTTTAGATGGCCTCGCGGTCACAAGTTTGCCCGGGGTCTCGCGTTCAATTAATCCGGCCGTGGTTAGTGTTAGAACATACTTTGCAGTATTATACGATGCAGCAGTAACTTTATTCGTTGCTGCTTGTTTCAATGTATGTTTGCGAGTCTGCTTTTTCAAAGTTACCAGCAATCAAAACAAGATACCGTTCAAGCCTTGACGACATTGAAACTGCATTGAGGTCAGCATTGACGAACACTGAGCTGCGGTTGGACTTGCTTTGCAACAAAAACCTGTCGCAATTACCCAGGGGCGTAGTACTAACAAAAAAGGTGTGGGAACGCATCCAAAAAAATAGCCATTTTAAAATAGCTTCCAACTCATTTTAAAGCAAAACGTGAAAAAGGTGTGGGAACCACGCGTTTCCGCCCCACTACACCCCTGCACTTACCACACTAGATATTTCAATTTCAGTAGCATTAATCTCAATAAAATTTACTTGTTGTTCGTTCTCGAGTACCAGAAGTGAAGCTTTAACTGTTGCAGTAAAACATATCTAAAATATTTATTTTCAACTGTTTATCACTGCCAAACGTGAAGGGTCGCTGAAAACTTTAATAAATTGAAAGGAATCGCTAGCGAAAAACTTTGGGAAGCCCTGAGTTAAAGTAACATCCGTGACAGTGGTTTTATAACCAAACATTCAACAGATGGAAGCTTTTTGAAAAGTTGAAAACTTGTAGCTTGGGATCAGGGCTCGTTTAACGATGTTTGTAAGACGGCCAGAGCTTTAAACCAAGTATGAAATCTGCTTCGGCTTGCTCCTGCCTTTTCCTACCGGTCCCAAACTTGTCAGTGAAAGTTACGCAGAAACAATGCAGAGTAAGCGGTGTTTATAAAAAGTGTCGTTTTTGTCATTGCTTTATGTGATGACTTGGTAGCTGTTCGATAAATATGACCTATGATCGCCCTTAAAGCTCTACATTCACAACAGCTGTGATGTAACAAATACAGCATTGTGCCCTGGAGCAAAAAACGAATTTCACTCACGAAAGTTTCATCAACACTAAAAAAGCCTTCAAAAAACTATACATGTTTTATTTTGAGACGTTTCGGATTATTCTTAATCCATCTTCAGTCAAAAAATTAAAGCAACACTTGGCCATGTCAGCAATTCAAAACCATAACGCTCTGTGACGCAAGAAACGACAGTGCTGTGACGCAAAAGACGTCAAAGGCAAACCAAGACCGCCAGCCACGTCAAAAAAAGCACCTGTTGGTAAATGTCATTTAAATATCATTTACCAACAGCGACTTCTACTTTGCCTGGAAGCACAACTGCTATCCACGAAAGAAGTGTCAACTTTTTGAAGTGTGTCAACTTTTTGAAGTGTGTCAACTTTTTGCATTTCAGGCAGCTTATGCTCCATGGAAAGAACTGAAATGGCAACTAAAAGAAAATTGGTTGAGATATGACTTGAAACATTGAATATATGTTTTGGCCCAAAATTAAAAAACGCTTTAAGGGAAGCAATTGCCCATTTTACCCTCTGTATTCACATTAACCGGACGTGTGGCCTAGTGGTTAGAACGCTCGCTTCATGTCTGGTAGGTCGTTGTTCGTGTGGTTCGAATCTCCGCCGGGTCGTGCCAAGACCTTAAAAGTTGGAACTTGCTTCAGTCTGGCCAAGCGCTCGGCATAATGACTGTAGCACGGAAAGAAGAGAAATTCTCCAATGCGGATGCAATCTTTGTCGGAGTCCGGTCGTGTTGCCTACTAATCTTTGTCGGAGTCCGGTCGTGTTGCCTACTACGAATAACCTCGTCGAAGACCAAGTGTGTGTGGTTGAGAAATGGGCGATCTCTTCAACACCCTAAACAAATCTCTGCCCGGGCGATCGTCGATGCCACTGGAAGGACAATTCTTGTGTTGTGCATTGTCTGTACTCGCAATTGCGTAGTATAAGAACTTTCCGCAAAATGTTCTCGTGTCTTCGTCGTTCTGATCGCCGCGAAAGCGACGGTATTCACATTTATTCACATTAAATAGTTGTGGTCTCTCAAAATGTCTTATCGGTCAGCAAGGTCAAACCTTAAAAAAACGCTTAGACGTATGCATTTATAATGCTAAAGCTCGAACAAATATCATTTACAAACAGGGACTTCTACTTTGCCTGGAGAGGCAAAGTAGTTCTATCCGCAGTTCAAACTTCTATCCACAGTTTAGAACTTCAAATCCTTATCTCATCAAATCCTTATCTCACCAAATCCTTGTCAATGACAGGTTACAAGGCTTATGAAGGTCGATCGTTTCCATCGTGCCTTGGCTGGCATTTACAGTGATCTTTACTCGGTTTATACTTAAGATTTAAGGTTGAGCGACCCAACCTGATACTAAAGATCATCATACAGAGCCAACGTATAAATACTTGAAATGTTGATGAGCCTGGCATGCTGAACGTTTGAAAATAAGGTCAAATGAATGGCGCCGTGCTTAGTGTTTTCATTTTTGCCCTGAGGCGGGTAGGTAAACTTTGCTGTGGCTTGGTCAAGCGTCAGCGGTGGAGCATTCGCATCATTAAAATCATCAAAGTCAAATCTAATTCTGTAAAAAAGAGTTGCAACGCATTTCGTTCTTTTGCCAAATGACCTACGAACACATCTATAAAACGCGAGCACAACGACGCATTGGCTGTCAACGTTTGCTTGACGGGTGGCAGGTGCCTGCTACATAGTATATTTCCCGGTACGTCTATGGCTGCAATCAAAATCGAAAATTGCAGTAAGTGGAGCGAGATCATGTTGGTGGAAACCAAGTTTCAAAATAACTAGTTTCATCTTTAGCAATCTTCCTTTTGTGAATCTCGCTGAGAATGGACACAACTGTTTTTAAAACGACCAACACGAGTTCGTTACAGCACTTGGAGCTAAGCATTATTGTTTTATTGGGACTTTTAAAGACTTGCAAGTTGCACGCCTGTGACTCTTGATGAAATATCCAAAATAACTTTTGCGAAAACTTTTGTCTGTAAAGGCAATGAAGTTGTATGCGTGGTATTGTGCAGTAGGAAAGATAAGCAGAGCAAAACACACAAGTTCGATAACTTACGGGATTTCCGACATCCTCAGCAAAAGCTTGCAGGACCTTGAAAAAGTCAGGAATCTGAAAATAAGAAAAAAATATTAAATTTTGTACGGGTTTTAAGAACATAGATCCATAAACTCTTTTTTCGTGTAAAGTTTGCAGTATTTAATTTGGAAAGTGCAGCACCGTTTTTCTCATTTAATGCAACTTCTGAACGAATAGAATCTTTACACAATTTGCCACTTGCTTTGAAATGACATCACTCAGTGAAATAGTAAGATGTAACTCTGAAACGACTTTGTGTTTAGTTAGATTTTAAAGCAGCCAAATTTTTTTAACTGTAGCTATAGCGTATGCTAGGAGCATTAGCTGC
>Ga0210059_1015114_pt1 | contig 11317 bp, 7 predicted proteins | sample Ectturendosymbi2_FD_188042 | JGI IMG/M metagenome (GOLD analysis project Ga0210059, IMG submission 188042) | Ecteinascidia turbinata endosymbiont from Florida, USA - Sample 2 (SPAdes) (version 2) | ecosystem: Host-associated > Tunicates > Ascidians > Unclassified | place: Key West, Florida... | reverse complement strand
CCCCCCCCGAAATGAAGAGCTGGTTGCGCCCCTGCGGTACATAGTAGCTTTACACCAAATGGCAAATAACTCTCGGCATATCAAATTTAACTAGAAAACAACCTGCATACAGAAGCAAATTTCATAATGTCCAAAACACACACAGCCACATAAAACTAAGGATTCCGCGCATGCACTCAACCAATTTTTCACTAAAACGATCTGAAAAAGTCCACGGCCCCACGGTTGTTAGCAGGCTTGAGTACGTACACTGGGACTAACGAAACACAAAAGGCGAACCGAAGCAAAGCATCTCCAGCCGCAGAAAACCACGACACTAGCCAAGCAGATGTGTTACAACCAGCTTGTGACAAGGCTTGAAACGCGGCCGTGCTAATGATCGTAATGACGAACAAGCCGAATAAGACACGTCCAAGAGCAATCAACCGTACTCCTTCTGTGTGATGAGGTGACGATTGAATGATTCCGACTGATTTGCAATAAAATCCATAACCACTGACGGCCACTACCACGTCGCCAACAAACACCAAAAACGAGAAGGCGTGAAGCAAAAGAGTTTCTTTGTAATAAAAATTTCGGATGCAAGCGAGTGTTAGTAACTCGAAGAACAGCATGCTTGCTAAGATCGAGGGCTTTGCAAGCTTAAGCGGTACGCGAGCACGAGGTTCACCGAAACCGGAACAGAGCAACATCAGTAGTAACCGCGCTGAGGCGCCCGAGAGAGAATCAAAAACATCTCCGATGAAAAGCCGCGTGGGGCTGACGTGGTGGCAGATCTTGGACGAATGCAGCGATGCCAGGACGAACGAGCTGCTGATCAGATGCAAACCACACAATGACGATACGGATAATAATATTTCATCATAACCTTGCCTGAAACAAACAACTGCAAAAAATGTTACTAAACCAGCGTAGCTCAGTACAAGCAGAACATACACATAGAGCAATGGAAGCTCCTGCTCTGAAAGACAGCCTCGTAGTCCCTCCATCACTAGGCTCACTGAAAAGTCAGCTTTACTTGTCTGGTTAGACGAGGAACTCAGCATTATGGTCAGGTGATAAAATCCATCTTTGGGAATTGTTGTTAGAGCGCCATCTCGTAGCACAACTGGCGCTTTATTTTCTTCGCTAGCGGTCACGCTGTCGTTGCTTGACGTCAAAGGAGAGCTAAAAAACTTTATGCTGTGCCACGTGCTTTCGTAAGGAATAGCGTTCTCCGATTCACACTCAAGAAAATTATCTCTTCTAAAATTAAGGAAGTTAACTGAGTCTTCTAAACTGTCATGCTTTGAATCTTCAACAAGAGATACTGAAGACTGATGAGCTTTGCTACTGCAAAAGAAACACAATGGTATTCATGAATTGCTTCAACTTTCACAAATTGCTAAACAACTTAAAACTTACATTCCGTCATTCCACAGTGTAAAGAAAAATTTTCAATGCCCGATTTTACAGGAATGGGTCATTTATCGTTTATAAAAAACTGTTTTTATATAACATCAAAAAAGAAAACGATAAAACGATGTGTGGCTGTGAGTCAACTGCCAAAAAACTCCGCAGGCGATTAGAAGAACGTTAACTTTCTACTAACAAAGCAAAACTTTTGAGTTTAATGTACTTTCTTTAGTTCTTCGATCATGGCCTTCTTTCAAAAAATTGAAAATATTTAGTGCTGTAAATCTACAGTCAAATTTTTCTAACCTGTCATCGCAACTTGATCCGACTACTGACCAACTGAGACCTAGCTTTTCTGAGAATTCCGTGCAACTCCATTTTCCAATACGCAACTTCACAATCGTTCTGGCGCTTAGAGCTTTGCTAAATCGAAGCTGCTGATTAGGTTGAACAATAGCTCGCTCAACACCTGGATTAAATTGAGTGAATCCGTTGGCTGTCTCAAACAGAATCAGTATGGAAATGGATTTCACGAAAAATTTATTCGGATCAAATGCCATCTGTTAGTACAAAAAGTTATAATAATAAAATATTTTTAAGAGCAAACGCTTTTATTATCACACCAGTCTCTGACGCTAAACGACTATGCTTCTGAACAAACATCCTTTTCATAAAATAACCTTTTGCTCCACTGCAGATTTAAAACGACGCCGACGTTTCAACAAACATGCTTTTGTTAACAGAGTTGCATTGAGTTCTTCCGAGTCAAACTTATTTTGCGTGCAATAGATATGCACAGTTGATTCTGTATAGAATTATGTTCTGCCACGGCCTTGCGACGAGTTGATCTGCTTCATAAGATATTGAACTGAGTGCTAAGTCAAAATGTTCCTAAGTCCAAGTCAGTATACACCAATTGTGCAAATGATTTTGGTTGATGCTAATTGCTACAAGTTCACGGTGTGCATTCGCTTTGAGTTATGAGTAGTTAACGCCACACGACAAGTGCTACTGTATGTTCTGATTCATATTGCTCTTAGAAATTTATGCTTCGAAACAAGACAGGTCAGACTGTTTAAAATAAGACAAGACAGATCTGTTTGTTTGAAACAAGACAGGTCTGTTTGTTTGTTCAGACTGTTTAAGTTAAATCTCCCGGTTGGGTCCTCAAATCACCCGGTTTGGGTCCTTTAAATAAGTTTGGGTCCCGGTTTGGGTCCATGAAACAAGACAGGTCTGTTTGTTTGTTCAGACTGTTTAAGTTGTTTAAGTTAAATCTCTGTTTAAGTTAAATCTCTGTTTAAGTTAAATCTCCCGGTTGGGTCCTTCAGATATTTCAAAAACAATTAAGGGGGTTTAAAGATCGTTTGAAAGCACTTCGCCAGGAATATCGATAGGTCTTCTGAAAATGGAAAAGATAGGCTATTACATTGGACTTTAGGCCAGTATTTTTTCCTCTGCTGCGCGATTTTGCTCACAGCGAGCACTTGAACAACGTAGAAAGGCATCTTCAGGAATTTTTTCCTGTTCCCAGATCAGCAGTGTATTTTCTTACCGAGTCGCCGTACTGTATTACTCACAACACTTCTTGTCGACTTCTTTTGACTTGCTTGCCTGGGAGCTTCATTTTGACGAGATGTTATGTTCTCATTTGCGCAAGGGAAATTCTGATGGAGGCCACAACTGTCATGCTGGCCGCAGGCAGAGCCATGTTTAGAGCTGCCCAAATTCCCAACTGCGATCTTCTCGCATTTGGGGCCTACTGATGTGTTATTTCGTGCATTACTGCGCAATGCAACCTAAAGCAGCAAGTAAAACAAATTGGCGCAAATTCTCTTCTTCATTCAAAGCAGGGCTCCTCGGTTTTGGACTTCTAACGCTTTCCATTTAATCGCCACTCCGTGAGACAAAAATTTTAAACGCTGTGATCATCAGCTCACGACGTAGTCTATTGGTGACATAAAAATATACGATTTTGAAAGCAACCTTTCTCTGCTTCTCAGAGCCTCTCAGAGAAGTGTTACCACAAGGTACGAATACCGATACCCGGACCCCCAGCTTCTGGGGCAGTTGTTGAAACTTGTATAGAAATCAGAATATAGATAAACAGTTACCATGCTAAGATTTAGAAACAGATTGATTGTTATACTGGCAACTGGCTTACACTAGTAATTTTGGACTTGAGTCCAAAAAAAGAACTTAGCGCGCGTGCTTTCATCCTCCCGGGCCCCAATACCATGTACCTCTTGCACCCCCCCTCGCAGGCCTTGCTGCTTCCTAACTTGCCACGCCAACTGTATTTTCCTTTCGCTAAAGTTGCAATAGCGTGTTAGAATATTTTAGCAACCTAATCTAGCGTCGCGACTGCGTGTCATTCAGAAAGTTTAGTTAATTCTTTCTTGGTTGTCTCAATTATTACAATTAGGGCAACCATAAGTCAATAAAGTCAAAATTTTTCTGCCGTTTCTAAAGTTCATGAAACGTCCACAAACCCAATTTCACGCTCATACCATGAGGGAATCACAAGTTATTGGGTCAAAAAAAGGCAAAATTTATCATTAGGTCAAAATTTATCGTTAGTTCAAACTTTTCTTGCAGCAGTTTTTTTCTCTTAATCGATATTTTATTGAAACTACAACAACAGGTATTGATATTCTTTTGCAAGTTTAGTTGCAATTCTGTAATAATAGTGGGTTTATTCGGTTTCTGACGTAATAATGTTGTTTTGCCCACTACTGGACGATTGAATATTATGTAGGGTAGGCGTGGTAGGCGAGAAATGTGGTCTTACAGTACTTGTTTTGATAAATGCTCAATCCGTTGTGCATATAGTATTTTAGCTTTATGATGTTCTCAGGTTTGACTCTCCTGTAGTTATTAATGCACTTATCAATACATCATCCCCAAAGTTAAACAGCCAAATTTTTTCTTATTTCGAAGCTTAGAGTGCATGAATATTCTTCTGGGTTAACCCAACACCTAAGGCTGAATTATTTTGCAGTTTGCAGACGCAGAAAATTTATAGGTCAAAATAAAGTCAAAATCTGTAAATTATAAAGTCAAAATTTTAAGTTTTTAGGTCAAAAAATTGGTTGCCCTAATTATAATTTATGTAGTAACGCCAGGTCGAAAGAATAAAATTAACTAAAAAATCGTGCATATCAGAAGACCAGACAGCCGCATCCCAAACTTTTTCTTCGTTATATAGTGCTTTCAAAGAAATTTTCAAAAGAAAGAAAACGTGTGCTGGCATGTTTACAGAGACATATACTATATCAATATGCTTATATTTCAGCTGCGCACAATTGCTACAACAACAGTGGAAGGAGACCCCAGATAAAGCGTGGCTTACGTTTGACCGACGTGGACGGAGCACGGTAGATAGTTTTTCAATTTTTGATTATGACACAATTGCCAACCACCGTCGGCCAGCATTTACGTCATCATACAAAACTGAAACTGTCGGTCCGCGTCGATCAAATGTCAACCCCACTTAAAGCAAAGATCTACATATGATGGCAAAAAACACTCTAACAGCATTTGAATATTGTACAAATCACTCACTGAATCTTTACTTCTAAGAAACAAAGTCGCCTGGTCTTGAGTTTGAGAGGAAAGCTTTTCAGGCCTCTAGCAACACTTAAGTAGGCTCATGCGGCATGCGTGTTACAGTTGGGGAAATATTGGCTTTAACTTCGCTGATGAATGGGTAAGTTCATACATCGTTTTCAGATACGTATTTCTATACTTCAACTGTATAACTGCTCTGAGCATTGTCGTTTTATCTGTTGACCTCTTCTGCCTCACATCTGAACTACAGTAAATGATCACAACTTATCGTGCTACTTCAAACAGAGCAGACTTTTGAATTTTGAAGAACAGATAAACAACAAACATTTTAACCAACCTCATGCCTATACTTGGATGATGCTGCTTGTTCATTGTGACAAAACACGCGCGATTGTGACTCGAGTCCAGATTCAAACCAAATTCAACTAGGAGAGTAGCAGTTTCGACTAGGATGCTACTGTTCCAGGGTTGCCAGATCGGCCATTTCATGATCAATTTCGAAAAATTTGGCCATTTTTTAACTGCGCTGGCCACGAAAAAAGGCATTTGGCCATTTCGTAAAATTTGGCCATTTTTTGGCCATTTTTTCGGTTTGTCATTGTCAACTTAAGTTATTATTGAATATTTTGTCTTTCTTGGACGGTCTTCATGTCACTCATTGTTACAGTAACACCGTGGCACTTCAACATTTTATTGCTTTGAAGTGTGTAGTAATGATTTAACCCTTGCAGTCAGTAGATTTTGTACAGATGTTTCAGTCTGTGGTAATCTTTTGGTTACCATTGGACGGTATCTGCTGTGCTCGGACTGTATCTGAAGACTGCTGCACTCGGTTGTGTGACTGATAATGTTGTAGTAGAAGTATTTTACATTTTTGGTAAGATTTTACTTTCAGAAGTTTCTTATCAATTTTACGGTAACTTCAACATTGTAATGTTCAAAGTGTGTAGTAATTATTTAGCTCTTGCAATCTTACAGATTTTGTGCAAGTGTTTTAGTCGGACCTGTCATGAGCAAATGTTTGTTCTCAAGTGTTCCTGCCCTTTCGTTCATATGTGAACTTAAATGATGATTTTCAGCATGTGGTTAGCTCATTATGATCATTAAGTTAATGCACTTCATGACTTTAATCTTTTGTTCATATGTCTGGAACACAAGATCAAGAGAATTCTAGCCTTGTCGTTGAATTGGAAAGTTAATTTCAAATTGTTTAACCAGAAATGGGTCAGAATTGAAGCATGTATCTACAGTGGTGTTTAATATAGGGTTCTAAGTTTTATTAAGATAAATAAAGACAAGTTGAAAATGTTACACGTAATTTTAAGTTTAGCAGAAATTGCTATTTTGGGGTAAAACTTGCTTCTTCGGCAAAACCACGTTTTTTGGCAAAAATATACTGCCTTCCGAACAATTTGAGACACCTATGAATATGGAAATTACCATAGTTAAATGTTCGCTTTGAGAAGAACAATGAAAGCACGAGGGCAACTTTTAAAGTCATTTTCTCAGTTGTACGAATTCGGAAAGCATAGGCCTAAAGCAGAACTAATTCTCATTCTTATTCTTATAAATACGTTCCTGGAATGTTTTTGTATGTTGAATGGGACAGAGGACAGTGCTTCAATTGTCAGAATAAGGAAGACGTGGAGTCAACCGAAAGCCATCTAATGAAAAGTTAATTCAAGCACAAAAGTAACAACTGTCTCACACATTGAAGAAAGGACGTATCAACATATTTTTTCTCCAATCACATCCATGTACATTTTACACAAAAGTGAAAAAAGAGTAAGAATAAACACTTCATTGTGACTTTGAATTGGTTTGGGAAATGGCAATTCAGAATTTGATCCCGTTGATCGTTTGCGGTCAACACAGCACGTCAACAAACCGCAAACGTCTCAACGCGTAACGCACATCCAAACTACTTCTAGTAAAAAATGTTTCTGCAATGTAGTGGAAAGAACCAAAACTAAACACAAATAACAATCGTAATATCTTCGGCGAACACGATAGAAGATTTATTACGGAATAAACGAAACCACGTGATGAATTTCCAAGATATTTTAAAATCACATTTATGTCTAAAACTTCAAACTGTGTGGCTTGAAACTCTCAATAGAAAATTTCACCTGAAGTCATGTCAACTTCATAGTTCATTAAATCCTAGATTCGCGCCATTCACGAGAAAATGCTTCTCTTGGGATGAGTAGTATCCTTCTGTGGAAAGATTTTTCCAACACGGCCCTAACGCTTTTCATGTTTACTGTTGAGTTTTGTTTGTGAGAGCCTCAGAATCATGAGACTACAACACAAACACGCTTTTCTTGGATTTAAGTGGTGCAGTCTCGTAAATCACTTTTAGAAAGATTCGTAATAGTTTAAACCTTGTCTACTCATGAAGCAAGAAATACCCGTCACTGTTTAATCCACGTTGGAAACAAATTTGATGAAATGTCATTATGCAAAAGAGATGAACAGACAAAATACAAACTGTATTTAGCCTCACACGAATGCCCTCCGTATGTTGAGGAAAGAAAGCTAGAAAGCAGAAATGCGAAGCGAATGACGTGTTTGCGAAGTATCTTTTGAAAAAATGTTTCTTTTTCCAAATAGAACAGTGGCAGAATGAGCTCAATATGTACTTTAATGTGAGCATTTTTTACTCATAACGCATTATGTGTATATATATACACATTTCAACAAAATTCAACAAAAAACGTAGAGAAAAATTATTTTCGACTCGTATGATGACACATTCACGTTTCGTCAGGACCAACATACTTCGGCTTAATCACGAGAGAAACGTCGTGTTTCGCTTCACGTTGCTATTACACCCTCAGTAATAATCACAAACGGTCATAAAATAGGACAATCGTGGTTGTGGGAATGACTGTGAAATTAACACTTCCAATAAAACCGGCTCAGACTTGGTGATTACGCGGAACGCTGATTACTATCCATAACGAGCACAAAACGCTTGTTCCGATTATTGGCGAAAAAACGTCACGTACAGTTTAATCTCGTATACTTCAAAATGCTAATTGTTTACCACCGCTTGAAATTTCATGATGCGTGACTTAGTAAATGAATAGTGAATCCAGCTTTTTGTGGTAAGACCACGCAGAACGGCAGTGCTGTAATTGCAATTAATACTTCGAAAGTCAAGCAAATACGTGTGGGTGCTGTTCATTTTTGTGTAGTTTGTTTGACTATCCTATGAAAAACAGAGGCAAACTTCAGATTTGCATATATATACACGAACTAATGGTTTCTGTCATCGTACCTAGTTGCACTGGCAAAGAAACAGAAAAACTTGAAAAATGAGACGTTTCAATGTGATCGTATTGGTTTTGTCAACATTCATTGGGATTTCGACTGCATGGAATGCTGACGGACCTCAGGACAATAATCGTAAGTAAACGTATAGTTTCTGCTTGTTCAACGTTTGTCCAGCGATACGCAGGTTTAACCCGATCAAACACCATTCGGAAAACTTTATCACTGTGCAAGAAAACTTACTGAAAAGCATATTGATCAATCTTTTGAATGCCATTATTCTCTGAAAAATTTGTTTGTTTCATCAACCGCTTTGACTTTTCAACAATCCGAGGACCGCGCTTGGTACTTACCGTAGTCATTTCGTTGACTTTCGTTTTTCGCAGCTTGAGGTTGTGAATTTCCTTGTTGTTTGCCAACGGGTTGTCTTAAACCCGGAAATGTTACAGAAAATGTTCCGCATCACTAAGCATCCAAGTTCAAGTTGATTCAAGCATTTGTCAAACACATATTAAGTCTACCATGCCGAATTATAACTAAAAGGTAGCACATTGAAAAACACAAATGTAATTATGCATAAAATTAAGCATTTAATCTTCATAGCACATCAAAAGATTAAAGTTCAACTTCAACATGACACTGTTCTAATTTGGAGAGATATTTCTGTAATATTCAAGTGACCACTACATAGAAACAAAGTCATGTGAAGAACGTTTATCCATCAATTTGTTCCCAAACAGCGTTTTTATTCATTTAAGTTTGATTCCAGCATTAATATGAAATATTATATTCTTCAACAGTGAATTGCATCGTGTCAAGATGGAGAGCCTGGGGAGAGTGCAGATACAATTCTGATTACCCCCAATACCAAAGATGTCGTGTGAGAAAGCGCAGTGTTATTCAAAACTTTTCAGGACGTGGAACTGATTGTCCGAACCTCATTGACGTTCAAGGTAAGAGGAGCATGCTACAATATGTTGTTAAAATATCGACAGGTGAACGCACATCTCAAGATTTTCTAGAAAGATAGGAGGAATTACCTCAAAAAATAACCTGCTGCTGTTGCTCTAAAAAATTTACAATTTTTCCGTACTTCTTTTTCTGTGAAACAGATAAAACTTGGTGAGATAAAAATTAGCGAATTAAAGCGCACGCAACAAATTCCTGCAGCTGCCATTAAACTTTCAACAAGGTCAGCAAATGTGCTTTCTGTCCTCGCTTCTCCGAAAATTTCCTAAAATTCATTATCAAAACCATACCAGGGTTTTCATATGCGATAAGCAAGTTAATAAATGCACTGGTCAAACAATAATTGTATTATCTTCAATGCTCAATCTTTTAGTTACAAATGTGCATGTTTCAATTTTCTTGCTTTCATTGCTTGAATGATAGTGTACGTGGTTGTATTTTTTCTTGTTTGATTTTCTGTTTCTGTGATCAAGTCTAAGTCAAATTGTGTGCATGTTTTAATCTGAGTCTTGTGTTCATAACACAAAGAATGCTGATTTTTTGGCAGATTGTGGACGGACAATAAACAATCAGGACAACAATATTGGCTTTTCTGACTTTTTCCTAAGACGAAGGAGACCCATACTTGGTATTGGAACATCTCTACCTCCCCTCATTCTAAGAAGAAGACAAAATAATGACTATAATGATGTCGATGACACTTCAGCAAGATCACCCAGGAGTAAATCCAGACGTGGGTCACGAGGAAGCGGCAGTGGTAAGCGAAGAAGAAGTAGTGGAAGATCATCAAAATCTAGTAAAAGTCGATCCAGCAGAAATTCATCTCGAAGCAATTCATCAAGACGAGGTGGAAGAAGGACCAGCAGAGGAAGACGTGGTTCAAACTTCAGCTTTCAACGTCAGAACTTTGACATTGTCAGCCGATTCAATCCGAGCTACCGAAACAATCAGTTTGATTCGTTTCCTCAGTATAACAATCATGCCGGGAGTTATTCGCACAACTTATATTAAATATTTCATTGCGTAACCTTGTGAAAAGTATGGAGTGCTGTCTTCCAATGCAGATTTTTGTGACACTAAATTGTTTCTGGTTATGAAACAAATGCCACCCGTTTTATGCGGTAAGGCAATGAATTTGTTTTTTCCATCGCTGTTTCCCCCAATATTCATATTCATCGTGAAAAAGGCGCGAAGTATTTTGTACCAACTCAAATCAGCCACGTAAACACAACTGCCAGAATCTCCAAATGAAGAAACCTTTTAAAAACAAAGACATTTTTGAGTGTCTCTAAGTTATGACGCCCACCGAGTCATCAGACCTTTCCTATGGGTATTTTTCTCATTCTACTCAAAAACCCCTTCGGTGCAAATGCTTTCGATTTCACTGTGTTGATTTGTGTAATGTCCAGTGAATTCATGTATCTGAAAACGAAAACATTTGAACTTGGTCTCTACTGCCCGCTAACGACAAAATGCATTATATGGAGAGGCATCTGTCTTCTGTTTCACAGAAATACTAACATAGAAAATCAAGAAAACAGGGAATACATGCTTTTACAAACAAGGATCTGGTAGACTATGGAAATGAAAAAAAACATAAACATAGCTGACCTGCACGCCCTATTCACAATTCCGTGAAAGCTGTAAATGCTTAAACTTTGTAATAGATAACTTCAAGTAAACTGCCTTTGCCCTGTTCATGAAGTATTTTGCTATTCCCTCAGTCGAGATTCGGGACCTCATTTGACCATTATCGGGATGTGGAGGCCTTCACCGGATCAATATGCACCGTTCGCAAAAAGATTAGTTCAAACGTTGACCCTTATAGCTCTTAAGTTGTGCGCTTACAAAACCAACAAATTTTGTCCAAGTTACCATAGCTGTTTCTTTCCTTGATTTTCGGGACAATAGACTCATCACAGAAAACGCATCGTCTACTGTCATTACAAGCCTACTCCTACAACAAAGCATGTCGTTTACGTAATTTTTTAGTTAGGTATAAAGTAGTTAACTTACTTCTCACGATGAATGCATAAAGTCGAGCTTGTTGCGCCAGCACCACCAAGCATTATGATAAAACTGTGGTATTGTGACATAACAGGACGGT
>Ga0210059_1015113_pt1 | contig 11317 bp, 5 predicted proteins | sample Ectturendosymbi2_FD_188042 | JGI IMG/M metagenome (GOLD analysis project Ga0210059, IMG submission 188042) | Ecteinascidia turbinata endosymbiont from Florida, USA - Sample 2 (SPAdes) (version 2) | ecosystem: Host-associated > Tunicates > Ascidians > Unclassified | place: Key West, Florida... | reverse complement strand
TTTGACAGTTCGTCAATTCTCCCTTTTCCTGTTTCATAGTTCTTTCAGTAAATGTCAACATTTGCGGAAAACAGTAGTGGCAGGGATTCTCTCAACGTATCGAAGACAGTAAAAAACTCTAGCCTTGTGGCAAGCTTCTGAGGAATCTGCCTGCTTTCTGCTTTCATTCTTCTGCGACGATTAAAACTTGTAAGCGTACCGTCAATAAACTGTGACTGATTTACTTGCCGCCATCTTTGTGGCCTTTAACTATGAAAAATAGATACGCTTACAAGTTTTAATGCACGATGCCCAGTGGCATTGAAAAGATTTGCAGCTTTTTCAAAAAACAGAAATGTGCAAGAAAAATATTTATCTTGTTTGTAACTTTAAGCGACTTGAACATGACAACAAATTGCGCTGTAACCCACACTTATAAAATGTATGAAAACTGAAGTGTTCTCCTGTAAGAGTGATATGCACGTGCGACCAATGCAAGCATTTTGTGCACTCCAACTGACAGTTCTGATAAAACCCAAATGATGTGTTCTACTATATTGCTGTGCTTGTTTACATCCAAATACGATATTAATGGAAACAGGCTGAACTACAGTATCATGTCCAAGAACAAATTTAAGTACATTAATATGTAAATCATCTGCAAGGACAAAGCAAAGTGTAATTAGTGTTGCTCTCAAAACACCTCTAGAAATAAGATTGGGAATCTGTATACATAAAACGTCACTTCTGCATCGACCCGAGGATTGTGTTGGTTTCGCACCGAGCTGCCCCCCACACATTTTACAACAAAATTCCGCCCATGACCAGTATGGAGCACAACAGTCACAAGTATTCACAAGTATGTCCCACAGAAAATGAAGTAGGCCTACATCTGAATAAGGTTGAAGAGACATGAAGAAACAGATATTTTTTCACTTTTCTTAGTTTTCTCAGTTGTCCTGGAAGACTTATTATTATCAGTCTTGCAGTCAGGAGAACAACACGTGATATTCACTATATTCCGATTTGATACACATTTACCTGAATAATGTACATTAAAAGTGTAACTGTTTAAACATACACATTCAACAAAATGTCGCCATTTGTAAACAAATGTGAAATCAATGTGACTATCTTTTTTTTCTTTTCATTTGATTTTATGCAATGAATTTAGCATTACCAAAAATATTTATATGAAACAAAAATCAACAGGAACTCAAAAAACAACAATAATAGGTACAGAGGAAAATACAGAAAATGGGAAACATTTGCATAACATCACATGCAAACAGAAATTAGAACAGCAAGCAGAGTACCCCAGAGTCTAAAATGGCAAATGAAGGGGGCCATTGCAAACATGAAGGTAATAATCACATCATATTTCAGTTGAACAACATATATGACAGAAACATAAATGTAAAATCATATAGGCCTGCATAAAAATTATTTACATAACACAGATGATGGTGGGCAAGCCATGGGTGAAGAGTTGAGGCATGTAAAGATGAGCAGGTGAATCATACACAGAGGTGAGACTGAGAAAAGTAACCAACAACATACAAGGGTTATGAGGTGGCAAGCAATGCAATAAACACATTATCAGAACAAAAGCAAGGGCAAAGACAGTGTTCCGCAAAAATCATGAAGAATAAATACAATTACCCATGGACCATAATCGAGTACCACCATTGCATGTACATCCCACTGGGATATAGCACCACCGAATTAGGTTGAATAAGCAGAGGTAGAGATATATTATAAAAAGATTTAACAGAAAACAGTAATCCGGTATGTGTTTAGTCACGTTTTTTTAAGGCGTTTTAGGGACCCGATTCGGGTCCCTAGAATCAGAGAAAATTATCATCGGGTCCCTAAAATCAGAGAAAATCGTGTACCTAGAATTGGAGAAATCGGGTCCCTACAGATCCATACCGTGTACATAACATTTTCCTTAAAAAAAACTGGTTTAGTTCTAGAAAAGATATTATTTCATTCATACTGTCATTATATATGATATCCACCTACTCCACAACTAATATTTGTTTCATGACATTGGCACCATAATTCAGCTTTACAGAATTGTGGGCCTATGATTATGACTACAATTTGATTCTACTGGTCCTTTGCTCTACAAGGAGAGGATAAGTGACCTCTTTAGATACAGTAGTAATCTTTAAAGTGGGTTCGATTCATTACTGTATCACGGCCCATTATCACAGAAACAAGTCTGCTTAATAGGCCGATTTGTCTCTGATACTTTTCTGCTTATTCTGATAAGATCACTCATAGAGATTACTTTATTTCATAGATTTTATTGTTTCATAAAAGGCGATAAGATAATAAACAGACAATAACACTCACCAATAATACTGTTTCAGTATTGTACTTCTTCTCGAACAAGAACTCTCGTGCAACTTCCTTAGAATAAATTAATTCTAATTTAAATATTTGCTTATGCTATAACGCTCACTATTTCGCTAAGTATTCAGTTAGCTGTCACGCTTTGACTCTTAACATTGAGCTCTGGTCGCACAGTGAGTTACTAGAAGCTTTTCAACGGAAGTTTATCATTAGTCAAAGTGGAGAGATATTCTTTTACAATTGACTGGTTTCTGCTGTTTTGTTTTGACATTTCACCATGTTAGAACTTACAAAATTACATTACTTGTTAAAAGTTAATCAGCGCCTGTCTTTTAACATAATGCAAATCGCCTAATAAACCGGCAGGGATTTACCCGGACAAGCCAATTGCTGTCTTCCATTTTGGCAGAGATTATCCCGGACAAGCCATTTCATAGCCTGGCGGGGTCCTGCTTGGACTAACCAGTTAAAAACTCTTGATCGTTGAACTAAGTGCGATCCACGCCCAATATAGACATCAACGACTTAACCTCAGGTATTGGTTAGAGGCAGAGTGTTTTACTTCTGAATCCAAACTTTAAGAGTTTGCGAGACAGAAGGAGTGAAACAAGTCGCAAGTGCAGTTAGTTTCAACTCAAATTTTAGGTGCAAAAACGAGCCCTTTTATAGTTCGATTTTTAGACACTCCCTATTCGTTTGAGTGTCCTGATTGGTTACTAATTAAATCTCATTAAGTCGTTGCAATATCATTGGTTGAGACGGGAGCGCCTCTAATTGCCTCATTAGCTATCTTTATCGTGGCCCATTACGTCTTATGTCACGAATTTCGTGACTAACTTCAGGCTCGTTCGTTTCCGTTTTATTGGTTGGAGTTGCTTTGAGTCTAGATTGACTGGATTCGAGGTTGTTGCACGTTTTTCGTGCCTGACGTTTGGTCCAGAAATGTTCATTTCTAGGCTTAGTTTTTATACAGCAGTGCCCGTTCCAGGTCTAGCTTGCTGTACAGGTATGACTGTTTCAGTCCTGTACAGTTGTCACTTGTTTCAGGCAAAAACTTGCCTGTAACACTACCATGGTGAAAACACAGACAGACCTCCATTGGAATTGGACCTCCATTGAACAAATTTACACACCCTTGCCTTTACACAGTAACAGTATAGCGTAGTTAATAATTCTGCAACTGACAAGCTGTTTGTTGCAGTGATCTTGGGGATTTGCATTAATTACACATCCCATTCTCAGCTAATATGTTGCGATCGAAAAGCTCGAGTGGCAAATGCACAAAGCTTCACACAGTGGCAGCAAGCAACAGTATAGATCACTCGATGAAATCACTCTATTATTGCTTGTTCGAACCACATATATTTGTGTGTTGCTCTTCGCGCACATCCAGTTCGTGGTGAATCGCACTTTCAACACAAAGTCACTGAAAGGTTGTAACAACACTTTTTTGCAATGAACCGCACCACTTTGTTGCGATGGGAAAGCCCAAAAGGGAAGTTCGCAAACCTTCACACTGTGGCACTAAGCAACAATAGAGATCACACGTCATGCTTATTCTGTTTCTGCTTGTTCGCAGCACATATAGCCTACATGGGTGTTGTTCTTCACGCACATGCAGGGACGCTGGAACGGGGGTGCATTACGGGGGCACTGCCCCCAGCCCTTTGAAAAGGGGGGCATAGGTTCCCTTACATACCAGTATCGTATGTAATTTCATGATTTATCAAGATCAATTTGAAACAAATTTATTGCAACTATTCGCGCACACCTAAAATTCAGAATAGCTTTCTATAATATATGTTATTAGTTTTGAGGCAACATTGTTGCAAAACATGTAAATGCGTAAGGAACTATTATGGCTATGGGTGTGCTTTCACATTGAACTCAAGCAAACAGTTTCGAACTCGTGGTACGTCAAAAACTATGGGCGTCCGCAGGGGCGTCAAAACAGGGGCGAATCCTGGAGGGGCGATTGAAACGATCGCTCCCCCTAAAACCATGACGATCGCTCCCCCTGAAACCAAAGCGATCACTCCCCCCTAAATCCATTGTTTTGTTACAGTAGTGTTGTGAAGTATACTTCATCTTAAAGTAGTGAACCTATAATGAGACTTGACTAACAAATATTACTGAAATCGCCTCCCTAACCTTATTGGCTGGATCTGCCCCGGGGTTAAAACGGGCATTTGCCCCTCTCTGGAAATTGGGACTAAGAACTAAAACTTTCTAGCAAATTTGATGTCAGCAGCTCAATTTCAATTAATTGATTTAATTCTTGCATTGACAGTTTATTTACCGGTACGACACTCACACTGCGCAAGACCCAGGTTCGCTGTTCTGGTGTCATGCAATGGTGAGATCGCAGTTCACTCATGTCCGCTCCTTTGTCTGCAAGCATAGGCGTAGCCAGGGAGGCCTAGGGGGGCATGTCCCCCACAAATTTTTGGAACTTATAGTCATTTGTGCTTTGAGAGATGGTATCACAAACAAAATAGTGTTATTCGCCTAAAATCAAACATTTTGGCCCCCACCAAATTTTTCGGATCCCTGAAATTTTTGGGCTGGCTACTCTACTGCCTGCAGGGGCAAGTTGCCACACTTGCGAGCGAATTGTTTTACTGTTGGTCCTTATCGCGTAATAATAACATGGCAACAAGTCTTCAAACGTTCACTTCAAGTTACGATATTAGGCGTTTTATCGCATGTGACTCTTGAACGCAGACATCTTGGCAGGTAGTGCGGCGAGACAGTGACTGCTGATAGCGGCAAGTAGGGACATCTTGGCAGTTAATGCAGCGAGACAGTGACTGCTGATAGCGACAAGTAGGGACGTCGGAGAGCAGTGGCATTGAATCCCTGACCTTTCAAACGAGGGATAACGGGGGCAGAAGCCTCTCTTCATAGGTAATTTTATGATTTATCAGGATTGATCTGAAACAAGTTGTCTATAGTTTGTTTTATTATTTTTTAAGTCAATGTTATTGTTGAACTCTAGCAAGCATAATTGGCAGGCCCTAACCAGATTGGGACACCAGGGGAGGCGAGGGTTTACTGAGAGGGGACATTTTTTCAACTCTGTCCAACACATTTTTCCAGGGAGGGGCAAAATTTTTTTCAGAGGAGACTAAGCCCTCTGCGCCCCTCCTAGTTAGCCTACGGGCCTGATAATTGGTAACGATTTTTTGTTTTTCATAAGTTTATATTGTTCTCAACTTTTTTCTGCCCCCCTGCTCTACCGACGTTCCGGCGTCCCTGAGCACATCACACCTGTGGTGAATTGCACATTCGACACAAAGCTAAGCGAGAGATTGCAACAGTTGCAGCAAGTTGGGCTAGCCTACTTGTTCAAATGACTGAGAGTGAGAGAGACAAGTAAAATGCAAACTGAAAAACTTAGATATGAAAAACTGCAATTAAAAACTTGCTAAATAAACATTGGGTGCCATTTTCTAACTTATTGGGTGCCATTTGATAGCATATTGGGCACCATTTTTTACTTATCGGGTGCCATTTTGCAGCATGTTGGGCGCCATTTTATGGCATGAAAAATGTGAAATTTCATTTGAGCTGGCAATGACTCGAGCTTCCAAACCAATGACTCGAAGTGACTCGACAGTTCTTGTGACTCGACTCTGACTCGACTCGACCAAGTCATGACTCGACTCTGACTTGAAAATATTTTCGATGACTCTGACTCGCTTTTGACTCGAAGGGCTTGTGACTCTGACCAACTCTGACTCGTTAAAAATGACCTGGGCACATCACTGCCATGGTCTGAAATCTCTAAGGCCTAACAAGTAAGATTAGACCCGTGACACTCCTTTGAAAAAATATAAAAAACAGTGAACAAGAGGTTTTGGCACCACATGTGGCGATTTCCTCATTGTTGAGCTCGCCCGCCCGCGAAGACTTGGCGGGAGTAAACAGGGGTTGCCAGATTGGCCATTCATGGCCAATTTCAAAACATTTGGCCAATTTTGAACTGCGCTGGCCATGAAAACACGCATTTGGCCATTTTCTAAAATTTGGCAATGTTTTGGCCATTTTTTCGGTTTGTCACTGTGAAATTAAATTTTCATTAGATATTTTGCCTTGTATTTTTGGGGTAGGTTCATGTCGCTCATTGTTTGTAACTTGTTACAGTAACACCGTGGTACTTCAACCTTATATTGCTTTGAAGTGTGCAGTAATGATTTAGCCCTTGCAGTAAGTCAAATTGATCAATCTCACCAAAAATAACCCAAAATAAGCGGTTTGCCAAAGAAGTATACAGTATTAGTCAAAAATATGTACACAAACAATCCAAAATGGAGTCACAAAGAAATGTAGCATATATCAAAAATAGAAAAAAACGCAACATACATCAGCATAACACACTACACAGATGATGGTGGGCAAGCAATGGGTGAAGAGATGAGGCATGTACAGATGAGCAGGTGAGGCAAGCATATAGGTGAAGAAAGTAAGCAGCAATAAAATGGTTATGAGGCAGAGGGCAAGGCATTTTAGTACAACATTTCATAGCAAAAACAAGTAAGTAGCATGGGCGGAAAACAATGTGAATGTTTATAAATACACATCATGAAAAAAAGTTGATTTATCCACAGACTATAATGGGGTAGGTTGCATGGATGAGTTGTTCCCAACCAGATGCATGGTGTCACCGAATGAAGTTGAAGAGTAAAGGATGTGAGCAGGTTACAGTATTATTAGCAGTATATAATGATTATTGATTTCAATAAGTATTAGGTATATGAAAAACAAAACAACAACAAAAAAAGCCTTTGCAGTAAGTAGATTTTGTACAGGTGTTTCAGTTATTGATAAAATCTTTTGGTTACCATTGGTATCTACTACGCTCGTACTTTATCTGAAGACTCAGACTGCTGCTCTCAGTGTGTGACTGATAATCACTTGAAGTATAAGTATTTCGCATTTTTGGCAAGATTTTACTTATAGAAGTTTCTCATCACTTTTACAGTAACATTCAGTCTGTAGTAACTTCAACCTTGTAATGTTCAAAGTGTGTAGCAATTAGCCCTTGCAATCTTCTTGTAAATTTTGTGCAACAAGTGTTTCAGTCAGACCTGTCATGAGTCAATGGTTGTTCTCAAGTGTTTCAGCCCTTTCGTTCATATGTGAACTTAATGATGGTTTTGAACATGTGGATAACTCATTATGATCTTAATGCAGTTCATGAACTTGTTACTGCAGTTCATGACTTGAATCTTTTTTTGTTCATATATTTGGAGCATGATAAGATCAAGAGAATTCTAGCCTTGTCGTTGAATTGGAAAGTTAATTTCAAATTTTTTAACCCAGAAATGCATCAGAATGAGAGTATGTATCTACAACAGTGTTTAATATATCATGGTTCAAAGTTGTATCAAGATAAAAAACGACAAGTTGTAACAGGCAATTTTAACTTTATAGCAGAAATTGTTTCAAGGTAAAAAATCGCTTCTTTGGCAAAACCACATTTTTTGGCAAAAAATATACTACCATCCAAACAATTTAAGACACCTATAATCAAATGATGAATATGGAAATTACCATAGTTAAAACAGTTTGTGATTTTGGCTATAACTTTTTCAAAAAACAGCCATTTTAGCCATTTTTATCAGGAGTTTGGCCATAGATAACCTACGAAAAAAATCTGGCAACTCTGTTATGTACTGTACAGGCTATCAGTGTTGCGACTGCTAGGTTTTCCACTACCGCAGGTCTGGGTAATTCTGTTTTATCTGGTTATTGAAAATCTTTTTCATTCTGGTCAAATTTTAGAATTGCATGTTGTATTTGTGTATTATCCATTCAAGAATACAATCAGACAGCAGTTTCACATCATGCGTGCTGTAATTGGCAGAGTCTAGACAGCTATGTCCAACCTGCAGCCCGTGGGCTGCATGTGGTCCAGTTTACGTTTTCGCTGTAGTTAAAGTATCCTATGTACTGACAACCTGTCCTTCTTTTGACAATCTTGAGTTTGACGTTTTTGATGCAGGTGGTCTTCACAATCAGTGCTACTTATATCACATCTGTTACCCATTACAGTTAGGATTCGAAGGCTTTCAGTACATCAGCTTAAGGTAAGCTAAATTTGGTTTGCTAAGATCAAAGTAAGCCGTTCACTTTGTGGCCTTTGTCATTCAATCAGTGTGTGGCCCTGGTTAGTGGTTAAGAGAGTGACATACATTTTGGCTCAGTAAGCCATTGGGTTGGACATACGTCACATAGCTAGACTCGGCTTATACGCATAGGTAGGTCAGCACTCAAACCTATCACTGATATCTGATATGTCAGTGGCTGCTGGTGCATGATGTTGGAATGCCTTTTTTTGGCTTGGAAGATGCTGTGATTGAGAATCTGTTCATTGTTTTACAGGCATTGTGATAGGTATGAATGTAGAATTTTAAATGGTAAAAAATTTAAATCAAATATTCATATTGCTATAAATGCAATGATAAGGGTGAAAAAGGGAGGTAGGGTCTATTTTACTGCCAAGATTCTGGTGGCAACAGATCAGCTGGAGCTATTGTGCTGCCAGACGAAGATTCGGTCTCGTGGTGTTGCAACCTCTCAGGTTGATTTGATTGTGTGATCCACCATGAACGGGATGTGTGCGAAGAACAAATATAAATGCGTGGTGCGAGCAAGCAATAATAAGAGATATTGCGATGCATGATCTCTATTGTTGCTTGCTGTTGCAGTGCGAAGCCTTGCGCACGTGCCACTCAAGATTTCCGATCACAACAAAATGGTATTGTAACCAAGATGTGAAGGTCGTGCCGAGTTCAGCCTTCACACAAAGAACGTGCAATCGGTGTGGTTTGTTGTAAAAAGGAGGTGATGTTGTTGCAACCTCTACGGTGGTGTTGCGTTGATTTTGTGATTCACCGCGAACGGGATGTGCGTGAAGAATATCACCATTATATATGTAGCGCGAGCAAGCAATAGTAAGAGAGATTGTGAGCATGATCTCCATTGTTACTTGCTGCCACAGTGCGAAGCTTTGCGCACATTCCACTTGGGATTTTCGGTCGCATCAGTGACATGATGCAATTCGAATAAAAAGGTCAGGTTGTCATGTAATCGGCGTATTGCTTGCAGCTGTTATGCTTCATGTCTCGTGTGCCACTGCTTTTCGGTTTGACTCTCACCTTGGCGACTTCCCTTTTGATTTTTTTACTTTTTTCAAAACTTTCCAAAGTGCACGCTTTGCTGTTAGGTTTAAGGTTAGGTTAGGGCTACAGTTAGGGTTAAGCTTAGGTTTAGAGTTTATCTTATATGTTTACTTCGTTTCTGCCAGGCCTGTTGCTGCCGCCATCTTGGCAGCAAAAACCCAAAACCTAAAATATTTTTTTCAATGCAGACTCCAAGTCTTGCAAAGTCTTTTGAGGGTTTGAACAGCTCTTTAGCGTAATTGCCTGGTGAGTTATACAGGTGCTCAGGACAAAACCAATTGAATTTGCAACCCGCCAGCGATAATGCACAATTCATGTGGCCCGTGATAGTAAGTAGGTTCCCCACCCCTGCTCTAGATGGAAGTATTTTGCTCAAATTTTTATTGGAAACTTGGTTAAAATCTGAGTCTTTTGAGCCCTTCATTGGGTTTCTATCATTTCTGGTTGAAAAGTTATGGCCAAAAAAACATAAAATTGGTAATTTTACCCTAACGGAACCTGAGCCGAAATGGTCAAAAGCCTACCCCACTCATGATGTCACCCACAAAAAAACTGAAACCCAAAACCAGAAAAAATGTTTTTTCAATGCAAAGTAGAAGACACGCTGAGTCTTTTTTAAAGGTTTGAACAGCTCTCTAGCACAATCAACTGGCAATTTATGGAATTACAAAAACTTGGCCAATATGAGCAAATTATACCTTTTAGCGTAACTCTGCTGGCACCAAAGGTGTTAAAAACAGTATGTAAATGTTATGGAAGTATCTACTAGCTGATTGATCAGCTATTTACAGTACTAGCTGAGTGATCTGGTTTAAGTCAATTTTATATCATATCTGTAGGTGTGGTTCCTGAATTTTTATTTTGTTCATTAAAACTGATGTGCTTTTAAAGTTTTTTTTGCTTAGAAGCTTTGATTTTTTTTTTAATTGCTCTTAGTTCTTTGCATAAATAAATCTCACTAGTATTTCGATGTTGTTGTTTCGTAGTGTTTTCTATTTTGCAGTAGATTTGAGCTTACCTATAATTCTGTGCTGGCAATTGATTAATTGCATTTTGTTGCTCATTACTGTTGCCAAAACATGGCTTGCAAGCTCACAGAAGGTGCCATTGCGGTAAGTTGCTGATTGGGCTAGCTTTCTTTGCCAATGGATGTTTTTGTGTGTAACTCGAGTATAAAGTGTGTGGAAGTAATTCAGCCTCTGAACAAAAATTGAATGTAGTATGCCTAAACTCAGTGCTGCTAATGCATGGATGATAGTTTTAAAAAATAAAACTATCATCCATGCATAAAACTATCAACATTGACTTTCATTCCTGTTTAAACATTCTGTTTTGATTGCTTTCTTTTTTCAATGTGTTGACTGTGGTTGAAACTCATCGAAGAGAACCACTTTTTGGCTGTCAATTTTTTTAGGGGTATTCTAGTGAACTATTTAACAGGCACATGATTTATCAGAAGGTTTTACAGTTGTTTTGCTACTATGGAAGACTTATTTAAGCAACACTTAGGATTGTGATGACTAGGGCAAGTTTTTGCAACTTGTTTTTACAGCTTCCAACAGCTTCCTAAATACTCAAAATACATGCAGTTCAATGTTTTGAGCTGTTTCCAGGGTTGTTATTTGCAACTTTTTGCAACATTTTCGATTTTTGCGTGCAACTTTTTACTGCAATTTTTTTCAAGTGTTGCGCAAAATGTAAAAGTGTAATTAAAAAAAATACAAAACTATTTCAGTTTAGTTCTATTCTCTTTGATTGCATGAAAAAGGGCTATATGACGGATTAGCTGC
>Ga0210059_1015112_pt1 | contig 11317 bp, 3 predicted proteins | sample Ectturendosymbi2_FD_188042 | JGI IMG/M metagenome (GOLD analysis project Ga0210059, IMG submission 188042) | Ecteinascidia turbinata endosymbiont from Florida, USA - Sample 2 (SPAdes) (version 2) | ecosystem: Host-associated > Tunicates > Ascidians > Unclassified | place: Key West, Florida... | reverse complement strand
ACTTCAGCATTTCACCCTTCAGCATTGCTTGTATATTTCCAGACTGAGGATGAGTAGAGCAGGGTTCGCCAGTATGGTGCCCAATGGCAACATGTCGACCGCATGGACATGTGTCGCCCACGGGCTTTTTCTGAAAATACCATAAACACGATTGGTATCTTCACATAAATGAATACCAGGTTTTGATTCCACGCTGGAAAATTTAAGTTTTGCCATTTTTCACTAAAAGTCAAATCCAAAATTTGTCCAGTCTTTTTGGAAAAAAGTAGTTTTGACCTTCATTGTGACTTGGCAATGTAACAAGGAGAGAAAGAACTTGTTACGTTTGTTGAGGTGTAACAAGGAGAGAAAGAGCTTTTTATGTTTGTTGAGGCAACTATTGTGGCCGGTAAACCTTTGATCAGCCATAACTCCTGAACGGATCGGGCTAGAAAGCAAGTGAAAACATCCCTGGATACAAACGACAGCAGAGAATCGATTGAGAATGACAAAAACATACCTTTGCATTTGAAATTTTTGAGAAAAATCCAAATTTGTGCTTTTGCCGCAATGAAATTTTAGCAAAATCCAGAGTAAATGCGAAAAACGCACTCTGCATCCAGTCCAGTCTTTTCGTGCGATTTGTTGCGCTTCGCCGAGGGCCAGAATACTCGAAAACCGGATCGGTTCGAAAAAACTCGATTTGGGCTGTTTCGGGGGGAATTTGGGGATCCAAAAAAGGAAGTTGGAAAAATTGATTTGTAGATCACATTTCTAGGCTTAGAGAACCCCACAGTTGTGGTAGTGAGGCGTTGAATAGATCAAAATGTTCAGGAAGCTGAACTGAAGCCATAGAGTCCTTGGGAAGCCTGCTAGCCTAACAGGTTGGCAAGTTATGGCTAAAAATAGAGCCTGAAAAGTGCTCAGCCACATAGTGGAGATTTTGATTTTTTGCCCAAATATAATGTTCCTTCTAAAATTTTGGCATGAAATTTGATTGGATATTTTTAAACACCGAAATACACCTATTTTGTAAGTATGGTGGGGTTCGTGCCCACCGACTGGCAGAGAAGTGGTTTGAACATCAAAATAGTCCCTAAATCCAAGGTTTTTGCCCCCTTTGCGCCCCCAAGAAAGGAAGTGTCAACTTTTTTGATCATCACTGCAAAGTTAAAGTCTTCCCAAACATTTTTTTTGTAGAACGTTTGTTTCCAACGTGTTTAGTTTAGGCTCTGTAGCTTACTGAATAGACGCAACTCGGTTTTCTAGCCAAGGCGAAAACCGGGTTTTCCCCGGAAATTACATCACAGGTGGGCGCGACCTATCTCAAAATGTGTAGGCATGTCTTACGGATCCAATGATACTTTCGGTGTCTTCCTAGCTCATTCTGTTCAGAGGTTATGGTCACTCATACGTTTAACGGCCGGCGCTGGAGTTAAAGGGTTGTCACAACAGCAGAAGTTCTTTGAACCTAGTCTAGAAATTCAATCGCTAATTCTAATCAACAAAAGCACATTTAGCATCTTTCGGTAATGGAAAATAAAGAACAGTTCAATTCTTCAGCTTGGTAACAGCAAACATTGAAACCGAACCTCTGAAGTTAGAAATTTAGGTTTGGTTTTATCTGGCCAGATTAAACTGAAACCCTGCTCTATCCAGCCTGTTGACCAGCGTTAACTGATAGGTGCCAGAGAATACTTCTTAGGTAGTGCTGGCCAGGACTTACCAGCATTTCATCAGTCATGGCACAGTATTGCTGGAAATGAATACTTTCAAGCATTCTTTACACACTAACTTTGAATTCCAACGAAAGCGGACGTGTGGAGTACGCTCATTTTTTGTCAAAACGTGTTTGAGCAATGAAGAATTCCAAGAATTTAAGGCAGGAAGAATAGTTGAGCTATATAGTCTTCCGACAACCCTTTGCTTATCAAATATGCAGTTCACACAGTATAGCAGAATTCCTATGTCTTCACTCGTTTTTACAAATTTTGTTGCTTAGGGCCTACACACAATTTACTTTTCTGCCCTATGGTGCTTTTTTCCCTTATTGTATTTAGGTTGCTTGATCTTGTTTTGAGTCACAAAAGTGCTCGAATAAACCTACCTACCTCAAACATGAGTTTTGATACTGCTATGTGATAAAGGCCTTGGCCAAGTTGAAGAAATTTCCTTTTTAATATGTTAGTCAGCAAAGAACTAGTGTATCGTGACAACTGAACTCAGGAAAGTTTTTTTACGTAGCTCATTGGTTAGATCCAGGCAGCTACTCTTTGATGTCGACCATCATTCCAGCCTAGTACGCTGTTAAGCAAACTAAATCTATTGTTATTTTGGGCTGGCTCCCAGACCAATCAGTAATTCAAATGTCGTAAAGTAACTCTGCAGACGCGTTTAAGAGATATTTAGCTGTCTTGTAACACGTATTATAAAACAGAATCAATATGTTTTGCCAAGATTTGTGATACGAATATCCTTAACTAGCGTGAAATTCGTGATTTGCTTCAAGTAATTGCGGGTAAAGTGACATTTTTGCGATGTCGCTGGTACTGGTGCATCTTCGGGCAGTTTTTGCAGAAACAGCGCGCATGTTGCAGACAAGTAGGCCTTCCTGCATGCCGATGTGTTTCGTTTTAGTTCTGTTCGTGTTAACACAGCCATTTTTGCACATGCATTGTCCAAAAACCCTAGAGATTTTGTAACTGGAGTCTGGGATTAGGGTTGCTGCTGTCGAATTGAATGCTCTTACAGAACCTTAACTTTGATGACCCGCAACTCATGGAACATGTGCAGCTGCATTTGCTTCAAAAGTTTTGTTATCAAATCCAACCAATGACGCGGATCTGCCAATGGTGTTGCTTTTCATAAATATTTTTACTAAATGAGTTTGGCTTCTGGATGTCTTTTTCATGTTACACAATGATCTCGGCGATTAGCAAAGGTGATGCGTAATTGTTCCAACATGTTGAGTGATGATGTGTAACTAGGTTGCAACTAGATAATCGTTACTTGTTACAGAAATCACCAAAAGTAGTTTATTTACATTTCTAAAAATAAAAGCTTCGGATACATGCACAGCAGCGTACACAAGCAAAATATATGCTCTGCAAATGCCACATTGGGTCTGATTTTCTTAGTGAAAGTATTTCTTTGGTTAAATAGTGTTTAATGCAAGCCATTTTTTCAAAATGTGAACGACCTGTGTTGCGGTAAATGAAAAGATATTTTTTAAGTGTTTCCGTAAAGTTTTACAAAATTGTTGCGTGGGTCACTTTATTTTGATGCACAACACCAAATCTACATTATGTTGCTGTAAATGCGTAGATTTTCGCTGTCAAGTCTTGAAGGGTTGATGTCACAAAGGATAAAAACACAAACGTCTCAAACTAAACATCAATTCAAGCTTTTCTGGTAAAACTAATTTTGATGAAACAAACCAAAATCCTTGCTCGTAGGTCATGCCAATGCAGTAATTTGAATGAGCTATTGAAAGCGGGTGGGCATTCATAAATTAGTACTTTACTGTGGCTGTGCACTTTCAAATATGCAACTTAATTCAGTTTGTTGTCCATAAAGTTTTGACGTATAGACAAAAGTGATGTGAACTGCCATAACAAACAATCTTAACCCAGGTTTTAATCAAGTAGCTAACAACACATGGATCTACAAAGGAAGCAACGAACGAATAATTTAAAGACAACCTTACTCTATGCCGCAAAGAAGGCTCAGCGACACAGCAGACTGAAACGCTACGACATTTAAGGTAAGCACCTTACAGTGTAATTATTCATCCAATTGCCAATGACATTGTGACACCGTATAAGGTAGCAACATGGCTTAAAAGGAAGACTTGTACTTTTCAACACAAGAAGGTTAGGAGAAGGAGAAGCCGACAAATCCTGCTCATCTGCATTAACCAAGATAGTGGAAAGACGCTTGCGCCATGTGCTGAGCATAGGTCGCGATGATGTGCAGTTTAGATATACAGTACATTAAAGAAATGTTTTCTTCCGCGGTCATTGGTAATGGCTAGCCAATCATTGCCTCATTTCGTTCAGTCATCATCCGCAGCATTTTGGAGATTAAAGTGCGTACTAACTGTAGTTGTCCCTTCGTTAAAAAGAATTGCGCAACGTTTCCTAGGTTTATAACAGCACAACAATTTTATTGAAAGTCATCCTATTCAGCTTAAAAATACGGTTATTTACATTTCAGGACCATAAAGTAATTTCTAATGCGGCTTTTAACTTTGTTTTAACCATTGCAGTAGTTTTACCAAACTTGAAGGTTTTTCGCATGCGAGCTTCGCTTTGTACTGTTGGTGGTATACCTTTGCTCAGCAAACTGAACCTAAATTGCCAACGATTAAGATCGTACAAAGCAACCGGTGTAATAAAGCATAATGAATAAACGAGGAAAAACTGTGTTCCTCTGCGAAGATTACTTAAGTCACCTTCATAGCAGGTTTCACAATGAACAAGCAATTCATGCTATTCGCAAAAGGACGAATGAGGTACTGTCTGGTATAGGGCGAAAAAGTATTCACAATTACAGTATATAGATTAGATGAAAACAAATTGCAGAAAACTGTGCAAAACCAGACACTCAGACGATTGCAAAAACAGTAAAATAATAAAATATTCGTATTTATCAAAAAACATTAAATCTTTTCCAGTAGCAATAGATGTAAATCGAAAATCATTCAAGCAGATAAAAACGCTCGATAATAAATTGCTATACCTAGGGAGATATTCGTCCTGAATTTGAATATATGTCAAGTTTAAAAAACGGAGAACTAATACAATATATCAAGTGTTTTTCTCTAATTCAAAACCAAATGTAACAAACAATAATTTTTTCATTTAACTTCATCTCCACATTAATTGATACTTGCGTGGTGTGAAGGTGCTATTTACGGTGACTGATTAAGACATTTTCAGTTGATTAATTTGTTAGTTAAAGCAGGATTCGCAAGTACACGGCCGTGGCCGAAAAACACACTGACGCAAATGAAGAGATCTGGTCAATCACTAGACTTTTCGTATTCCGTTTGAAACTTTTGAAGAAGATTCTCTCGTGTTTCTTCATCAACAAAGGATGATCGTAAAGCATTCAAATTCTGCAAATTATAAAACGCAGCGACTTGCATCAGCGCAAACAGAACTGATTTGTTGAACAACATATTATCTTCTGGGTGCACCACACGAAATATAGTCGTTTTTGAGAACGATGCGACTATGTGCTGTTGGCCATTATGAAGAAATTAGTGCTGCTTTTTGTGATTTCGAGCCCAGTATAAAGATTTTTTCGTAGCGTTTTTCAATTACTTTTTAACATTATGTCGTCATTGCCATTTGTCCACTTTTTACCGGAAAACATCCTTTGGTTTAAAGCAATGTAGGTTTGGAAAAAATCAGAACACAGCAAGAGTACTGTTCAATTTTGCGTAACTGGTTGCATGTCAAATTCAACGTTGAAATTGTTGCAATTTAAAATGTGTTTTACCGTAGCAAACAAATTTTTCACAAATCGTTTTGTTTATCCGAAAGTGGAACATTCGGCACACAATCATATGCAACAAGGAAACCGTTATCATAGCTTTGCTATTCTTCAAGTATTTGTAAAACGCAAAAAACAACATACCAAAGTTTGTAATTGCTTAGCGGAGAATCCAAAATGCGTTTTTGCGATCGCATAATCTCTGAGAAGAGAGGAATTTAGAAGACCAGGGTCGTCTGAACTTAGAGAGAAGTTTACATTGTCTCTCATGAACCTTTGAAAAGATAAATTGTGTTCAACCAAATGTGGAGAAACTGTCGAATGATTTGCCCAAGCCAACTACGTTATTGGAAGGAGTTATGCTGCCATTTTGTTCCTAATTTTACCCTGGGAATCTTTCTTGATTTTTGCGATTATTGGTGGTTGGTGAATAAAAAGATAATTGATAGTTTTTACACCGAATAGCGATTCTCTCATATTTAGTTGAATTCATTGTGTGCCACGGGTGAATCTCCATCTTCATTTCTTACTTTTTAATGATTTCTCTGTGTTTCTGTTATTACACAACTACATCTTTGCAAAAAATCGATTGTTTCGTCCAGTTGTACATACAAATTAGAAAAAAGTTTATAGCTATCCTTTTGAGATTGTGAAATATGTCATTCACATGTTGGGCGTAAGCACAATGCAATACTTTTGTTTTGTACAAATGCGCATAACACTGACCAGCAGGGGCGGCTCATCTAGACGGGCTGCCGGGCTGCAGCCCTCCCTGAAAAATGTAATGCAAAAGATTCCGCCAAACGGCCTAACTCGCCTTAAGTTTGGATTTAGTTACGAAAATTTCACAACACAATCATTTTCGGTACTTTCGACACCATTTTTGCTCAACGTTTCCTAGGAATCCAACAAAACCAATGTTTCGCTGTTTTCCAACGACGCCGCTTATGCGATGACGTTTTCAGCACACTTGCCGATGAATTTGGCGATTTCGGGGCTGTCTTCGGCACAGCCCTAAAGGAAAGAAACCAAACATTTGGCTACAAAAAACATGGTGGTATATCCGCCTATCGCAAAGCGTTTTCGATATTTTGACAATGAATTTTTAAAGAAAAAACGGAGGAAATATGATCTTGACTGCTTTTTACTACTTGAATTTCTTGGATATTGAATTTTATAATTAAGTTTAACAATGCTTTTACTAGTACTTTGGCGATATTGGCGGCATTGGATTCAAATCTGGTCGCCAATCTCGGGCTGTGAAAATACAGCCCCTCCTTTATCTGCACCAGTGCAGCTTGCACCAGTAGGCTAAGCTGATGAGCTTTCTAGGATTGGCGTTTGAACATGTACGGCAGTAGTTGGTGGATCTCATTCTTGGACAACCAAAGACATGACTGGTTTAAAATATTTAAATATGAAAATTTTGAAGCATGAGAAATCTGGCAAGCCTATAAGCATTCAAGTAGACCTTTAAGTTTTTGGTAAGGTGAACATTGCAGCTGTAACTGATGCAGGATACAAAGTTTTACTGGAAAAGCATAACAATCCAGATCAAAAACGAGAAATTTTGTGTAAAATCATAAACTGTTCAAAATTTTTTGGAAAATTTAAACTTAATTTGAAAGAACATGATTAAAGTACCAGCTCAAGGAAAGTGGTTCCAGCCTTGGTCTGCTGCCATGACACGGTTTGAATAAAATGCTAAGCATTGTCTTGTAGTGCTTTAGTAGTCGAGCGGAATGTTCCCAGTATAGTATGCGAGTGGTGCTGGGTTCGACTCTCGCCTTTGCAGCGTTGATGGCAGTGGTTATGCGTCATACTTTTGATGGGACCGGTTTCATTATTTTGTGTTAGTGTTTACGCTTTAGGGTTTGGTTTCATTAAACTAAAGTGAATGTTTTCTATGTATTAATGAGGACAACTGAGAATTACGAGTTTGATAAGATTAGGACTGCTGGAGCGATTGGAAACGCCACTAATTATAAAAACAGCCAGGGCGACAATCCCACATGTTCAACCAGAGATGAAATCTCCCAGCCCTCCCGGCCAATTTCACCACGAGCCGCCACTGCTGATCAGCATCATTTGTTTGGTAAAAGTTTTGATGTGAATTAGTTCAGCTTGCAGATATTCAATATTTAGATGTTAATCATATAGGCGTACGTTGAAAACGCTGAAGTTTCTGATCAGATGCTCTAGTATCAATGAAAAGTGGTCACATAATGACTAAGTTCACAAATCTGCATGAACATGCGTAGTGCGTACTTACTTGTTTCAAAAGACTGTTCTTGGAAACCAGTTGGGTGAAATTTTTACACAACGTTCAGCCAGGTTGGCGTAAAGCAAACAATTGTATCTTTTTGCCCAAAAAAGTACATTTTCTCCAGAACTCGTATTTGTTTAACTGCAATTTCAGCACTCTCGACGCTTCTCAAGTTTCTATCCCGAAAACGTTTTACTGGTTGCAAATGCAAACTATTGTAACTGATCAACTTTGTTGATTAATTTGTGGTTCAAAAGTGAAAGGAATCAGGTCATAATAACTCAAGTTTTTCTGAACGTTGGGAATAGTTCTACTGACGTAATGAAATCACGAAAGGCGTTTTCAGTTAAACGAAAGACATCCAAAGCGGAAGGTGCCGACTAATGATTAAATTATATTGTTTAGCTACACCAGAAGTTTTCAGAAGCGAGCACTTGTCTCTCATTTTTTAATTTTTACCACTATAGGGTTTGCCTTTGTAGATGAAGTTCCGTTGGATTGCGCAGCGTCTTTCCGACTAGGTAGACGATGAATGTTGCAAAATGATATTTCCTTCAGTTTCTCAGGAGGAAAACGTAGCTTATTCGCAATTACATCACGCACGATTTTCTCCAGATGTTCTGAGATTTAGGAGTTCTGAGTAATTGGGACAACATGAATAAGAACATTGTACTCTTTTGACTGGAGTTCGTCCAAAATACGCTGTTTGTGGTTATCAGCTTCGACAGTTTGCAGATGTGTTTCAGGTGTTGAAACAGTTGAATGTATAGTAATTGCTCAATTCGGGAGTGAGCAAATTCCAAGCTTTACTCGGCGTCAACGACGCGGCGAATCAAGTCTCCTTCAATGGTGTCGATCGAGGCGCTTGCACACTGATTGTAGCAGTTCATGCAGGTCTCGAAGTGTTGGTTCATCAGTAGCTTGCGGCGCGGGCTTTTTGTTGCGCAATCTGGTACTGGTCTCAGATGTCGCCATAACTTGGTGATGACGATGAAACTACCAAATCGATGAAATGCACCAACTCAAGCAAATGCAACAAGTATGTCAAAGAATCCACGAAACGAACCAGCTTGCAAAACGCACCAACGCAAGATCCAGGAACTGCAGACCAAATCAGCAGAAGCATCCGCACACTACGAAGGCCAGAAGCAGAATCAGAATGAACTAATTCACATTTCAATTCCTATCAAACAAATGATGCTGATCAGTATCATTCGTATTTATACAAAACAAAATTATTGCATTGTGTTCAGGTCAAACATACGAATGAGCTTTTTTACAATCTCGAAAGGATAGCTAACATCTCTTCTAATTTTGTATACAACTGGACGAGACAAAATATTTTTTGCAAAGATGTAATTTTGCAATACCAGAAACACAGAGAAATTATTACTAGGAAAAAATAAAGTTGGAGATTCACGAGTATCACACGTTGAATTCAAATAAAAATGAGGGAATCTCTATAAAGTCAATGTAAAAATCGTTTATTATTTTTTATGAAACTAACCACTTATGTTCGCAAAAATTAAGCGAATTTGCCGTTTCTTTTAATTGAAGTTTTGCTTGCATCATTAAATTTATACGGTGCATTGATTTGGATTTATAATATTTTTTAACTACAGCATTTACATTATTCTAATTTCTGAAACGAAATTGTTTCAAGGCTACAGATAAATGATAAAAATAAATGAAAGAAAAAAGGGTAAAATTAGTGACAAATCACCAACAAAATTGTTTCCAATTACAAAGTTAGCTTAGGCAAAACATTCTTCTATTTCTCCACATTTCGTTGAACACAATTTATCTTTTCAAAGATTCATGAAAGACGGTGTAAACTTCTCTCTAAGTTCGGACGATCCTGGTCTTCTAAATTCCTCTCTTCTCAGAGATTATGCAATCTCAAAAACGCAGTTTGGATTTTCCACAAAGCAACTGCAAGCATTGGTAAGTTGTTTTTTGCGTTTTACAGATACTTGAAGAATGCAAAAGCGCTGGTAACGTTTTTTTTGCTGCATATGATTATATTCTGAATGTGGGTTATGGATCAACCAAAAGTTTTGTGAAAAATTTATTTGTTATGGGAAAACACATTTTACATTGCATCAATGTCAAAGTTTGAGTTACAACGTTGAAAGTTATGCATAATCAGACTGTAATTTTACTTTCATCTGAATTTTCTCAAACCCAATTTGCGTCTAATGAAATATAGAATATTTTACGGTAAAAGTTGACAGATGGTAATTATGGCATCGAAATTGAAAACGTTGTCAAAAAACTCCATCAAAAATGATATTATACTCGGCTCAAAATCACAAAAGCAACAATTCTTTTATAACTGCCCGCAGCACATGTTATTAAATTCCCCAAAAACGCAAATATTTCGTCTGTTGCACAGAGCAGATATTGCTAGGTAGCACAATAAATCAGTTCATTTTGTGGTGATGCAAATCGTTGCTTTTCAAATTTGCAGAATTTGAATGCTTTACGCTCTGCCTTTGTTGATGAAGAAACACGAGAGGATCTTCTTCGAAAATTTCAGACGGAATACAAGAAGTCCAGTAATTGACCAGATGTCTTCACTTGCATCTGCGATTTTTCGGGCGCGGCTCTGTACTTGCGAATCCTGCTTTAACTAACACATCTAACAAAACCTTGTATTTTAGTTTCGGCAGTTGTGAACTTGATGTTTGTGTGTCATTTTCAAGAGAATAGTGTCATCCAGTGGCGGATCTGGGGGGAGGCAGTTTTGGACAACTGCATCCACCAAACGGCTGTGAGTCCCCTTAAATTGGCGCCCTTCTGATAAAAATGCGCCACTTTTCGGTGCCTATCGAAGTAGAAACAATGGCAAAAATACGCAGTCTCTAAACTAAACAATGCTTTACACTTCGTTGAACTTCAGTATTTACGTGACGAACTGTGACCCAGCCTATTAGCGATTAGAATTAGCATTGCTATTGTTTCAGTATAGTACTCCTGTTCCCTTATTTCTTTTCCGCGTTAGAACTGCCCAGCAAAAACAAACACGATCCCTTTCGCTAGCACAGTTCTGGACTTTTCATTGGGCTGTGCAAAATTAGTCTTTTTATGTTACAAGTTCATTTTTTAATGCTTATCATTGGTGGCAGCTTTGAAAGGATAAGTAGTAGTGAATATAGGAAGGCAATTAATATGGAAAACTTAGAACTGACGCAAGATTTTAGAAGCCTGCAGAGGGAAAAAACAGTTTCAGGTTTGCTATGAGTGCAGTCCGTGAGTCCGCTCCGTGGTAGCTTACGTCTGCATCTTAGTTTTGCAACACCAAGGTAAGTGGATGAGTTTCTTGTCTGAACTGATGACCCTGATTCAACCATATTGCAACTTGTGAAAACCTATAGCAACATTTGTGCGTTAGCAGGGGCGTAACGAGTTTAGATGGCGCCCAGGGCAAGAAGCAAGTTTGGCGCCCCAATGTTCGAATCTGAGGTCTTTCGGAAGCAAATTTACTTTATTGAAGACAGTACTTGTGACATTGTTGGGAGTTTTCGGCGACCCCCCCTGTCATCCGGCGACCCGCATTTATTCGGCGCCCCC
>Ga0210059_1015110_pt1 | contig 11319 bp, 4 predicted proteins | sample Ectturendosymbi2_FD_188042 | JGI IMG/M metagenome (GOLD analysis project Ga0210059, IMG submission 188042) | Ecteinascidia turbinata endosymbiont from Florida, USA - Sample 2 (SPAdes) (version 2) | ecosystem: Host-associated > Tunicates > Ascidians > Unclassified | place: Key West, Florida... | reverse complement strand
ATACTTTTCAGAGTTTGTATTTAGCCCAACGATTCGGGAAATGTTGCCGACCCATGCCCTAGGCGCTGGCTTGTATGTTATCCGGTTACCAGGTCAAGATGTGGTGCGTGCGCGCGTTTGCTCTGCACCTGGAAGGATCCTAATTTCCCGTATTTGTGTGCGCGCACATAGATCTGGTACCCTGAGCTTTTGAATGCAGTTGAGTTTTGGAAATTCAGATTATTCAGGGTGCGGATAATCTTTTTTATTTTTCTGTTACTGCGCATTTGTCGAAGTATTGTTATTGCTGCTGACCAAAGGCCTCCTATAAATAAAGCATTGTGCGCAAGCAAATCTGCAAAACGAACTTTAAACAGGGTCATGGGTGTCGGAAGGATTTTTCCAGGGGGGATACTAGAAGATTTTTCCAAAATGTATCTAGGTGGGGGCCAAAAGTTGCAAAATTTATTTTTTCCCACTCGAAACTACAAAAAAAAATTTTTTTTCAAAAACTTTCAAAATCCGCGAAGGGACCACGCCCCCTTCCGACGCCCATGAACAGGGTGAGATCCAAAACTATGCTTCGGTTCTGCAACTTAAAATGCCAGGTAGTTTATTCGGGAGAGAGAACAACGTGATCATACAACGACTAGACTGCCTCGTTGTTCGTGGTGTTTGGGTTTCCAGCAATGCTGCATGCGGCCTACCAGTGGGGTAGCCAGCCCAAAAATTTAAGGGGTCAAAAAATTTGGGAGGGCAAAAATGTTTGATTTTAGGCGAATAACACTATTTTGCTTAGAAAAACGTCTCTCAAAGCACAAAACGACTATATTTTCTAAAAATTTGAGGGGGCCATAACCCCTTAGGTCCCACCCTGGCTACGTCTATGAGTCCTACATCGCAATATTCCGCATTATCTTCCACGACGACATACTCCATGCCTCAAACAACGCTACTCGCAAAAGCAAGTCTATCAGTTGTTGATTCGAGTCTTCTTCACCGCCATGGTCGAACCACAAATGCTGTGTTGATTGATATTCACTCTTATCTTACTGACTCGCCGCTTCTTTTCGTTCAGACGCACGTGTTCTGCGCAAACCAATCGCACACGACAAAGTGACAAGTTTACTTCCCATTCCAAATTTTTTCCGTGGTTGCGTGGCGGTTTCACAATTACGAAGCACTTAAAATTTTTGGAAGAAAGCCGAAAACACATGAAGACAGGTTCTTGCATGGAAACCTCCTTGCAGTGATTTCAGAACAACATACGCATGGGCGAATTTTGTCGAAGCGCAACTTCGTGTTCAGAACACAGTTTAAACATCCTTGCATTGAAAATGTTTTTGAGTGAAATCAACCTCTTGAAGAAACATTCACAGAATGGCTGCGCGAAAATACCATTTTAGTCGTTTCATTTGCTGCGCGTCGCCCAGCAAGTAAAACTGACTTCAAGCACAAGTCACATGAAACACTCACTGCTCGTAGTGCAGAGTCACTGTTCTAAGTTTCACGGTTATCAGCAGTTTGAAGAAACGTTTCGTCAGCAGGGTCAGCTTTCAAACAAAGAATGTTTGAAAGCCTGGAATATGTTATTTCGAGCTACGCAGCTCACTAAGATAGACATTAGGGTTTGTTGTCTTAGAATAGATTGTCTCGTGACAGTTCACAAAACAGTCGTTTCCAATTTCCACTATTTTGAATCCGTATGGGCTTTTTTGAGTTATTTTGTTTTCTGACGTAGACAAAGCACCAAAAGTAAAGCAACAAATCAAAAGCAATAAAACTCTTGCAGTTCTTTGGTAGAAATTGAAGTTTTCGCCTAAAGCGGGGATGTGGAATCATGCATCACTGCAAGGCCAAATGCATATAACCAGATTCAATCATGGGCAACAGCTGCATGTGTGAAGCTCTGAGGGTTAGACAACTCCCTGGCCACCCTGAAAGATTGGCAGTGTCCTTTAAGAAACGTAATGCTTGGTTGTGGATCAACGGGTTCTGGATACAGTGAATACCAGGTGCAGCGAACTGGTGTGGTCAAAAGGGAAAGGAAACTGCAAACTATGTCTCGCAATATATTTTTAGGTTTTTGGCCCGCCGGCCACACTATTTAAAAGCTGGAACATTCCGCATGCCACAAAACGTCAGCTCCCAGGACACGTTTGGCTCGCGGGCCAAAGGTTGCACACACCTACCCTAAAGCATTCACCAATCTTGGTACGCACTCATTATCCCTCGATGCCACCATACGTTTTTCTTTTTTGTGTTCCATTTTTTGAAAATGGCGGAGTAGGGGATACTATTTTCCCAAAGGGAAGTTTGTGAAATCTTGAGCTGGAAGTTCTATTAACAAAAAGATTGCAACAATTCTGTTACTGAATGATCCAGATTAGCTGAAAAATTCAATCATCAAAGGACACCTCCTTCTGCTTTTTTGGAGCTAGTTGTTTACACCACTGCTTGGCCGCACTAGATCTCCGGGCAGATGTTGAGCAGCCAGGAAAACAGCACGTATTCGTTTGTGAAGATCTCACACCTCTACGGTACAAGCTACTGAAGTAAGTAATTTTATATGTTGGAATGCTTTTTCTGTTCTGAATATATGGCTGCTGGCGCAGCAGTGAAAAGTCAGCTTCCCACCTAAACCTAGATGAATGGACTGTAAACATTGCAATGCTCAATTGCTTCCTGATTGTGAATGCTTTTTTCAACAAGTAACAACCGCTCTGACAGCGATCTTCAATTTGCTTTACCAAAAGCACGTTCGAACTCAGGTGCTGAAATGATAAAACATAGTGCAATAGAAATCTGGTCAAGATTTCCTCTAGAAAAAAATGAAATAAAACGTGTTTGGCACTTTTTCGGAGGAGTGCACGAAATAAGAAATATGTATAACTCGGATAATAGAAATAAACTCTGTGTTCTTATTAATTGGTTGGCATGAGCCAAGTGGTTTGATTTAATTACGTAACGTTGTTACAGTGGAAACTGTCAAATAATGAAGTATCTCCGTTAAATATTACATCGTTTGGTTGTTCACAAAAATTGGCCGCATCAAACCAGTGTATGAAGTAGTGGGATGCTGCAGCCTGTAGACACAGAGTGGCGAATTTCCGTTCTCAGCATGCAATGACAGCAAGTTCTTTTCCGCAAAGCATGATTGCGCGACTGGTTCTCAGCCTGCTTAAATCTCGTGACACCATTGCGGTGCTGCAGCGATCTGCAGCTCTTGACGCATTTCCTCTCTAGCATACACGAATATTTTTGGTGAGTACCGTTTATTCTTATTTTTGTAATTTCACTCTGAATTGGTGAGTACCGTTTATTCTTATTTTTGTAATTTCATTCTCAACAATAAAATTGAATATCAATCCATTTCTTGGCGCTCCAACACTTGGCGCTCAATTGGCTGTTTAAAAATTTCTTCATAGTTTTATTGGCTTTACTATTTGAATTTATTAAAATTTACTGAGTGCCGACGTAGCATCTGATATCAAACGTAGTTTCAAAACAACATATTTCATTAAATTCGGCCCAATAGACGCCGGCCGAACCCCCGGATAGACGCGGGCAGAATGTAGTCAACTAGTTAGCCATAGAAAATCGTAAATTAGCTAAGCGCTAACGTAACATTTGAATAAAACTTCATATTTTTAAGTCCTAATTACTATTTCCTCAAGATTTCATTGAGCGATAACGTTGCACTCGATACCCAAGGCGCTTATATAAAACTCAAAACGTATCAGCTCTAACCATTCTATTTAGGAAACTACACTAAATGTGAAAGCAACATTTTGCTTTCAAAGTGGTTTAAAAACATTGCTCTGTATCTACCGGTTTTGCGAATTTTATTCATTGTCCTTCATTGGACGCCGACCCATTTCACGCCCAATCGTGGATAAAGTCTTTAGTAACGCCCACTAATCATATCAATAAAAATAATGTGACTCAAGCTATTTTAATAAGATGTGAATACTACATCAGACCCCTAACGCGGTTTAAAATTTATCTCAATTTTTCATTGAGTTTAGGATGCGTATCCGTGAACTCTAACTGATATTAACGTAACCTTCAACACCGATAAATAGTTCTGAATATTTGCACTGCAACCATTGCAATCAAAGGATTTTTGTTACTTTCACTCCTATACGCGCCAGAGTTACCTGAGACCATTAACTCTAAATGTTTCATGCGCTTGGGGCTACAACAGTTTTTTTCATACTGAAATTTCCACGATTTGTATCTTGTTTTTACTCACCGCAGAAAAACATTCCAAACCTCAACGCCGACTACAACAATGAAAGTCCAAACTCTCGCGGAGTTACATTTTTATATTTCCAGGTTCTCTCTTAGCGATGTGTTGTGTTTGATGTTTAGAATGACAAACCAATCTTCTACCAATACTTTCTTTCCGATTTTAGGCTGAAAAGAACAGTGTCATTATTGAATCCTTTATCTCATTTCAACCAATGTGAGAATGATATTTCTTTAAATGAACTATAACATTTTTTTGCAGGTCCTTACCTCTTGACGTGCATTATTTCTCTATAAACAAATCTACTCACACTCACCTAACTGTAACCCGCCCGTTCGCGATTTTATACACGCAAACCTTCATGATGTAATTACACCACCAGATAGTTTGCAATGAACAATGATACTCACATTACGTATACCGAAGCTCTAATAATCAGACATAAACCTAATAATCGCACACTGCGACAACCAATTACGAAAAGTTTTACGCGATTTTTTTGCAAAAGCGGACTGTAAGAAAAACACACACTAATTTTCGAGTGGCCTCGTGAAGCTACTTGTCAGAACATATAACTGAAGAGATCTGTTTTAACTTACGCCTTTCTCTGTCACAAAGGCGCTGGCATCCCAACGTCCGTAGTGTCATGTTTTTGATCTTTCAGAACAAACTTTCACCTCTTGCACTATAATTTTTTTTTTCAAATTGCAAACATGGAGCCCCTTCATACAAGTATAGACTTGGGTAGATAACCATTATGTAATGCGCGAAAAAGAACACCACGTTTTTCACTCGCCAAGCGCAAACTTGCATTTTGGAAGCTTACACAACGGGAGCTTCAACGTCTGTTTAGTGCCACGTAGAAACCCGATTTTGGGCTAGGATAATTTTGGAAAGACTTTCTCTAGGACACAAACTCAGTTTTTCTTTCTGACCTTATGAGTTGTCGGGAAGATATCAATTGCAAGAGTCATACATAGGTCCTAAATGCTACAGAAAAGTTACTTGGCCAAGTAACTTCAGTAAGGCCATCAGTTGAGGCAGAGCAGAGACATTTTTCAAGCTTAAAATGGCACTCACATTAGCATAGAGACATAGTTAACTATTTTTGCAGCAAAGGGGCTAAATAACCTTAGTCAGACTACATTAATTGATGAGAAGTTTAGTTCAAAATTTTAATGCTGTGTTATTCGATTACTTGCTCAGTTCCACAGTTTTTATTTTTGAGATTGATACTGAGAGTGCAGCACCTTTTAGAAGGTGATTTTCCATTTTTATCACCTTAATTTTAATCTTTGCTACTAGCCTAGAAATTTCAATGCGTTTCGTTAATCAAAGAATGGTTTAGCATACGTTTTCCACTGATTCCTTAATATATTTCGTAGCAGATTCGGCACGAGGCAAAGGCGCTAAGGAAAATCTTTCCATGGTGGCCTTGGGGATCTCCTTGCCACCTCCTGGCCGAGCTTATGAATAAACCACAGCTAGATTACCTCTTACAAAAGATCACAAGCTACCGGACACGTCCGTAACGTTAGCAAAAAGTTCAGTGAATACTCTTTTTTACCACATACTTGTCTTAGACAAACAGAGAAATTAAACAAACACAAGTTGAAACACCTTACTTGGAGAGAAACGTATCTAGGCCTTTTTACAAACTTGCTATTATTCTACGAATGGTTAAATAACTACTTATATTAATAAATCAATATAATTTTCAAATTACAAATCACAACGTCCATAACTCTCTATTTTATTATTTTCACATTCGTTCTATTCTTTAACAACTATTGCAACTACTTTTTATTGTCAGTCTTCTTATACTAGAAACAAAGAAAGGAAATTTCAACAAGATTCCAATCCAGTCTCGCGTTTTGAAATATTTTTCTTATAAATCACCCACACTAACTATCAAACATTTCCAACATCTATCCAAATCGTTTGACAGATCAAAATAATCTGTTCAATCTGTAAACTGTTCTAGTAACACTTAGATATTAAGCCTAAGATACATCCTTTCAAACATTACAGTTTACATTCACCTTACAGCATTTTCATTACAGCTAGGAAATAGCTGCATTACAGCTAGAAATAGACTAAAATGTCGCAACCAAAACTCTTCAACCATTTTTTGAAACAAAGAAAGGTGGTAGAACTTCTGTCTACACCGTCTCCTCCGTTATCAGAAGAAATAAATCCATTGGCCGAACAAAAACAAGCAAATGCAATTGGCACACAGATACCGACTCAAAGCATACAAGGCAACTTTCCAAAAGCAACAAAAGCTACACAAAAGTTGGAACAGGAAGCTGGAATAACATACAAACACATAGTTTCAAATTCAGCGACGAAAACAAAACAAATTCCAAAGGCTCTACAGACACAAAACACATCTCATCAATTGCAAGACATACAATATGAATCAAGCCACTCAACAGTTGGTGAAGTCCATGAAATCACCACTGAACAGGTCAGTCGGCGACAGCGACGACCAGAAACTGGATGCCAGACCTATACAAAGCAAAGTCATTATCAACTTCGTCTTTATTATAAATGCAGACAAACAGGTCATTTGATAAAAATTGTCCTTGAATCACAGAGAAGAACAACGATCCAATAAAAATTAACTACGAGTTAAGGAGATCGTACGGCAATACATTTGTGGAAGCACTTTAAAACGGTTTCCATGTGAATAACCTGTTTCTATATGGACAATTTGTTTCTATGTGAACAATCTGTTTCCAAGAGTGCAATCGGAACCTGTGTTGACTAACCGTTTTATGTAAACAAGTGCTAAATGAAACCAAAAATATATATGTCCACTAATTGGAATACAGCACACACGCTTCTGCAAGACTTCACTAGAGACAAAATACAATGTCTTAGTCATACAAGGGGACATTCTGAAATTTTGGAAGAAGCTAGCATTCTATAACCTCTGACATAGAAACAAGTATCAAACTTATTTCTCATTTACACCTCCATCTTTACGAGCTGTCGACTAAATCTTCAGAGAGAACAATCAACAAGAATCTCAATGTTATTTGAAGACTGTCATTTTACTGACTTCAACCGCAAGCTACACCCACTTAACCTAGCTACATATGCGGACTATTCACACAATAGTAAAAGCTCAGCGACTCATACCCTTCAATTTTGATAAAACTTTGAGACACCTACATATTTCCTTGAAATTGTTTGCTTTTGTGCAATTCTTACTTTTCATATTTTTCAGAACATAGTTCTAACATAATATGGCTAATCAAATATTTGATACTGAGCTTTCGAACCTCAACCAAAGTTCCACTGAACAATCCATAGAGGATCCCACACCCTTAACGGCAGACCCGACATGGGTACAGGACAATAGCACTGACCAGACGCAGACGGAGGCATCACCAAAAACAGAAGCGTTAAACAACCAGCAAGATAATCATTCACGGTCAATATGCGAGGAACTACACGCAACCAAAGAGATGTTAAGCAAACTGGACCGAAGGCTCAGTAACATTCGCCAGATTATGGCGAAAGTCAGCAAACACATATCCTCACAAAATCGATCGCAAACTTCAACTCTGGATCATGCAGAAAAGCGCACATGCTTCAACTGCAGAAAACCAGGCATCTCGCACGCAACGGCAGAGCACACAAAGCTTCTTTCAACCAGTATCAGCGAAACACGCAAAATCTGCGCTTTAACACTCAACACTGATTTAACCGGAACCCCACATTTAACCAATCAAAGTATAACAAATAATCATGACAAAACAATACCAAACGCAACGATGGGCAACAGCGACGACCAGACAATAATCAGCGTTCCCCATTTTGGAACACTAACCCACCATTTCAAAACAACAGAGAATTTCCAAATACTTCGAACGGAACGATGAAACAGCGACACAACACTCGACAGCACCAGGACTTCAGACAGAAGAAATCCCAGACCTAAGAATCAAAATCTTCGCACGACTCTTCAATACAAGTCACCGAACAACGTACAAACAAACCAAAAACAAGCACGCGATTTTCCATCAGATTTACCTGCAGCGGAAAGAGGGATCTCTGAAACCAAACACCCAGACTTCCCATGTTCCAAGGCAGTGGCCGAAAAAGCACATGCTCAGCACTACGAAATATCGCCTGACACTAGCGCATCTCACTCATCGGAGGATCACGTTTTAGAACAGGAAACTCCACATTTTATCCCTTCCTACGTGATTGCTTTGATTCAACAACAATGCGAGGAATACTTAGACTTCATCTTTAATAACGACAACAAACATCCACGTAAATATTTATAGGACACTGGATCCAATCGAAATTTGATAGACTCAGATCAACTCATGATGCAAGAAGAAAAGCGGATTGACACGAAAACAGTTATTCGCATTACAGGTTTTAATAGAAACAGTCCCATCATATAGTCATTGGGATAAATTCATGTAAAAATTTATGCTGAAGATCAATTGCCTACAATTCGTTTCGATGTCATGCCGCCAAAAACTTTAAATTACAACATCATTGGTGTTCAGGGTATTCAGCAGCATTTTTTACCGTTTCTTTTGAAACTCTCAAACCCATTACAACCTCAGCGCTGTGATTATCGGCCGTTTCTCTCATTAGCTTATCATGTTCAAACATCCGCTAGCAATTTTTTCACAAAGTTGACCCCCCATGACGTCAGCTGCACAACTGATCATGGCAAAAACAGTTACACCAACACTTTGGTCCCTCCATTTGGCTCAAGTCATTTTAGCCGCCAATACATATTATGAGCAAGATCTAGAATCCACATTTGCTTGCAGAGCACATGGATTCAACTAATGAACTCCTAGACTCATAAATTAGGTTGATATACAAACCCCTCTCTTTGAGATAAAACGTACAACCAGACGAACCGCGAAGAAGACGTTTCTCCAAGCTGTAACTCGGCTACACACGCACAAATACGCATACATACAAACTTTTTCCTTTAAACAGCGAATCGTTCAAAGTTCATGAAAGAAACACAAGGTCCATGACACGAGACATTGATAGCGTAATGAAGCGTGTCTCTTATTTGCACCTGTATCCAATTCACTTCAACCCTGACGAAGATAGCACGTTCCAACGTCAGTTAAGAAGACAGTTGTCAGTAGTGGTCCTACGATTAAGTTTGTGCACTTAAATTTTTTTCGTCAAAATTGCATTGTTTGTTATTTTTCGCACTTTTATCACACGAAGCGTTGATTTGACTCAATAACCCTCATGCCGGTACATTATTCTATCCACTTTCATCTTATCTTTTTCTTTATCTCCTCCTTTTCTTCCTTTCTAGTGAGCTTCATTGTGTTAGTTTTCGCTAATCGGCCTTTTGGTTATGAGTTACTAGATGAGGAAAACGAAAATTTTTGTGCAAAGGTTATCAACTAATATCCCCTCTGGACGTAAAAAGTCCCAGACGGGGAAGCTAGATACTAGATTACAATAAAGTGGAATTAACACGAAAGCAGTGCAAGCTACTACTACACTTAGTGCGGGGAGACATTCCTGAGACACTCCCTTTCATAATGTACCTAAGTGGACAGACTGTAACTATGCGGACAGGCTGTACCTATGTGGAGACTGAATCTATGTGGACAGACTGAATCTATGTGGACAGACAGTATCTATGTGGACAGATTGTAGCTATGTGAACGAAATGTATCTTAGTGGACTGACTGCATTTTAATGCATAATCTACAAGTGAGATGTCTGAAGAAATGCCATTCCCACAAATCGAACAGATATTAACTAATAGAAATTCAAAAAACAAGTTCTAGCTTTGCAGCCAGCTGTTGTTTGAGGAAATCTCCAACCTGGTCTTCCATCCCTTTGAACGATTCAAGCGTGCACTTATCATTTAGCAATAATAGCAAAGCCACAGCAGTGACCAAACATCAAGCGAATGAGTCGCAATAATTTATTTGCACAAGGAAACTAGTTTCGTGTTCGTCACAACTTCAGTCCTATGCGAATGTTGACAATGAAACAAAGTTAGAAAAACTACGTACTGTGCTAAGAACAAAAGCTAAATAATAAAGCCCAACAACGACTCCTACTCACTAGACCGATTACAAAACTGCTGACACCGATCGTAAACGGCTATACAGCACTCTGATTGACAACGATACTCTACGCTTCACGCGCGGTCTTGTCTCAGACGATCATGTGGCTTCAACAGGCCGTAACGGGCAGTGGAAAAGCCGAGAAAAAAAACTTTTTTTGCGATTTAAATTTTTGCGAAATTTTTGCGATTACTCAGGACTCAGTTTCGGCGGCAGTTTAAAGTGAGATCAACAAGGGGAATCAAATGGATTGGTTTAGTTAGAAGTAAAAAGTGTGCACTGCCGCTCGGGCACAAATAAATGGAAGTAATAATGTCCAGTTTTTACGAGCCAAAAGTTTAATGCAACATTCCGTAAGGCTTTGCTTTGCTTCTCAAAGTTTTTCAATTGGTGTCAACATTGGTGGAAAACTCCAGTGGACGGGATTTGCCTCCACTTATCGGAATCAACAAAACACGTTCTAGCTTTGCAGCCAGCTGTTTGAAGAATTTTCTAATCTGGTCTACCATTCCTTTGCAACGATTCAAGCTTCTATTTGAATATGGACTGAAGATGTGTCGAACAGGAAACTAGTTTCCTTGTGCAAACAAATTATTGCGACTGATTCGTATGATGTGTGGTCACTGCTGTGGCTTTGCTATTATTGGTAAATGATAAGTGCAAGCTTGAATCGTTGCAAAGCTATGGAAGACCAGGTTGGAGATTTCCTCTAACAGCTGGCCGCAAAGCTAGAACTTGTTTTGTTGATTCCGATAAGTGGAAGCAAATCCCGTCCATTGGAGTTTTCCACCAATGTTGACAGCAATTGAAAAACTTTGAGAAGCAAAGGAAAAGCCTACAGAATGTTGCATTAAACTTTTGGCTTGTAAAAACTGGTAATGGTAATGGTTTATTGTTTCATATGACTCAGCCAATAAGCAGAAGCACCATAAAAGCCATCGCATGCAGTAAACCAACCATTAGTGAACATTAGAGCAAATGAGAATACAATGGCACAAT
>Ga0210059_1015109_pt1 | contig 11320 bp, 10 predicted proteins | sample Ectturendosymbi2_FD_188042 | JGI IMG/M metagenome (GOLD analysis project Ga0210059, IMG submission 188042) | Ecteinascidia turbinata endosymbiont from Florida, USA - Sample 2 (SPAdes) (version 2) | ecosystem: Host-associated > Tunicates > Ascidians > Unclassified | place: Key West, Florida... | reverse complement strand
CGTGTTGGAGTGGCTGGTCATGGAAGTTCCTCGCTACATATCAACTGATGTTACGTCGTGATTCAGAAATCATCGTCATTGTGTTCTTTTTCTCGACTCCGCCGCAGTTTTCCGTCATGATCGTGGCTTTCCTCACCGTACCTTGCCCCCCCACCCCTGACGCAACGCCGGTCCCCAAGTATACGACTTACGAACACGCTTCGGCGCCAAGTTACCCTACAACCAGTGCTTTTTAAGGCGTTTTGTGAGACCGAAACGGTCTGTTCAAGTTTCCCAACGGTCCATCAAAATGCAGTAGAAACCCGGCTTGCTACCACCATCAAAATGCACTAATCCTTGCTTTGAAGACCATCCCGGCGTTCAGATAAAGCAGTGGTTCCCAAACTTTTTCGAACCGTTACCCAAATCAAGGCAGCGATTATGTTTTATTACCCTCAATAAAAACTTCGCATTTCATGTCAAATTTCTTTTCCAGTGATCGCTCATAATACAGAACAGCATTGCGGTTTTGGTTCCGCGTTACCCCAGAAGAACCGCATATTACCCCCGGGGGGTAATTTACCCCCAGTTTGGGAACCACTGAGATAAAGTATTGGCGGTCTCTCAAAATGTCTTTGCAGCTGAAGAAAGATGGTACAAAACGAGCTAGTGACGTGCACCAATGATGGTGTGCAAGTTATGACGTCGCCATTAATACTCAACTTTCACCGTACAAGCCGATAGCTGCGTGTGACGTGCCAAGGCTGTCGCCATTTTGTTCGCCAATCTTGTAGGTTTCATATCTTTTTTCGCGAACAGGGCTTCAATCGTGGAAAGGACTTTTTCTACTGTTTCGTTCCGCTTGCCGCCGCATCCAGATGCCGGTACGAGCTCGTCGGCTTTTTTTTTGCAGAGACGCAAAATGTCACGCACCATCGCCCGTGGTTACCGTTTCAAAAGGCGCTTAGCAACCATCCCCCCCGTTCGCCGTGTCCTCGACGATCGTGTAATCAGTATGACACTCGCGTGCTCGAGTAATGGCCGCGACGTTGCAGTTGTGTTTTCCCGACAGCGTACCTAAGATATTAGTTTCCTTTCGTCTTCGTTCGATAAAATTTTTAATTTATGGGTTCAGGTTGTTTCGTTGTCAGTAGTAGAGCGTCAAATGCTGATTGTGCTCGTTCGTTCGTTCCCGCTCTTGCTCAGCTGTTCTCGCCTGGATTTTCTTTTCGCTAATGAGACGTTTCGGTCATTTGTCTCACAGTTGTATTAAAACTTGCCGTAACACTATTCATTAGCCTGTATTTTCAGACATTCCGACCGAATTAGCTTAATTTTTTTCGGTCGTTTCCAAAAAAATTTGTCTATGACCGAAAAAAACAGGTTCTCGCATGAGCGAGAAACGTCCAGAGAGAACGATTCATTCGTTTTCTTTTGTTTGTTTTATTTTATTGCGATCCTATCAACGACAGCGAATGTTAAGATGCCAACGACAGTACACGTGGTAGACCCGCCCGCCCGTCCGTTCCTATTACCAGTCAGCAGCGTGTCTCGACAGCAAGCGTCCCCCCTTTTTGTAATATTTTTTTAAACGTCGCGACGCAACTAACCCGCAAGTTTCTTCTGCTGGGCGAAGCTCTCTTTGTCCTTGTGTGACGTGATTTGTTGCGCGTCTTTCCCATTGTTAAATCATTTCAATGACGTACGGCGCAGCGAATGACAGCAGCACTTACTCCTCCGTGTCGCTTTGCGTACGCGCGTTCGGTAACGCATGAGCGCATCGCGTGTGTCGTTGCAATATTGTCCGATTGAGGTTGCAAAGATGTCTTCTTTTTTGTGTTTAAAAATTCATCGAAGCGATATGCATTTGCGTTGTGTTATTGCCGACATGACGCTTCAGCCGCTTCCTATCGATGACGTCATGGCGTTCTTGCAAAAGTCAAATCTGTCAAAAACGAAGCTTATAAAAACCGCTTGCGATAATGTTTTTTTCAACAAGTTTTCGGGCCGTGATGTTTATTGAAAATATCCAATTTTTTACAAAAATGGCGCAACCCGGTTTTAAAAATCCTAAAGATGTACGCTGTGGGGGACTCGCCCCCTCAACCCCCCAAAAAGCTCGAAATGTCAGCCCTTGTTGGGATCGCGCATGCCATCAGTGACCGTGGCAGATGGCTGGCCGTCGACGTTACTCCGCATCGTGGCTTGCTGCGCTCCGCTCGGTGGTCCGTGAACTTCACAAGTTTTGATAAACTTTGCTCAGGAACGTCTGAGGCTGCTTCGTCGTCTCCATCAGCTCAGGCAGCGACGCTGGAAGCTCCCGTTCCGCGCTCGTGCGCTGCGCACCTGGTTATTACGTAAGCCACGCGATTTGCTGCCGACGGGGAGCGAGCGAACCGTTTAGCGCCGCGTGCGGTGGCGATTTCAACGCAGTGGTGAACGTCACAGTCGAACGTTGTGGGTTGAAACAGCGCGTGCAAAGAAGGCAAAGCACCTGAGGCGCCTTTTCGCAACAGTGTCATACGTAATTTTATGTTGTATCAAGATCGACTTGAAACAAATTTATTGCAGTCGTTCGCGCACCCAGAAAATTCAGAATGACTTTCCATGATTTCTGTCATCATTCTTTGAGATCAACGTTGTTACTGAACAGAAACAAGCATAATTGACAACGTTATTTTTTTAAAGTTTGCATTGCCCTCAACTGAAGTAGTGGCGTAGCCAGCCCAAATGTTTAGGGGGGCAAAATGTTTGATTTTAGGCGAATAACACTAGTTGGTTTGGAAAAACGCCTCTCAGAGCACAAAATCACTATAGTTCCTCAAGCACCACATTAAAGACTCTGGCGGCGGTTCTGGTTTGGAAATACAGTAGGTTGTATCATTTAACTGTTCAAGGCACGATTGTTAGAACGTGTGCACGAGAATGGGAGACTTGTTACAGCAACTAAAGTACATTTGCTTTTGATAATTTCTGAGGAAAGCGTAAAGGTCATGTCTTAGTATGTGGGAGCTGGGGTGGGAACGGCGTTCCCACACCTTTTGCACTAGATTACATTAAAACAAGGCTGCGATTTCACAGGTGTCCTACCGACAGGCAAATTCGCACTGCTAGTCAAAAATCTACAGTGAAACAGGAAGATCCAGTGTAGAAATTCTTGTAGGCGAATGCTCACTTTCGTCGCAGTATTTGAGCGTTCCCACACCTCTAACACTACACTCCTATATGGGAATAGGTTGCCTTTAGAAATAGTAGTAGTTTTTTCTGTAGCCAGGCGAACAATGTATTTTGCATAACTACTTACAAGAAAATGTGTTCGCAACGTCTGATGACGGAACGTGGGAAGCATCTCAATTCTTCACGGGTTAGTTTCACGTCGTGGGAGTCTTAGGGAGGTAAGTCTTGTCGATACGTGATAATTCTCAGCTGCACTCTCCGTAAATGAATGGAACTGAGCTGAGTGGAAAACTTGACCAGATGTAATCGCCTCAGTGAAAAGACAAATAAGGTTTAGTGATTTTTCCCCCGCGCAGATATTGTGATACACTCGGGCAGTTTTCCCTTCAACAAAATTTTGCACTGAGCAAGTGTTTGTTTTAGTGAGCATAAATAGTTCAAGGCTGAGTTGTCAGAGTTCTAAATGAGTAACAGACTTTGTGATATCAAAGCATGAACAAAGTACACATTTTAATTCAAATAGCACGTTTTCAAGGTTCTGGTTCCATTTTTCGCCCCCCTTGGAAAAATGTGTTGGACATAGCTTAAAACTGTTTGACATTGTATAAAAATTTTGGGCCCGTCTCAGAAAGCTCTTCGCTCCCCACGGTGACGCAAGCTGGTTACGGTCCTGGATAAACAATACATCGATCAACAGTGAGAAAAACCTTTACAGAGACACATCACACGCAAAAGCGTCTGGATTATGTATGTAATGCACATTATCAAACATTGGCCTGTCGGTGTCTTGCTTCTGTTAAAGAGTGTTGCAACATTTTTTAAAACCTTGTCTAAAGTGGAATTTGTTTTTTTCTTCACATCAGGAGTCCACCATCCAAGCATGTGAAGAAGTATTAAATTTGATTGAAATTATACCGTTATTAGTTGCGTTAAATGTATTTTAGGATATGCTTTTAGGCCAAGTGTGAATGTACCATGCCATTATGAGATTGGTATTCACGATAGCCAGCAGAGCTACCTAAGTAGAAGTAATGTTAGAGCAAATGCCTTTTATTCATACGTTTGTTTTTGGAATTGTTGTTTCAGAAATAAATATTATCTCCGTGCACATGCACTGTATGAGAACACAGTTATAGTAAATGGGCAAAAAGAGTTCCGAAGCATTTGTCTAAAAATGGGCAAAAAACTTGATCCCAAAACACTTCTCCCATACAACTATTAAAGTAAAAGCAGCGCTTGGACGTTTTGACAGAATCGCTGTGTCACTGTTGTTTCCTTAGGCAGCATCCCGAAACTGACATCAGCAATACTCTTGGCGTACTCGACATAGTTGCTACCGGCCATTGATTTCTCAGCACATTGTATTGCCTACTAAGCGAAAATGCAAAAATGACGCAGATAACCTGCTGTACTAAGCATGCGGTTAGAAAATTTCCTGGCGTACAATCCCTGAGGCAAAAGAGTAGGAATTTCAACAGTTTTGTCAAAATGTTCTCCGGGTCGAAGACACACGTTTCACTTTTTTTGCTTGTGAAAGGCATCGGGTTATCTGTTTATAGCTGGAAAAGCTAGCATGGGGATCTTCACAAGTTAAGTGCTAACACAGTTTCAGTTGATTAGAAAACTACAACATCTCCAGGGGTGAGCCTGACGATCCAAGCATACTAAGCTTTCACACGTTTTCAAGTTCTGGTTTAAAACTTCATGTTTTCGAGTGTATGCTAAATACTGTATAGAAACGTCGATCAAGCAGTCGAATGTCCAGAAACACAACCACATTCTCACACAGCACACCTCCATACCATCGTAAATCGCTGGCAAGCACTAAATTAAGTAGTGAGCATAAACTCACTGTATTTTCTCGTAATAAATGCACCAGAAATCCTATCGGTTTTGAACACAATTTTCAACAAATCAAATATTTTGGGGGTGTGCTTTCACCCCTCGCTCCTGCACCACTGGCTGTTATTATTGTATGGCATTATTGAAATGCGGAATTATAAAACAATTGACTACTTTCACGATGGTTGAGTATGTGAGAAAGTGTATTTACAGAAACAATGTCAGCAGTATCAGAATTGCAATAAGGGCCGGAAACTTTTCAAAGCTTCGGGCTTGATTCGGACTTTTACCGCAAGTTGTTTGCCTAGTAGCGAACTTTCCGCTATGAAGCTGCATGGCTCTATGCGGCTGTTAGTCATGCTGTAGTGACGCCAATTGCTGCTGGCATCAATCCATTATTTTTTGAAGTGTTTTTTTAAATATCAGTTCAGTTTCGTGTTTTCATTAAGTTTCGTAAATTCACGTCATGATTACGATTATGGGTCGATTTGTCAAGAAATGAAAGTTAGAAGCAGTGGCGTAACTGACGGGGGGGCAGGGGTGCTCCCCCCCCCTGGTAAGCTAAATGTAAAAAATTGACCCCCCTCAGAGATTTCATGAACTGCAGAATATGAAAGTGCTTCTACAATTTTTGGAAATCCGTTGGTCTTGACATTTCAAATACTGAAATAGTGCAGTGCTTAGCAAACCAACAATCATCAAATAAATCGTAAATTCAGATTTGTTGTAGTGCAGCGGCGTGCATTGTACAGCACATCATCTTAACGTGCATACTGTGTGTGATGTAATAATCGCCCGTAGGTGTGGAACGTTGCCGCCATTTGCGGCCATTTTACTTGTTTTGGACTGTGTGGTGGAGTTGTGAATAAGTTTATGTCTGAAAGCTGTCGTGTACATTTCCTTGAGATTAGAATACAGGGAAAGTTGTGTAGTGACACAACAACTTTCTTTTTTGTTTTGCAAAGCCAGTTAACAAAGCTGCCTGCAATTCACCGCTGAAAGTTGAACCAGCGGTGTTGATGTTAGCATCTTGGCGGAAGGTGATAATTTCGTTTTTCTGGCCATCCCAGCGGGTACCGCGGCTTTCGTCTGCGCAGTGCGCTTTACAACTCCTTGAAGTGAATTAGGCGATTAAGCCCATAGTATGGGTCGCGACCCAAAAAAGGGTTGCGATTTCGCTAAGGGTCAGAAAATAGGTAGTGCCGAGGCGATCATAAACCTAAACCTGAGTTGCAATTTTTCAAACTTGTCTGTGTCTGTTTGCAGTGTAGCGCAGGCACTTGAGGAAAGAGTAGAATGCTGACATTGAAAACGAACTTAGCAACCTACTGCCAAAAATCAAGCATACAATCAACATTTTATGTCATGTTAACATACGCTATTTGAGGCTTGGGTGGCAAGATGTTCACCAAACTCAGATTTCAGTCACGCTCGCAAAAGTTTTGGAACCGCTGGTTAATTAAGCAAAATGCAATTATTGTCAGGAGTCGTCTGATAAACACCCACATCCGGATTCATTTATCATTTCTTAACTTTTTCTGAGTATTGCGAACGCTCTACATGGCAGTTTGGCACTAACATTATTATCAATCAAAAATTTTGGTGTGCATCTGATCTCTTTACTTAGTGATCTTTGCAGTGCCGTCGCCACGGGGGGATTTTGAGGACTAAGCCCCCCAAACAAAGTTCCAAGCCCCCCCAAATTGAACTATGAAGCACTATAAATCGGTGGAGCTTTTGTGAAATTTCAGAATGTCAAGCCCGCAATATTAAAAACTTTTTGGCGACGGTTCTGGATCTTTGTAATGTTGATTATGCAGTACAGATTGCAGTTTGAACAACGAAATACTTACATGTGCAACATAAACATACGAAGTAGGAGTATATATGAAATCTGGTGCTCAAACACGTAAAGAGAAAGTACAACAGCAACTTCAAAGTTCTGTTGCAAACTCCAGAGAGCCGACGGATTTTTTTGCTGTTTCCATCAACCCTACTAACAACAATTTAGGTGAAAAAACCTGTAATGGTTTACTAGTAATTATCCAACTTGAAAGACAAAGAGTTTTCTTGCCTTTGCTGCTTCAAATTTATTGAATATTTCGTCAAAAATGATATAATATAAAAATCCATATGTGTTAACCTAGGAAATATCTAACGCCATAAACGCTGCGGAGATATTCTGTAAGCAATTTTGTGATCTGAATTTCGACAATTAAATGTCCACGGAGATGTTCAGTTTATAGGTCGACTCAAATAAAAAACACATGTAGCAACAACTGAAAAGTTCACATTTATGACTAGTATGGTCAGCGCAGTTGCACAGTTTCAATTAATATCTTGAAAAAGTAGTCAGTATTTAGTTGCATTAATTCTTATGATTACTCCTTCACCCCTGCCATGTTGAGGGGATACGCAAGCAAAATATGTAATTAAATTGATTTTATAATTGATGCCAACCGTCAAATCGTGGTTTAAATTAAATGAATACAAACGGTTGTCCGCCTCATGTTAAAAATATCTCACAAAAATATTTGATACCTTGATCAAAACAATTTACATGCTTTTGTACACCACTGAGCATCTCCATCCGACAATTTTAGCCATTTACTTCAGAACCTGATGTTAAAATGTCTTCATTTCTGCCGGATTACTCTTTGATGATAAATGGAACTGGTGCGCTGTTTCAGTGTTTGGCATTACCCTGTGTTCATGAGTGTCCGCAGGGTGGACAAAAAGGGAATTTGCCACCACCTGGAAATTGGGACTAAGAACCAAAAATTTTTAGAAAACCTGAAGTCAAAATTGACTTAATTCTTGCAATGACGGTTTTATTTTCTGATATGACACTCACACTGCACAAGAGGCGGGTTCACTGTTGTGGTGTCATGCAATTTTGAGCTTGCAGTTCACTCATGTCCGCTACATTGCCTGCAGAGGCAGGTTGCGAAACTTGGGTGCGGTCGGTTCTAAAATTGGCCTTCATTGCGTAACAGTAACATGGCAACAAAGTTTCACTTCAAGTTCCGGTAGTAGGCGTTTAGCGGCATGTGACTGTTGAAAACATCTGTGGCAGGTAATGCAGCGAGACAATGATTGCTGATTGCAGTAAGTCACGCACTTTTATACGATGTGAAAAGAAACCTTGCTGCCAACGAAGCGCATTTTTGGGACTGTTGCCGTAACATGGGTAATTTTCTTTGTGGTGTAGAAATGGTAAAGCCTTATGTGAACGCCCATTTGCATTGTATCGTCAGCAGCCTGAAATGGGCAAGAAAAATGTCGACGTTGTCGATCAATGGAGAAATTTCTGTGAACGTCTATGCCTGTGTTGTTTATGTTTATAATGTAACATCTGCTTTGTACTGTGCTATAAATAACCATTTTTTTGTTATTCGAATATCCTTTGTTGCAACTTCTCGGTTAACATGTCGTTGATTGTGCGATTCACCAGGAACCGAGTGCGCATGAAGACTTACACCCACATATGTGTGGCGCGGACATCCGAAGGCTAAAGCCCATATATATGTAATATATGTGAATTCTTGGGAAATAATTATAGCGTTTCCAAACGGTGGCCAATGGGCCCCTTTCAGCAAAGCTTGCCCCCCCCCTGGTTCAAATCTCTAGTTACGACACTGGTTAGAAGATGTCATAATTGACGACGATATTAAGATTCCAAAGCAGTCGATTGAAGCCGTAGGTGCTACACTCAGTACATCATCCACTCAGCCGAAAGATAATATCGCCATTCCGCAACTCAAAGTTTGTCAGTATTGTAGGCCTACCATCTAAATGCTTTCTGGGATTTGGGATTCACTTGGACGAGCAACCCAGACTGTCCTACACCGCTGTGTATTGTTTGTGGGGAGAAACCTGTCAATAGTGCTATGGCGCCAGCTCTTCTTGAGTGAAATTTTGTTAGTTTTATGAGTAAGCATAAATGTGACATTTTATCCATCTGGTATATTGAAGAAATAGGACAGATTCTTGACACAGGGTTACTTGAGCAATGTAAATATTTGCGGAAGATTCCGTTCCATCGGAAAGGTTGAAAAGCACTGATCCATGCAATCTCTTACAAGCCCTCGATTGTATTTGAGCAGGGGAGAATCCAGGGGGGCGATCGCCCCTTTAAACCTACGAAAGTAATTTTTTTCATCATGATTTTGTACAATTCGGAGAAAGCATTCGCGATATGAAGTCATTTTGCCACCCATTGTTTTGTCACAGCAGTGTTGTGAAGTATGCTTCATCACTCTTACAGTACGGAACCGGGTCCGGTAATGAGACTTGATTGCCAAATATTACTGAAATCGCCCCCCCCTAAACTTACTGGCTCGATCCGCCCCTGTTTTTGAGCAAAATTGATCTTTCTACAGTTGATCAATATCTATCCTTAAAGTGTGTTCTTAGTTGTCTATTTGATGTTTTCATATTTGGCACTTTTGGTGAGCATATCTTATAATCGAAGCGAGACTAATAATGTCCCCAAAAACTTGCCCATTTGAAACAAGTGTTAGTGTCGTGACACACACGACAACAAAGTTTTAACAAACATTCACAGATTTTTATCAGTCCGTTTTTTTCAGAGAAGTTTTTTACTGTGCGCGCAATTTTTCTGGTTTCTGCTGCGCTGCTATGCTCTTCCACATTTTCGACTTGCCGTGATTCTGCACCTGATGCTGTTCCTGATCAGCGCTATCACATTTATCTTGTAGTTTGCAAGAAACTTATCCATTCGAGCTTCTGAGACAGATACGCTAGGTTCTCTTCCTAAACTTGCAGCCAGTGGTGGGTTTAAGGTTGGGTGGCCCGAGGCAAGACTAAAAAGGGGGACCCTCTGATGATGTTATCATACTCAGTCAACCGTGATAAGCACTTTTGATCAAGCCTAAGATACGCCCTCCCAAGGATACGTTCCTGAGACTACGGCATGACTGACATAGCAGAAGGAGAGAATGCAAAAGGGTGTTCATGATACACAACTTTGAAAACATTGAAAGTTGGGAAGACAAGGTTGGCGACACATAAAAGTTAGGCAATATCAAGTTTGCATTCCCCCACTTCTTTAGTTTCGCACCCCATTTCTCTGCATTCACCATCGGTAAACTACAAAGTTTACCCTTTTGAAAGTTTCACACTTCCCCCTTTGAAAAAATGCTTCGTAGTTGGTATCTCCATTTGTTCACATTCATGTCTTTATGGGAACCCATGAAACTATAAGCAACAACCAAGAAGATTTAAAACACTAAATTGTTTCAAATTTCATCTTTTTAACTACAAGAACATAGTATACAAAAGCATCCAACCTGAGACTTGTTTTGGAAAGCTTTGAGGCTGGATGAGTCAAGGCTGCCCTCATTTTGCATTGACACTGGTTGTTTGAAAAATGTGCAAAAGTAGGAAATAATTCATCATAGGCCTATACCTTATCGCAAACATTTCTACTGCAGAAGTAGGCCTAACCTACACAATTGATTAAATCTGTGCTAAGAATAAACGGTTCAAGTTACACTGGCTAAGGGCTGGCGAAAAAACTTTAACATCACCTACCAAGTCTACCTCAACCAACCATTTACTAGTCAAGCTTCAAATAACCTGTGACTTCAAACATAGGCTAAATTCTAACCACCTAAAATACCTGAAATATCTGTGGAAAAAATGAGTACTAATAATACTCAAAAAATGCCATTTCTGCTACCTGATAAGAAAGATGAATGTAGCCTTGCTTCTTTGCAGCACAACAGCAATAATACAAAAATATTTTGTAAACTAAAAAGAAATTGTCCTATACAGCACCACCGGAAACAACAAATCCGTCCAGGAGACCTTTACATTTTTCATCAGCCTTTATCCATTTTCTTTTTCTTTCTTTTTGCTGCTCCACATGCAACTTGGATAATTTCTGTTCAACTGTGGCATTTTCATAAAATTATCAATAGCCTATTATGCCAAATACTTTAATCTCTAAAAATCATCATTTGGTATAAAAAATTATCATTTGGTATAAATATTTGCTCTTATTTGATAGGATATTTTCAGAACTTTTTGGACGAAATTTTAACCCACAATCTTTTAGGTATAGAAATTGGTTTGAAGTTTTTCTTTATTTGCTCATTAGCGATGGTGGTGGGGCCCCTTTGAAAGTATAGTAGTTACACATTATTGTTGCTGTTTGGGTCCCCTTTGAAAGCAAGGTAATTGTAGGCTACATTACAGTTGCTGTTGGGGGCCCATTTGAAAGCAAAGTACCTGCACATTACAGTTCTGTAGGGGGGGCCATTTGAAAGTAGAGTATATGCTTATCTGCTTTGTGGTA
>Ga0210059_1015108_pt1 | contig 11320 bp, 2 predicted proteins | sample Ectturendosymbi2_FD_188042 | JGI IMG/M metagenome (GOLD analysis project Ga0210059, IMG submission 188042) | Ecteinascidia turbinata endosymbiont from Florida, USA - Sample 2 (SPAdes) (version 2) | ecosystem: Host-associated > Tunicates > Ascidians > Unclassified | place: Key West, Florida... | reverse complement strand
CCCCTGTGACAGCGTGGTCCCCCCCATTGGAGGTGGAGTGCGGCTGATACGGCTCTGGCTAGTGATCCCAGAGAGTTTCATAATTTATTGATAAAACGTTCCTGAAAATAGTAACCATGTTCAACACATTATTGACCAGTTGTTCATGAGATGTCAGCATAGAAAAATGGTCCATAGAATATTTTTTGAAAAGATGGTCAGTGGGGCAAAATAGGTTGAGAACCATGCTGTAAACGAACCAGTTTCGTTCAGTTAAAAAAAATTCATGAACCTCATGCAATTTTCAAGAAATTGACTTTTCAAAGCATTCTTCTAAAAGTATTGTATTCATAAACGTTTTGCATTACCTGTAGCATTGAAACAAATTTATCGCAAAAGCCAAATTTCACCGAAGAGTATGTAGCATGAAATATTTCTGCATGGTAACAACTGTTTGTCAGGTTTTGCATTGTACGTTTGTAACGCACTGAGTCATTACTCTCCAAGCGCATTTTCATAAAAAAACTGAATGCGTTCCAATAAAATGGTTGAAGGGAAGGTGTCACTTGGCTGCTGTTTGCGATATTTTTACAGTGTTACTTTGAGGTTCTTTTTTCAACGTCAAACCTGAGGTACAGCGGAGAAAAAGAAAATGTTTCCATTGACGTTGTGGCGGACACAAGGTGAGTTTTTCGCTTGTTTTTGTTTCTGCTGTATTAAATCGGACGTGCTAAGTTCAACGCAAACTTTTGCATAATCACAGTAGTTCTTTTCAAGGTATTTTTGTTACATATCTGCTGACGCTTCGACGCCACAGGTGACGGAAGTGCATTGAATGGAACCTTTTGAAATAGATTGAAAACTTCTGAAAAGCCCTCGCGCCAGAAAAAAACGTCAAAGCGAGTGGTTTGGCCTACAGGTTTACATAGAAGTGTGTAATTTTTTGTGTTTATATGTAGTGGTTCGTGCACGCCTACGTTGCAGACGAGCCAGTACTTATGCTAAAAAAGTCTTCAACAGCAAAATAAAGGAAAAATTGCTGGCAAGTACCTTCCCATTCAAGTCTGTTGGACTTTCGATGTCAGCCTAAGTTTTTGCTTGATTTTTGTTGTTTTAGTTTTAATGGCATGGCAACTGATCAAAAACCCATGAACAATTTTGCTCATGTTTCCATTCCACTTCGATATGAAGCTGATGTGGTGTTTAGCAAGTAAGTCCCGTATTTGCAGTTTGCACGCTGTTCACGACCTTTACCACACTTTTGTTGCCACAGTAACCTGGAATAAAGTTCAAAGCTTTTTAGCTTTTTTGTTCTGTGCATGGATGAAAAATTGTTGTGTTACTCACACTCAAAAAAATTTCAGTATTTTTTCTTGAGAGTTTTTCCTAGATAGGCCGCTATATGTTCCCTGGAAATTGAAAAACATTTTACTTTCCTAACGAATTTGTGATGTTTCGACGGGCTGGCAAGGCGTAATCACACACAGGCCCGTAACCAGCTTGGGACACCAGGAGGGGCGAAGTGTTTGCCGAGAGGGGCCAAAATTATTTGAATTATGTCCAATATGTTTAAACTATGCCAAACACATTTTTCCAGGGGGAGCAAAAAATTTTCTAGGCGGGGTTTCGCCCGCCTGTGCCCCCCTGGTTACGGGCCTGGTCACACAAAATGTCAGACCGGCTTTACAGCGCAATTTGGAAGCCGTTTTGGGGAAACTGGTCAGTGCTACAGTTGTAAATGTGAAGAGAGTTGATTGTATTCAGAATTTTGTTTCTTGATTTAACTGCATACAAAAATTGCTATCTATTCGAAGTGGAGTTTGGCTGGATGGCTGTGATTGAAAAGCATTTACAGAGACCAGTTGTGGCGTCATCAGCATGTGGTTCTTGATTTCGTAGCCTAATGCTTGTCGAGTTGACCGATTAAAAACGCCATTTAAGAAAGTTAGTTTGAAGTTCTTTGTCTCATGCACACTTGTTAAAACTAAATTTTAAAAAATTATGCGGGTTACGTTAGCGAACAATTTCTTTTCAGTTCTCAGTGGACTTTAACTTACTCCAGTATAACAAGTCCAGTTTTGCATGTTGAATCCAAAATATTCCTGTTTTGTTAAAACTGCCGGCTTTAGTTCCATCTTAAGCATGGGCGTACATTACGCCATAGGCTGTGTGTACTTTACGCCATAGGCTACCGCTAACATTGCCTCTCTCAGCAAGCTGGCATTACCCCTGCGCTTAATCTTTGTCTCCTGTAAGCTGGCGCCGGATATGGTGTCTATTAGGATAATGAACTGTCAAACGTCAAAACCGCATCGTTCGCACAAAATCGAACTCCGTTATAGCTGCCCAAACTTCATAACATAGTGTATAAAAAAAGCGGTCCGCTTCAGATCGTACTTAGGTTATTAGCTTTTCTGATAAAAATTAAAATTCTAGGTTTGCTGCAAGCTTTCGAGGAATCAGCCGACTCGGCTCTGATTTCATGACTTTGCGATGATTCAGACTTGCACATATCTGTGTTCAAGTAACTAGTCTTCACAAAGTCGACGAAGTCTAATCAACCATTCATTTACCAAACGTCACAACGTCACTGCATCTCCTGCAATGCATAACCAAATCTATGTGTACATTCAGAACCCTTTGTGAATTTCCAGCACTTGTCTAAACCACAAAAATCTTCGGAATCAAGGCTAGCCCAATCAACTTTAATAGTAGCACTTACCGGTGTACAAACATCTCTGTGCAGCAAACATTTGAATCAGGCTGCAATGTTCTGCAGAACCTATCGAGAATATCCTTGAAAGTTTGCTACATACATGGCAAGTTTGCATGGCAATAAAGCAAAATTTTGACAACCACGGTGAAGTCGAATCGAACTTCGCATGTTTACTCCAGGATGTTGTTACAACAAATGTGCGATTTTCTCAAATAAACTCTGTTGTGCTGTTTTAGTTTTGCTAAGGTAGGAACAACCTGCATAAAGCCTTGAGACATTTAGTTTTAGTGACAGAGTTATACGTAAATATTCGAGTAGAACAGACGGCTGGCCAAAGCTGTTTTACTGATGCATAGTGGACACATTAGCGCTTTAATGTTTTGTGCATTCTCACTGCGTAATTTCAAGTAATATTCAATTCGTGATTCAACGCAATGTACAGCACATGTTTGCGAACAGTCCAACAGTTGACACGATAGCCTGAAAACCTACATCACCGCAGTTGGTCGTGGTTTCCTGTTGCGCATGTGAACTGAATGCTCAGCGCTCCTGTTCACTGTTGTTCTACATCGAACTTTTACCGTTACGTTGTTCTATGACTTCACATTCAAGTGTATTGAAGATTTTGTTGGATATCTGAATATAATCGAAAGAGACAATCAACTTAGAGTGCTACTGGAGAGTTATTAACGGGCAACGTGGTGAGACCCTTATTTCGCTTTGCATTGGCTTGCCAATTTCAAGACGTCAGGTTGCTCAGTTGGGAAACTGACCTATGCTCCTGCAACAGTTAGTTTGGCCCCTGAGCTGGTAGGTATCTCCATGGAATTATAGTCGACCGACGACCCTCCACACTAGGTTACGCAACGCAACCCAGAACAAGAAATTTATAAATGGTTACAAGTTGTCTTTTCGTGGTTTACTTGCATTTCTTTTTGTTCTTTCTTGTTTTCTGCAGAAGCTCGTTCCGACAGGAATTACTGTTCAACTTTACAGCAAACAAGGCGCAGAAGATACGAACTGTTCAGGAAATTGGCAATGCAACTCGCGACATTATCATGGAGCACAAGGTGCGAGACTTTTAATATATAATTCTGTCTGGCACCCAGTGGTTTATCCTCACGGCGTGCAAAAGGCGTTTCACCATAAGTTTTGCGCTGAACATATTTTCAAATGCTCTAATGCAGGGATTCTCAAACTTTTGGTGTTATGGAGTCCACGAAGACAGACTTGGACAACTAGAATATTTTTAGCTTTTCCAAATTAGATTAGAATTAAAATTAGAGTTAACTCAAATGTCACAAATTTGATTAGAATTAAAATTAGCAGAGTTGCAAAAACCATAAATTGAATTAAAATCAGAATTACATTTGCTCAAATCAAAGCAACTTTAATCCGCGTTCAATCCATCTATGCCCAAATGTGGATTCATTCTCATACAAGCATGAGAATAGCAGAGATTCATATGACAAGATTGGGCGTGTTTCGCACTGTACAATTCGCCTACATGGCAAATGTGGTATGGTGATTATGCCACGTATTACGTTGAAGTCGTGATAACAATTAAGTTGAACCTCTATTGCTGTTATGCCGAGAGACTTTGGTTCGACTCCCTCTTTAGTTGACTCGGGGCGACACAGCATTGTGGGAACACCAAACCAAAGACTCGCTCCGACGGAGCCAATGTTGCTATCATACCCGGGATTTCTCGAGCAGCAGCCTTCGGATAAGGGAATTGTTGTTCGATTTTTCAAAACAGTAAAACAGGGGTGTGCAACCCATGGCCCGCTGGCCAAAAGTGGCCCGGGAGCTGAAATTTTGTGGCCCACGGAAAGGGCCAGATTTTCAAGCAAACATTACGGTTTTTTAAAGGTATTGCCAGGGCCGGATAAGGGATACTGTAGGCCTAAGGCTGAACAGATATTTTGTCAAATTTGATAAATTTTAGGAGATAATTCGGTAGTTACTTGTAATAAAAACAATAATCAAAAAGAAAATTGAGTGCCGATTTTTTACCAGGGCCTAAAGCTATAATCCGGCATTGGGGATTGCCAATCTTCCGTAGGTGGTCAGCGCGTTGTCAAACACGCAGAGCTTGACATACGTAGCTGTGGACCAATCTGGTCATGTGCATTTGGCCTGGCAGTGCTGCATGGTTGCACACCCTTAAAAACACCATAGCTGACTGACTGTGGTAAGATGACTATTGTGACTTCTGTGTGTGAGTGGATAGGCAATATGATGTAACAATCATTGATAAGACCACTTAGTTTGGACTGTAGCTGTGCATGAGAAAGAAATTTATCGAGTTTTTACTGTTTTCGCTTTTCTGTAATCGGATGGCGGCGTGGCACTTGTGAATGTGACCGTTTTGTTGCACTTCCATTGCACGAAGGTGAATTCCCGTTACATATTTAAAAATGTTGTCGAAGAAATTAGCAATTTTTGCAAAACCAGAAATTAGATTAGAACTAAAATTAGAGCACTGAAGCTTTTAGTGAACTAGATTAGAATTAGAATTACCATCATTTAGCTCTAATTCATCGAATTAGAAAATTAGAATTATTTAGTTGTCCAAGTCTCAATGAAGAGATTGGCCATAATTTACAGAGCCCCACAATAAATTTCTAAAAATAACAACAAAAAAAACACATTGCTACTTACCGATTGATGTTCCTGAGTAAATTGGAAGTGCTTTATTTAATTGTTCTTTGCCGTTATTGCTTCTTTGGACAGTTGCAAAATTAGCCAAGTCAGTATTTTAATAAGTAAACGAACAGCTCGCGGAGCCCCGAGGTTTCTCTCGCGGAGCCCTGGGGCTCCGTACGGAGCACTTTGGGAACCTATGCTCTAATAAACCATGATGGTTTGTCCTTGGTCTTTCCCTGATTACATTTATTCATATTACAATAATATCCTGCCTTAATTTACGCCTTTGTTATGGTTGAACAATCATCCACGAAAAGAAAGTTACTGACAATTGAAACAAAAAGTCACTAGCAGTGCACAGGCAAATTGCAGTGTAACAAAACATCATATACGCAACATCCATTTACATAAGGCACATGAAGTTTGGCAAGCAATGTGCGAAGAGTTGTGAGATATATAGTTGAATAAGTAGGTCATGCACATAGTGGGAGAAGTGGCAATGAAGTTATGAAGCGGAAAGCTATGCAGTAAGGAGGCATTGTTGCATTACAGAACAGAGGAGGCACGAAACAGAGGCAAAAAGTAGTTTTTGTCAAAATAGACCATGAAGAAGTAACACACGTACCCATGGACCATTGTAAGGTATCACAGTTGCAGGAATATATCTCGCATTGCACAACATACCAGGCCCGAAGTCACGGGGATTCATTCGATTCATTCAGTTCTAAACAAATTTTTTGTTCACTCCCAAAATTTGTTGGGCCCAGAAAAAAATTTTAAACATATAACGAAAATATCTTTCCCCCTAAAAATGTATTTTTCTTTCCAAGCCTAAGACTTGGTTACGGGCCTGTAGCATACCCGAACATGGTTGGTTGAACAGCTCTTGAATTACACGTCTGGCCGTCTGGCCGGTTTCAACCAGTTGAATCATCGCAAGGCGTTCACCTCACCTCGGAGAACGTCTTCACCAAAATCACCAAACAAAGAAAGGAAAAAAGAAGCAGCGCGGCATCATGCAGTTTTATAGTAGGCCTATAATGGAAAAGCGTTCACCAATCTCTGGTGAACGCTGTGGCGTAATAATCGGGCTTGCTCATACCTGGTGAACTACGTTGCGCAGTGTTCTTTCCATTTTGCATGGAAAGTTCTTTCCATTTTAAATGCGCAGTGTTCTTTCCATATTTCGATTTTTGTCACGTTGATACTATCGCCGGGTCTGCCAGACCTCGGTTTTCAAAAAAAATACCCTTTCCTTCCACTGCAGTTTATCACAAAAACTACGCTGAAAATATAAGTCTCACAGAGCAATTTGAGCACTAACGAAGTTACTTTTTACTGTAAATCATACGATTTTGATGAAAAGTAAGTAGGGTATCGAAGGTGTCATATATGCCTGATATAGGTGTCATACATGCCTGAACGTAATTACTCATAAAAAAATACGGGCGTGAAGAACTTCTACTTTTGTTTACTGCTAACAAGACCGTAGAAGCATGCACTGAGTGAGTTTCAGCTTTTTACAGGCAAAACTCCCTCTAACCATAACGTCGAGTCAGCGTGACCCGTCACCTCACACTAATACTATCGTCGGGTCTGCCAGACCCGAACTCGCTCCCTTGTGCAAAATCTAGAAGAGCGTGGATGACCGCAGCGCACCTATTTACAAGTCCCACAAAAATATGAAGCTACTGAAGAGTTGAAAGCGCGCCGAATTCCGCTTCCATAGTTTCACGTGAATGACCTCATTTGACCCGGGTCTGGCAGACCCGCGATAGTATTCCCGGGTTAACCACAATCATCTACGCTAATGCTTAAAAAGCGTCTCTGTGACGTAATAATGGTTATGTTGCAGTGAAAGGAGCCTTCAAACTTAATAACGTAGAGAGACGTTCAGTCAGCAAGATGACCAAAATAGCAAAGTTATAGCATGACAAAGAATGTCGTTCGCATTTGTAAACAGGTATAAACCAATACAGTTCCAAAAAAATAAGCAGGCTGAGGCTTAAAATTCAAGGTCCGCGGGCCACATAAAAAGACGTGGCGGGCCACATTTGGCCCGCGGGCCACCAGTTTGACACGTGTATTATAAGCCGTCGCTAAACGTAGGTTATTTTATCAGTTGTTAAGGTTATGATGTTCTAGGAAGGTCAACCTTTCATAACAGCTAATTTGATCCGCTACTGCTCCGCATTCCTTGCCACAGTTCGTTTGTTTTTTCTATTCGTGTTTCAATTGTCAACATTTCACTAGTAAGGTTTTCAATGAGGCGCTTTTGCAAGACTGAAGATGTGTTTAGATACATGAAACTAATTTCATTGTTAAATAAATGGTGATGGATTCACTTGCGCACTCCTGTGACATGCAGATACAGCAAGATAGATATGTGGAAATTCGAAATATCGCAAAAAGTTTGAAAGCAGAACCAAGCAGGGCTGATTCTTCAGAAGCTTCCCGCGAGGCTGGAACTAGTTTTGTTGTCTCTTGTTTTCTGTCTCATAGTTTAATATGTTTAAATATCTCTATTCCATTTCTTTATATTTCATTAGATGGACAAAGATTTATACTATCTTTCGGTAAAATAATACTTCTTTGTATTTATTTTATATGGGATTTACTGTTTCACTTCATACTTTTTAACATTTTAAATGTACAGGAGAGATAGGAGTTCATTCAAAAATTTTGGCCACTAGGGGTGTGACTTATATATGCTGTACAAGTAATTTTTATGTTTTTATAACTTAATTGGTTTCTTTTCTTTATAGAGAGTTCATCTGCATATTTAACTTGGAAAATATAGTCACACATACAATAAATAAACAAGGAATATGTTTCCAGTGCTTCCAACCATTTTTGAGTGAAACTCAGAAAGTATTCCTCCAACTGGAGTTCTTTCGCTTTCCTGCAAGTCTGGTAGGGTATATGCACATATTACATGTGGTATACATTACAAGTCCTTTAATGTTGAGGAGTATCTTCTAGGGAAGGGGGGGGGAGAATTTCCTACGTAGGGCCACTTTGAAAACTTCATTGCTATCGGGGTCGCAAATACTGCATTTATTACATCTGTAATCGTTTTGAAAACTTTTTACATTAGCTAGCACAAAATGAAGGTAGCAATAGTCACTTCCAATTGATTAAAATGCGGTTTCGAGTGAAACGTGTGGAATAAAATCTCGAGAATTACATAGACTCGAAACATGAGCTAACTATGTATATGCGTCTGCCCTGCGGGCCGCCACACAGATGTCCTCGCGTGCCGCATGCGGCCGGAGGGTCGTAGTTTGCCCACCCCTGTTCTAGGGGGCTGCAAAGTTGCATAATTTGGTTAAGGAACTAGTCAATCATATCCTCATCTCAGGATGACCAATATACAAACTAAGATTTTGATCCATATGCTTTTCAGAATAAATATCTTGATTACTCCTTGTTCAATCTTCTTGTGAATAATGGACCCATGTGTTTCTCCAAGATGGCCGATTTACTAGTATAAATGTATCAGTAAGATTCTCAAACATATTTACGGTCGTTTATCGTATGTTTCCGTTTGTTTCGTTCGGTGTCACTTAATGTTAGCAAATGTTGCTTGTCTGCAAACGGTAGTAGAAGTTTCTAGGCTACTAACTAGACTTCATATGATGAACTACAATGCAATGATACATTATATTACAACAGACTATACATGAGTAGTCTATGTAGTCTGTTGTTGAGACTTGATTTTCCTGTTTAGTTACACTTGGTTCTTCTTCGGTATTTCATCCTGGTAGATGATTGTTCCCGTCAAGTCTTGATTAACATGTTGGGGATGAAAGGGTCCCTAAAAGTATATACGCACAGAAGTAGTCATTGATCCGCTTTTGTTGTGGTTGACGTTGTTGCCGTTGCTATTATCATTTTCCTTGCTGTTGATGTTGTTCATGTTCATGTTGTTGTGGGACAGAAATTTATTTGAGAGGCTCAATGAGGCGTGAAGTCGGTAGCACCGAAGCTAATTTGAACTGTAATTGTTAAAATTTGCTGCAGGTGGTCGTTGTCCTTCATTCTGACTCCAAGCACGTGAATGGGTTTTCGCAATTAGTTCGCGCGATTTACATTACAGTTAGTAAAACAAAGCATGCCATCAGACCATCAAAAGATAGGGTGTTCCTAATTTACCCGAAGCAAAAGCCACAACCATTTTTCCTAAATGTTGAAGAGCCACATGATTTTAAATGTACTAATATTGTAACAACATTTGCACCGAGTTCCCAAGCGCTAAGACAACGTTCCCGGTTTATACACTTTTACGCACACACAAACTAAAAACGAATCCCAAGCATTTTAATACCCAGCACAAATTTAAAGTGTTTGGCTGGTCCTATGCTGTTTATTTGTCCTTGATTATTACTTTTATATCATTGTCTGGTTTCAGTTGTTGACTAATGCAAGCAGACATCTAAAATTGCATCTCCCAACATGTTTCCTGTGTTTGATTTCAATCGCTTCTTAACAGAAAAAAAGCTTTCGCAAATTTTAGTGCCTCCAAACATTGAGTGCATTTTCAAAACAAGGCGCCTTTTGAAATTTGCCTTTAGCTCAGCAGCTTCAAGATTCCGTGTTGCTCTGGCTAGTAGCACCAACAGATTTTCGATTTAAAACTCAGGCTTTAATTTACTATAACTTTAAGCAAGCTTAGTGACGCAGCATGCTGAAAGAAAAGAAAACAATGATTTACACTAACCACTCGACTTAGTACTGTAGATTGAACTAACAGCGCACACCAGACTGACAAACACATTCTGCGGTGAACACGCGGAGAAAACGTAGGGTTGCACTCAGCTGCATTCCAGCAAGCCACGCAAAAATGCGACGACCAATAATTACCCGTCACCGCGATCATTACACGGCAAACACACCACAATCCTTCCCTCTAAAAAAATTTTGCAGCACGTTTTAACGCACAGATTACAGCAATCACATACGCAACGAATAGGTCGCAGTAAGTTGCAACTACATAGTGAGTCCTGTGGCGGCTCATTATTTATCCGTTACTGTATTATCCATAAGTGACCGGATTCCCATAACGATCTGGCGATCTGACGCATTCTGCTGGACCTTCTTAAAGCAGGAGGGCTGTCACCAACGGAATCAAGCGGCACGTCGATCTCCTCAAGAGTTTTGGGATGATTCAGACGGTTATGCTACGGGCACTGGCGGTTCAACATCGGCAGTTGTATCGTCAATACTCTCATTAGGATCCAGAACTGTCGACACATCTACCAGCGGGGGCTAGATCTGATGTGGAGACCGTTGTTGCTCGTCCATCCTGGAATCGAATTAACGCCGATTTGGGATTAGCGTCTAACAGGTCGACTTCTTCACATAAGAGGTCGCTCTTGTTTCGAACAAACTTCTTCAGCAGGACAGTTCCAGGAGTGATCATCCAGCTGGGGAGGGAACGACCTAACATCGACCGACGAGAAAATGGGAAGAACCTCTCATGGGGAGAAGCATTGGTTGCTGTACATAGCAAGGTCCGTACGGCGTGGAGAGCTTTGGGCAGAATAAGTTACCACAGATGAGGACCTAAATTTCCATCCTTCAGTATTAGTGACACGGTTTTCCAAACAGCTTGGTTGCACCGCTCACACTGGGAGTGGCCAGTGGGATGGTACGGCGTAGAATGACTAGCTATGCCACGACTGTGCAGATAATCTTTTAGCTCTTTGCACATAAAAGCCGTTCCACGATCACTGTGAACATAAAGCCTACAAGACTTCTGGCAAGGCAGTTAGTCACGGATAAAGCTGAGGTTTCTTTACAAGCAAATGCAAAAGGGAAACGGCTGTACTTGTCAACAGCTATCAAAAGGTACTTGTTCCCTCTGTGGGAAGTTGTAGGAGGGCCTTTGAAGTCGATGCTGATGCGTTCCCACGCTTGAGTGGCTCTATCAACTTATTTCGCGGCGTTTGATAAAATCGCGGTTTCAAAGCGGAG
>Ga0210059_1015105_pt1 | contig 11321 bp, 7 predicted proteins | sample Ectturendosymbi2_FD_188042 | JGI IMG/M metagenome (GOLD analysis project Ga0210059, IMG submission 188042) | Ecteinascidia turbinata endosymbiont from Florida, USA - Sample 2 (SPAdes) (version 2) | ecosystem: Host-associated > Tunicates > Ascidians > Unclassified | place: Key West, Florida... | reverse complement strand
CATTCAATTAACTAAAGGTACTAGGAGAACGTTAAGAGTGAAAAGTGAAAGGAAAATTACTTTTGTTCTCTCTAGAAGTGTTGAACAGTTGTTGCGTGAACTCCACGCAGTAAAAAAAATTTAGGGGAACATTTTATGCTTTCGGAAGAATATCTTAGAAATACCATGGTATGAAAGGAAGTGGTATGGTAATTGTAGTATAAAAATAACGCGTATCAAACAGTTCTCCAAAAATCAAGAACTGATGAGAACATTAAAAACTTTTTCTATTAAAGGCTTGCATTCGAAAACTGGAAAGGCAGTTCCCCATGCCATGTATCATACAAACAGCGCAAAGACCACAGTTCCTCCATTAGTCAAAAATATCATTTGAAACTTGTGTACTGTTTTACGGAAGTTTGCAACGATTCTGCACTGGTATTGCGTACTTGGGAGTAAGCCGCATGTTTGCGTTTCGCACATTACTGCAAGGTTAATGACAACGGCTGAAGCATAGTCAAAGATTTTATTGTATAAGCACAGAGAGGAACGATATCAAGACGATTGCAGTGTAACAAACATGGATGTAAGCACTAGCGTACGGAGGGGGGGCACTGTGCCATGGCCACCCCATCAGACCTTAAAAATAAAAAGATGTAAAAACAGTATTGTCTAAAACTTGCTTCCAGAATGCACAAGAATGCATATTTTCAGGTGTAATTTTGCAAAATTTTTCCAGGGGCATGCCTCCGGACTCCCCTAACACTTCCACTAAAGTTGATTTGTGACGTCACACGATTGTGACGAAACTTGCCCCCCCCTCGGAAATTTTCTGCGTACGCCACTGGATGTAAGTTACACATTAATTAACCAACATACACCACAATTATTACGGTGCTATTGTTTATTAGGGTTCAATTAGCGCTGTTTACAAGGTTTTGTAATGTCACGACTGATTTTGTTTGTTTTTATAAAATTTGTCTGATTGTTTGATGCAAAATTCCAGTTTAGCCAATCAAGGGCTATATGAATGTTTCAGTAATACCTAAAAGAACTATTTGTAGGATGATTTCTATAAATTGATCTGCAGTTTTAATTCAAAATTTGGACGATTTTCAGATCGACGTCAAACAAGAATCTCATTTTACCTCAAAATATCAAATAGCGTGTGATTTTCCTTGTCCAACAGTTCCTGGTTTAATACATCAACGAGAAACACAAGATATAAAAATGGGTTTTCTAATGTGAAAATTTGGAAGATTTTTGGTTGAGCTGGAACAATCCATGTATGAATTTTCGCTGGATGCCTCTTCAGTTTGCCTAGTTTTTGTGTACAGATCTGAAGGAAAAGTATCCCCAGCACTTGTACATGGTAGTGCAGGAAATTCCGCACAAGAAAGTTCGGGAGCCACAGGTCTGTGTTTTTACAAACCACTGTCGAATTAAATTAGAGATAGTTTCGATTTTAATGATTTCAGGTTCTTGTCCGGGACTGTAACTGCTTTGGCGGAAGGAACAGGACCAGAATTGGAATAGAAACATTTCAGTCATCACTCAAGAAAGCGAAGGCCAACAGATCTTTCACTTGAAGTGTGGTTTCTGCTTTTAAAACGCTTCAAATTTGCAAAGGAATGCAAGACATGTGGACTCCGATACATTTTCTTAAACATCTGGCTATTGCATGATGCAAGCATTTTCTTTACAGACTCTGCAGAACAACCGGTTGAACTACAGTTTGCATTGTCCGTCTCGCGGGACAAGATATCATTGTTCTAGAAGCTTGTCGTTTCCCTCTTTTATCCGCTTCTGGGGCACCCTGTAATTATCTGATGTTTCTGCCGAGTCATCCGTTTGACAGCCCAAAGCGTACGTGGATGCTTATTCAATACGCTGTGAAGATAGTATCTAATAAATTTAGACTATGGCCCTACAGCGATCAGACAATGGAAAAGATGGAAACCTAACCAAGACAGAGCAAATCTGCGTTATAGCATGAAGTTATATTCAATCTTTGGAGCTCGCAAGAACATCAAAACACGACCGAGAACATCAAAGCACACCTTTGTGGCAAGAACCAAATCCAAACACACAGCACAACATCGACATGCAACTACTCAGCTGCAGAGCAACAAAATGCTTTGAGCAGTGAGTAGCGAGAGGACGGCGTTAAACTGCAATCAAACCAAACACGCAAGTTACCGTCGGCGGAAACACATCAGTTGCACGTAACAAAGTAACTCAAATTCACTACAACAGAAAGCAATTTAGTGACATATTAAAACTTTACGGAAAATGAATTTGATGCTAATGGCGAATTTTGAATTTTGAATCTGAAAGTGTCAAATGAATGTATTTAGATGTTACGCACAACTGGCCTCTTTAGCATCACGATAAGTTCATTGAGCCCATATGGAAGCTTAGTGATAATATTCTTGCTGCTTGCAATTGAGATGCCTCAGGGATATTTAAATTATAAAGTTATATCTGACTCAAACTAAAACCCCCTTGCTTTGCCAATCTTCGAAACAATTTGGTGAATCTTTGAACAGAAACAGGCAACTCACCGGGTTCTCTTTCGCAAGACAGCAAATGTCTCTTTTTACAAAACACGGGAAAAACAAGAACAGGTTTTGCGAAAAAGTGCATTGCAGTGTTGGAAGCTGTTGTTTTTTCACCGCAGCAAACCACCATGCAATGGGGTATCAGACCAGCGAGACGCAATTGTTACAACAACAGGTGAACAATATGCAGTGTACGCACTGACTCGAGCGGTCGTGTAAATAACTTGCTTGTTCACCTTGACTCTGACTCAATTATACGCAGGTTTCCAGTTTTAGTAGGTTTCCTATAGATGCAACAGTCTGTACACGGAGTGATGGCAGACAGAGGCTTACCTCAGTCGAAGAAATAACAGTGATGAAGAAGCGCATTTTGCTCATTTGAAATTTACAAATATGAGCAACCCCCCACTGTACAGCCATGTCCTCTTCACTTCGCTTTTGCTTGCAATTTTTTCGGGTGATCGGACTGAAACTCGGAGAAAATTGCCATAAATGTTTTACCATCAGCCTGTTTTTAGCTGAAGTTCTACAAACATCGGCTTGTACCTTCAATGTCACTCTCCACCATTCCCGATCGCTGATTGGACGTTCGAAAATGTCTTTTGGAGTGTTTCGCCCCTGAAAATAAGTAGTGTAATCAAAAACTTTAATTTCGCTACTTGAACACTTGACTTTAATTTTCATTGAATAAGCGGACAAGCAGGCAACATAATCTGAAACAGGGCGACAAATATTCAGTCTACCAGAATTTACAAATGCTGAATTATGCGCTTTCACTTACAAATAAGGTGCAGAAATCTTTAAAAGTTTACATTAAACGATGTGAAACATTGCTTCAGGAATTAAAGGTCAGAGTATGTTTCCTGAAGAAGAAAATATCAAAGCTGTTGCTAGGCAAAAAAACAAAGTACATCCTTAATTCACATTCTTTCACCAGAACCTTCGCTGTTGCAAAATATTAGTCACTATTGAATTAACGTATAGGATGACTGTCCCGATCGATTCGAGCGAGAGACGGATCCAGCCGATAAGATTAGGGGGGCGATTTCAGTAATACTTCGTTGTCAAGTCTCATTACGGGTTCACCATGGTAAAAGAGATGAAGTATACTTCACAACACTGCTGTGACAAAACAATGGAAGGCAAAATGGCCTTATCGCGAATGCTGCTTTCCAAATTGTACAAAATCGTGGTAAATAAAGTTACTTTCGTTTGTTTCAGGGGGCGATTGCCCCAACCGTCCCTGATTTGAGTCAAAACACACAATTGCAGTTAATGGGCGGAAGGTTGATGGTTAGGAAAGAAGAGCAACACGATTTAAGTACTTTACGTAAAAATACACCTTGGCTGTGTGTCTGTCAGGAACGTAGATAAAGTCGATGATTTTGAAACAAAATTACTGGGGGTAGGGAGAGCTCACAAGATGGAATGACGTTACAAACAAAGGTTATAAAGCCTGAAAAAGTCTCTCATAAGACTTGTAGCTAATAAACAACTTGACGCTTAAAAGTCTTTACTTGATTGCGGTAGTGTGGAAAGGAACTGCTGTTTACCACACAAACATGCAAAAAAAGATTCATTGTTCACATGTGTTCAACAATTTCCTGGGAGAGAACTGCAACTACATTGGGTTTTCTGATTTAAAAAATTTTGAAAGCCTTCTATTTTCACAATTAATTTAAACATTAAATACGCATAATGCAACAATGTGAAGCAAAATAATCCTCATCTACGAAGAATCCGGAGACCAGCAGCCGTGTTAATAGAAAGTCCTGCTGTAAATGCAGCGTTTACCTTCTTGTACGTCGAATACGTTTTTATTGGCGGTAAAGCTTTTTTTTCCGAAGCGCTATTGCGTCTGCCAGAAACAACTGATGTTAATCTGTTATATTTCGTTTCTTCCATCTTTTAGCTTCTGAGCGTTTACTGAAACGCTACTCTAGGGTCAACCTGCTTATCTTAAACCTTGAATAAGCAGCGTATATGAAATTCGAGCCTCGCAGTCGGAGTTGATGAATGATATGTTGGAACACCCGCAGTGATACATATTTCAATGGGCTCAGGTGCATTGAAAAAAGACTTTGCTGAGCTGGGATTTTGACAAAGGATGCTTCCCCTAATTACATTAGGTTAACTTGCGTACTGTGAGCTTTTGCCGCTGTAGGAAAACCTCGTTTATTGTTATGGTCACTTGTTTGTAACTTGTGGCCAATTACCGCTCTGCTGGTAGGCATAAGAGTTCTGGAGTTGGGTCTTTTGACTTGACACGCTAACGGGCACTCATTTGTACAGAAAAGCACCACTCGAATAAGATTGATTGCATGTAACTTGCTTGGTGCAGTCCGAGAATGCTTTGAGTTGCCCGAACAACAGTCAGCATGTGACTTGCCTTGTGAGGCAAAAACATCGTGAAAGCGCTACTTTAATGCGCATTTATACTTTCCAGCAAATCTTACCCTTTAAGTTTAAAGGTTTTAACGTGCGTAAAATTTATGGAAAACTATAATATGTTTACAATCAATCTTATAACTCCTTCCTAACCAAAGACACGATCTACAGGATATTAAATTAAGCAGAATGACCTGCAGGAATTTAGAAGGGTTGAGATTACCAGATTAAAATGTTTTTTCCAATGCATAATGTAAAGAGATGAGTTTCCTGTGACCTGAGGAAGATAGAAGGTGATGTCTGGTTTCAACTCACACATGTCCATATATAATGACGAAAGAAGTTGGTATGTTAAAAGCAACCAAAGCAAATCTTGCTCCGGCGGCTTCTATGCTTCCCAGCGTTTAAAGTTTGGTTTATTTACCTCTAGTAAAACAACTAAAAATATATAATGTTTTCATATGATATACAAAACTAATCAGGTTTTTCTTTGTTGGCAGTTTTGATTTGGAATTAAAAACTTTTCCAGCTGTCCTGCTTATGCGGTACTTGCACTAAAATATTCGCTGCAGTGGCGTAGACAGTCCAAAATTTTTGGGGGTCCAAATACTTTGACTTTAAGCGAGCAACAGTGTTTTGTTTGAGGCACTGTTTCTCAAACCACAAAATGATAAGATATGCTAGAAATTTGGAGTGACCTTGACCCCCTTGCCCCCCAAGGCTACGCCTATGATTTGCTGACATTCAATCACGTCCTGGAAAGAGAAATCTCTTCCGTTTCATGGGATAGGAACCACAGGCTGCGATGCACGACCAACAAGATATCAAGCACGCAATCGTTCACTCGCTGTTGTATTCTGACTGACAAGCGAGTTCACTCGGAGGAATAAATCAGTGGTCTGTAAATTATTGTGGTGCTGTGAGCATGTAGCACGGAAGTGGACTTGAACTAAACCGGGCGAGGTAGCGCAAAAAATAACGGGCAGAAAGAACTCGCAAAAATCAGAAGCTTGCTTACATTTTGTGTGTATATAGGCAGCAGTACGCGCTGCGTAGTGGACTTTGAAATAATTGACCAACCTACCCTGCGAGGTACGGTCCGAAGTTCCCTCAGCGAGATGGAGCTGCGCATTCCAGACAGACGGAACAAGGGCTTCGATGCCTTTCTTGCTGTGAAAGGTGTGCTTCTTGTGACAGTAAGTTCCGGAATCGCTTTCAGTGTGGACGAAGTTTGAGCCATGGCACACAATTTAATGACTCAACAGCGATGTCAAAAATTCAATTTTACGATTCGAAAGAACAGTTAGATTTCCACATCTATGCCATTACTCTGTACATGTTAGTGTTTGCCCTGAAAAGGCCAACATAAATATTTGTTTGTGAAAATGTTTTATTCACAACGCTTCACTTTCTGTTCGAGCCACACGTCATCAAGTAGTTCTCCAATTGAATTTAGGCGATCGCTATTTAAAGAGTAGCTCATATTTTAGAGAAAAAATCTGGCAAACTAATGTCAGCAAAGATAGATAGTTTTATTTGGCGGTACTGAATTAATTGCGCTAGATGAACTCTCTAAAACTGCAAAAACGCCTCGGTTCCGAACAAATGCAGAGGTTATCTAGTCAGGTACTGCCCCATAAATTAGCTGAGATCAAGCAAAGCGCATGATGTGTCGAAAATCCGAATATTGACTGATACAACCAACCACTCGTATCATTAAAAATGTTCATATCACAAATGAATCCAAGTCTGAGCATAAACGGCTTTTGATGTTTTTTCAACGTCGTTCAACAATTTGACTAATTGTTAAAAGATTTTTCATTCATTCAGGGAACTCAGGAAAAATCTATCAACCTGTTTTTTGTATTCAGGTTGAAAGCAGCAGTTGAGACTTCTGCGGGAAAGAATTTTAACCAAAAATGAAACAAATAATTGTTAGAAAAATAAGGCAAATACCTCTGCCAATTTCAACTCTTACATATAAAAACCAGCACAATTTTATCTATCCCAGGGCAGGCATTCACCCGGACCATTAGCAGGCAAAACCAAATTTAATAGAAAGTCCATGTTTTTTCTCCAAGATTGATGCTCTCCTATGTGGAAGAAAAAGAAGCGCGTGTGTGTTCAACACAGAAGCAGCTGCTTGTCACATGTAGTTGCCGTATATCGGGGTAAAAACCATTCAGCAATAACGTAAAAGTACCAGTTCAATCAAGCCCAGAGTCATCAAACTGCAAGACCCTGCATGCACATATAGTTTTTGAAAGTTGGATGTAATCCACTACTTTGACTTTTATTCCGAAACTTAAACAGCTTTTGTCAGTTTCATGCAATTGAATTAACATTTGATCAACAGTTTTAAAATATTTAAAACGTATTTGATTAATAAAAAATATACGCAAGTTTGCAAAAGCAGTTTTCAACTATGTCTCTTGCAAAACTCTATAAACGATCTCCGAAGCAAACAATACTGCAAGCTATGGATACCGGTAAGTTTTTTCTTTTTACACAGTACGATATTAGTTCAACAAAAATGTTTTGTTTGATCTGCGGAGTTTTTAGATGAGTGAAACAAAGTGAATTTAGTCAAACATGATGCGATATTTATTTGTACTGGAAGCTATGTGTTGCTGCACACGTCCTCAGTTGACGAAGCTGTTTGCTAAAGTACAGCGATAAGTTCTATAATCTTACTTCTGTTCTATGAATTGATGGACTGAGAGCAACACAGGTTTAGAAGCAATTCTAGTCATCTATAGAGCTTGATCAATCATCACCTAGAGCAGTGGTTCTTAACCTTTTTTCTACCGCGCTGCCCTTAAGTAATTGTCCTTTGTTTCAAGCCTCCCCTGATATTAAATAAGTTGCAAAAACAAACGCATTTATTGGTAAATTGATTGATCAAACTTCCATGTTGTAGAACGCATAAGGGATCGCGGCCCCCTTGAAATTTAGTAACACCTCCCTGGGGAGGCGGGTCCCGGTTACGAACCACTGACCCACTGTAAACTGAACGATTCCTTTTAACAGCCTGATAGAATAACAGATCAAAATGTGTGATTTATCTCTTCTGTGGGCACTGCAGGCGACACAAAATATGGATAAAATTCTGTCATTCTAAAAGATAGGAAATTTATGAAAAGAATAACAAGGTCTTGAAAAAGCATTTGAAAATGTAAAGTTTGAAAAGTACAACGTTTTTTTCGGCAAACCGAAGACAAAACCATGTTTGAATGCTACGTTGGCAATAAACTTCAGATTATCACTGAATGACAAAGACCGAGGTTGCAATAAAATTAAACAAAATTTCAACTTCCTATTTTTTTCAAAAACAAGAAAACACATTTGAACGTTAACTTGCAGCTTTGTTTCGCAAACATACTGTTCACAGTGCTGCAATCGAGACGAAAAAAATCGAAAAAGCTGCGTTCAAAAACAGAAGGATCGCGCCCTACGGTATTTTTTTATACCCATTCGCTGTCGTTGTGTGCGAAGCGGAACAAACAACTTTTTAAGAAATCTACTTTAATAAAATCAACTTATAAATTTTGTATTTGTTTTACTACTTTGCAAATAGATCTATTATTCCCCTCTTTCTGTGTTTGCCGTCCATGAACTGGAAAGTCTGGAAACGGACCTTAAACATAATTTTTTGAAGCAAAGTCCTAATCAACTTATGCGCAGCAGGAACTGTTCAGGTAGTGGTAACACTTTAATGATGTTGTAGGTTTCTTTACGTTTACCCTTTCAATATCCAAACCTGTCTACTTTACTTTGTTTTTATGCTTACATGCTGAAGCCAATAGCAGGCGATCATTCAGAGAAGTATTTAGGAAACAGTTCTGAACAACTCAGCAAAACACTGGCTTGACATGAACAAACTGTTTACCCAACAAAACCAACGCTGTTCCTGTAATTGTATGATATTCCTCTTCTTGTACATAGCACATAGCAATGGATTTTAAAAGAGATGTGAGGTCGGCCATTTACTGTAAAGGATCATGTTCCAACGGCGCGCGTCACTCGATCTGGGAAAGGTCACGCGAAGGTCACTCAGCTTCTGCTGCGCAAGGCAACCTCGAGGAGCGAATCCTCTGCGTCTGTTTCAGATTCCTTTGTGACGTATATTACGAATGACGCATATTGCTATGTGAAGATAATTTTGGACAGTATTCTTGAGTTTCCTGTGATCAGATGGCTTGTGTGACTTGGTTCGTTTTTATCTATATGTTTCTAAAACTTTTGTCTTGTCTGTTGGACGTTGGTATTATCATATATTTTGAATTCTATATGGCACAGCGGATTACAAAAATGCTTCATCTTAACCGAATGCACGTTTCACATATTTGCTGAGAATATTTCAACTTTAGGTTGCAGATCATCTTTACAAAAATTCGAGAAATCTTGCTAATAACCTTTCTGGACTTCTTTTTCCACAATCTCAACAAATTTCGGTTCAAATTGTCTACGTTAGCTCTTTCATTGAATCAGAACAAAACATCACAACATAATACTCCTTGAAAGTGTTAATGTGATCATTGGCACTCTAAAAAATTCCGCTACCGGCGCAATTCAACGTATTCAAAGGCTTGCCACCAAATGAAAGTTACAGGCTAATTGCACTATTTTCCTGAAACAACAGACTTATGCAAATAAAAGGCTATAGTTTCCCTTCACTAAAATTTAACCCAAATGCATGTTCAACCTAACGTCGCCATATCTAAAAGCCAAGTGCGACAGCGTAATAAGAATACTTATACTAGTTAAACGTTTGTTAAATGCGGAACAAAGATGACTTGGCAATAGCCCATCTAAGTTGAAAAACCATATGGATTGCCAGAACACTGAATCCGAAAAGCTCGCTAGGCAACACTCGAACGTTTACATATGTTTGACATTTGTGTAAAGATATTGCCTGCTACAATCGTAACTTGCAGGCATTGAGGTAATGCTTGATTAGTTCAACGCTGTGCATTTCATAAAGGTAAAATATAGGCTGCTTTTCAAAGAATTGAGATTGCACATATAATCTACTAATATCATGTTATATATCATCGAATGTTGTAGCTTAATTGTCAACGCTGCAATACTGCTTCCGGTGGTTACAGTACCATCAGGTATAGACCACTTTTCACTTTGTCTGGGATCTGCACCAGTGGTAAGATTAAACCGGTTCACACCCATGGGCGTGGGAAGGATTTTTTCCAGGGTGGGGCCACTAGGGAATTTTTTTCAAAATTTTTCCAGGGGGGCCAAAAGTGGTGATATTTGGTTTTTACGCCTCGAAATTGAAAAAGCAACCTTTTTTGCTGAAACTTTCAAAATCCAGGGGGGCCTTGCCTTCACTTCCGACGCCCATGTTCACACCGGTTCGTACAAATCGTCTCACAGAATTCTATGAGTTCAGTGAATGGGCTAAGTGTAACGGCCAGGTGCCCACCCGAATATAGGCAGTTATAAGTAAAGCACTGTGCGCAACTTTTAACTCTTATTGTTTATACTTCTTTCATGTTTCAAGCAGAATTATGTTATTGTATAGACTTCTTTCATGTTTCAAGCATTATTGATCTTGAATATAGAGAGTTTATGAGAAAAATAACACTAATCACGTTGCGTTGCTTCTGTCTTTTTATCATTATAATTATATTCACGTTTAATTTGCAGCTCATTATCAAGAAATGTAGCTTTATCTCCTTGCTCACGATGTTGTTTCCACATGAAATGGTTTGTTAGGATAAAATAGAGCAATGATTTGGTGAAATATTTGCTTTTCCCAAAACCTAACATTTTGCAAGATTAAGACGCAGCAGCTCAAAAAATGATGCCAGCTGATAGATTGAAAACCAGCCGTTTATTTTCTTTTTCAACAAATGCTCTTCATCTAACGAAATCTCCCCTAATTTGGCGAACGACTACCATCTACAATGCAGGTCTAGTGTTGCTAAAACGCGGAAAAACAGCCAAGTGTGCAGATAATATAGGAATGAGATTCTTGAATCCCGAGGTGGGAACCGCGCTCCACAATTATGCAGAGAAAGTTCGTTTTGCATATTTTTGTTGTCAAAAGTTTTTAAGACTAAAAGTTAATGAAACCTGCATCTTCCTTCATAAAAACCTTTAATAATGTTTAATGTTTTTAATGCACAAAAACGAAAGAGGACATTCCCAAGTATCGAGTGCTTACACGCAAAAATCTGTTTAAAACCCAGCATACAGTGAGGCTCGAGGAGTGCTGTGGAGTCAGTCTGTCGCCGAATGGCGAAGTCCATGCCATTACTGTAACAGTCACTAATGGTCAGTAGCCTACTGTATTCTATCCGATAGCTTGCCGTCAAATGACTTAGTGCATATCGTGTCTTTCAGCAAATGATCGAGCAGGTGTGTTACCGTGTG
>Ga0210059_1015104_pt1 | contig 11321 bp, 9 predicted proteins | sample Ectturendosymbi2_FD_188042 | JGI IMG/M metagenome (GOLD analysis project Ga0210059, IMG submission 188042) | Ecteinascidia turbinata endosymbiont from Florida, USA - Sample 2 (SPAdes) (version 2) | ecosystem: Host-associated > Tunicates > Ascidians > Unclassified | place: Key West, Florida... | reverse complement strand
GTTTGCTACATTGAATCCAGCTGAATTGGTCGAAATAATTCTCTTCGGACACCTTAAACTTTCTAAAATTCCGTCATTGCGCTTGTTTAGACAAACGTGTTTGTTTTTGTCCAGAAATACACCCTTTTAATATGAACTCGTTTTCTGTTTTTACTGTTTCATTTTTGTGTATGTGTGTCATTTTTTTTTCTGTGTTTTTGCGTTGCCAATGAGCTCTTCAGGCCTTGGCCTGCCTTCATTGGCTGTTTGTCAATAAATTCAAATTCAAATTCAAATTCAAACGTACTTTTGTATAATTCTTCAAGTGAAAAACGTTGATTAGGGATGTGATAAAAGATGAGCAAGTGACCTGACTCAAATTCGTCTCCTTTCCTTTGGACATAAGCATCAGCTACATAGGTGTAAATTCATGGTCTTTGCCACTAGTATGCTACTAGGCACTTCTATACTGTACAAGCTGTCCTCTTGGTGTTTCAGTGGCAGAAGTCTTTTATGAGCAGAAGGCTTGGAGCTCAATTGTGGCTGAGTTTTGCTGTTCTTCAGTCAAAAGCACTTGGTACTCCGGATCAAGGTAAGTTGCCGCCAACACTGGTGGAATCATAAGTGACTTTTCCCTTTCTTTCATACGTTCCATTAGAATTGTTGTTAGTGTAGTCGAAATATGCTCTTGCGATAGCATGGTTAGTTGCCAATGACCTAATATCTTGCCTGGGGTGAGCACACTCTCTTGAAGTTTTGTAGTGAGTGTGCGTACTAAAGTCAAAGACTCTACAGTTGTTTCAATCAAGTTGCTTCAGAGTGCTGTTACTCAAATTTCCAAATGTAGTACAACTATCGGTGAAGCTTCACCATCAACCGTAAAAATTATGATCTTTAACATATTTTTTTTCCATTTTTTTTTACGAAATGCAATGTCGGCAAATTATCGTCGTATTTTAAGCTTATAATTCGAGTGTTTTTACGTACAGCAGAAAACAGGTGTCAGCTAATGAAGTAAGTGAACAAAAGCTGTACAAAGCTATCTACTTAGTAAGTGAAGCTGAGCATCGCAATGAAACATTTTACTGCACTGGTGCACAAAGCTAAATCCACTTTCAACAAAACACTTAACATCACGTTTGAAGTGACCTCAAAAGCTGACGTGAATTACTAAACCTACTTAGCATACAGCGTTGCCAGTGGCAACAGAATTCGCCTTAATCAATCTGAGTATGACGAACTTCAACTTACAGAAATGTGACGAAATAGATCTGAAGGAATCTGCCTAACATTACACAAAGTTTCTGAAACAAAACTAGTCCACTGGTTGCCACGTTGTAGAAATGCATCAATACGGTGGACCAGAACAATCTTTGCGATCTTTGCAACTTTGTGTTCTAGAGCAGAACAATCTTTGCAATCTTTGGACCAGAACAACCTTTGCAATCTTTGCAACTTTGTGTTCTAGAGCCGCGGTTGCGAGCGTCCTTTGGGGTTTCTGTGCCTAAGTGCCCAAATCCAGTACGATTGTTTCAGCACATGACAACTGATTGTCATCCCATAGCTGCCAAGTCAAACTATTCGAAAGCTGACCAGGAGTTCACTGAAACTCAATATCGCAATTGCTAGCAGATGACATAATCGATCCAAGCGTTTCTCCGTGGCGTGTGCAATTGGTTATAGCCCAAAGTGAAAACCGTAAGAAGCGTCTATGTGTGGACTACAGCCAGACCGTAAACAAATTCACTCACCTGGATGCTTACCCGCTTCCAAGCATGCAGAATATTGTAAGCAACATGGCAAATTATAATTGGTACTCCAGCTTAGATCTTCGATCCGCCTACCACCAAGTGCCATTGCTACCCAAAAGGAAATTTACGGCGTTTGAAGCAAACGGTCGACTGTACCAGTTCAAACGCCTGTCATTTGGTTAAAAAAAACGCTGTTGCATGTTTCCAACGTGTCATAGACGACATCACAGCTGCCTATGACTGCAAAGGTACGTTTGCGTATCTCGATGACATAACGGTGTGCGACAATCTAAAAACCTTCCTGAAAGCCGTTAAAGAATGCAACCTAACCTTAAACGAAAGCAAATGCGTATATGCTTCCGAAACCATCGCTTGGATATAGCATATCCAAAGGAACCTTGCAGCCCAATCCTGTTCGTGTGGAGCCAGTACTAGACATTCCCGTCCCATGTAATGCTAAAGAGCTGCAGCGCATGTTGGGGATGTTCTCCTATTACACGAAATGGATCCCGCGTTATTCTGAAAAAATCAAACCGTTGGTTGTGCTGAAAGTTCCCTCTGAATGATGAGGCATTGCATGCTTTAACTACGTTAAAAACAGATCTTTCTTCAGCCACTCTTGGCGTGATTGATGATCTTCCGTTACATTGGAAACCGACGCTTCGGATAATGCCATTTCAGTGACATTGATGAACCAACAAGGGGATCGCCCGGTAGACTTTTTCTCGCGAATGTTGAACAAGCGTAAGTTGCACTATTCTAGCGTTAAAAAGGGAGCCTTGGCCATCATCGAAACTGTCTGGAAATGGGAACACTTTCTGACTGGACGTCATTTTACAGTTGTGACAGATCAATGGTCAGTTTCATTTGTGTACAGTGGGGAGAACCGTGGAAAAATTAGAAACGACAAAGTGTTGCGTTGGCGCATGGAGCTTAATGAGTTTGCTTTTTACATTGTTTATCGCTCTGGAAAGCTTAACTCTGCTCCAGATGCGCTTTCTAGAGTTTATTGTGCTAGCATGCATGCTAGAACGGTATAACGGAATTATTTGGTCAGCTGTTCGACTGGCATTTGCATCCTGTAAATTAGCCGTTACGCAGTGGGAATGCGTGTTACCTGACGCACTCCACTCCATTCGCTCCTTACTCTGCACTGCCACGAATGCAACACCGCATGAGCGACTATTCAATTACAAGCGGCGATCGTCCTTTGGGGCTTCTGTGCCTACCTGGTTGAGTTCTCTAGGTCCCGAATTTTTGAGGCGGCACGCACGTTCTAAATACGAGCCACTGGTGGAGGAGGTCGAACTGGTGCTGCATGCCACGCCCAACTACGCTCGTATTCGCCTTTCTACTGGCAGAGAGACAACGGTGCCGTTACGAGACATTGCTCAAATGAAGCGAGCACCTGCACCGTTATTTGATGCTGCAAATCAGCGCGATGTTGCACTGTCCGAAGGTCCTAGTCTAGAACCGGAAAATTTGAACAGCGATCACGCTATTTTCTCTGACGATCAGCAGGCACCCTGCGAGGACACCAGTGACAACGTTGTTAGGGGCAGGAACGACCGGGGTACTCTGCTGAGTGATCAACGGGCTGTCGGCTGCGTCCAGAAACCACCTCACCACTTTTCGCAGACCCTCCATCCACTACGCATGTTTAAGAGTGTGTTCCGCGATAGTTCACTTTATCCAAAAAAATTGTCTTTATTTCGTCTGCTGAGACTGATCAGCGTAAGCTCTGACCGCAATGGCTAGATTAGCAATTCTGTAGCATGATACATCTGTTACACGAGTTTAAAAGCCGCAGTTGTTAACATAGAAGCATTCAGGCATTTCATAATGTCTCAGCAGGGAAAAAGGAAAACTAAACCTTTGCTGGACTTCCAGGCCCGTAACCAGCTTAAGACACCGGGGTGGGCAAAAAGTGGGACAAATTTTTTAAACTACGTCCAATAGTTTCAAAATACGTCCAACACATTTTTCCTGGGGAGGCGAAAATTTTTCTAGGGGAGGCTTCGACGCCTGGTTACGGGCCTGTGGACTTTTATAATCACAAAAAAACAAACGTTTTGTTGCGTACTTTATGCGCATTCTCAATTCTTGTGTAGTTTAGCAAAATTCGATCTTGCAAACCAGGGTGTGCGCCAGCCAGTCCAGCCGCATACCTTCAATCGCAACTGCTCGTATTTGACGAGACCTTAGCTCAGCCTGACTTTGCAGTTGTAAATTGCTCTGACGCAGTGATGAGTGTTTCACTCCCCTGTTTTAACACGCAGCCTGATATTTTTGCAGTTACAAACTGCTGTGTCGTAGCGTTGAGTTTGTTTTTCTCCGATAGCCCAACTTGGAGCGCTGATAGTTTATATTCAGTGCAATGACACATAAAATAAAGGGAGTGGGTGTAGAAAAATATGCATATTATGTCAACAAACTTCCCCAAAACGTTGGTTTGGAAACACGAAAATGACGTCAAATTGTGACGTCACAAAGAGCGCACACCAAATGACCACCATATAACCCTGAACCAACCCCATGAAAATTTTCTGCGTACGCCACTGGGTTTGACAGAGTTACGTTTATTATAATGTCGTAGTAGACTTACGTTTCTTGCTTATAGTCATAACGCGACATTACGACTTAATAATTATGGGCTAAGCCAAGGGTCAGGAACCTATGGCTCGCGAGTCAGATGTGGTTCTTTTCATGACGGCATCTGGCTTGCTTTATATTTTCCTAACACGGTTGTTACGAATGAAGCCTTTTCTACAATTTTCCATCTACCAGACTACAAATCCATCAGCAACACCATGCAGCACCAGAAGTCGCATTAACAGTTAGAAGCAGCATGCCATTGAAAGAGAATTCAGACATTTACCATTGTTTAAAATTGCTGATTTTGCTTAAAAATGCACACGTTAGTTAGTAAGTTAGTTGCATTAAGTGTTGAAAAATATTATACGGCTCTCACGGAAATACATTAAAAAATATGTAGGTTTCATGGCTGCCTTAGCCAAAAAGGTTCCCGAACTCTGAGCTAAGTCAACGGCAACAAACTCTTCGGTTCAAAACCATGAGGTTGCATATGTTCCATGAAGATTCAAAGAATTTCTAACGCATTCTGGGAAAGATCTGTTGATTTCAAAGATCTGGAAACTGATTTTGCTAATTTCAGTAACTCTTCTTTTCAATGCTGAAGAGGTGCCACAAAAATATCAAATGGAACTAATTAAGTTAAAAGTGCAACATTTTTCCCCTTTAAGTCCCGCGTGCGCCACTTTTCTTGCAGAGCTTTCCAATCCTATAACTCGCCAGGCGATTGAGTTAGAGAGCTGTTCAAAACCCTACTCTTTCATCCCCTCCATGTTGAGGATATGCGCGAGACAAATAGTAATACATAATTAAATTGATTTTATATTTAATGCCAACCATCAAATCATGATTTAAATTCACTGAAAACAAACGGTTGTCTGTCTCAAGTTAAAAATATCTCGCAAAAGCATTTGATACTTTGGTCAAAACAATTTACATGCTTTTGTGCGCCACTGAGCACCTCCATCCGACGATTTAGCCATTGAGGATACTTCAGAACCTGTTGTTAAAATGCCTTCATATTCTTCCCACTACCGTATTTCAATTTGATAATAAGTGAAAGTAGTTACAGCTGGTTCACTGTTCCAGTGTTTGTCATCCCCTTGTGTTCATGGGAAGGGAGAAATGGGCATTTGCTACCACCTGGACATTGGGTCTAAGAACCAAAAATTTCTAGAACACCTAAAGTCAGCAGCTTAATTGACTTAATTCTTGCAATAACAGTTTCATTTGCCAGTATGGCACTCACACTGCACAAGAGCCGGATGCGCTGTTCGGGCATCATGCAGTGATGACTGCTGAGCTTGCAGTTCACTAAATCCGTTGCACTGCCTGCAGAGGCAGGTTGCGAAACTTGGGGGAGGATAGTTTTAAAATTAGCCTTTATCGCGTAACAATAACATGGCAACAAAGGTTCAAAGTTACGGCAGTAGGCCTTTTGCTGCATGTGATTGTTGAACGCAGACATCTGTGGCAGGTAATGCAGCGAGACAGCGACTGCTGATAGCAATAAGTCATGGTATGAAAAGAAACATACGATGTGAAAACTGAAAAGAAATATTGCTGCCAACGAGTTTTATACGGTGTGAAAAGAAACATTGCTGCCAACGAGGCGCATTTTTGGGACTGTTGCAGTTAACGTGGGTAATTTTTTTGTGGTGTAGCAAAAGTAAAGCGTTATGTGAATGTCTATTTGTATTTGTGTCGTCAGCAGCATGAAATGGACAATCAAAATGTCGACTTTGCCTACCCTGGAAAAATTTTTGCGAACGCCCATGCCTGTGTTATTTGTGTTTACAATCTAACATCTGCTTTTTACTTTGCTTTATCACCATTTTTGTGTTATCCGAGTACCCTTTGTTCCAGCATCTCGGTTAGCGTGTCATTGAATGTGCGATTCACCACGAACAGGGAATGCTCGAAGACTTACACCATATAAATGTGGTGCGAACAAACGAAGACTGAAGCCCATATATATGTAACGTTTGTGAGTTTTTAGGAACTAATTATTGCATGCCCACACGATGGTTAACTGGTCCCCTTCAGAACCCCCCATTGCTCACACCTCTGGTTACGCCACTGAATGTGGGGGGCGGCACTTTTCGACTTGCCCCGAGGCGGCTCTTTCCCATGTCGGGTCCCTGCATGACACATACTACATTGCATGTTCAATTTTAATAAAAATCACTTTGTCATTTTTAACAAAAAGTATGTGCTTCATTGAATAATCCATTACACAAATCAGTGTTGCTCTATCGTGACGGAAAATGACTACAAGAGAGAAAAATATATTTCTCAGGATAAAATTAAAGCGCAATTAAGCATATTGCAAGTTTTCAAACAGTTTTGGATAATCCGGATCTGGATCCTGCTTGAGAAATACTGGTATCCAATCCGGCTCCGAAACCAAAAAATTCTTATAAACCGGCAGGATCGGACTCCAAAAATCCGGATCCGGGAAGACACTGCTCTACACAGTGGCAAAGGCAATACGGCCGCTAGAGATGGCACGGCCCGCTAACAGTCCAGTTTTCGGGCCGTCCGCTAAAGGTTTTGAAACAGTTCGCTAACAATTTTTTTAGAGGTGACGTCATTCCGGGCCGCTGCAGTCTGCCCGCTGAAGATTTTTGGTTTTTGCGAAGTTTCAAAATCTAAACAACGAACTTTTTTGCTGCTGTTCTTTCCATTTTACCATTATGCCAACGTTCCGTTTCACTTGTTACAACGCAATCCTATGAAACATGTTATGAATCAACCAAAGAAACAGACACTCATTTATAGTGTGTCGCTGAGGTTTAGGACAAGTATTCCCAAACTTTCTCTGGCAATGTACCCCTTCAGCATTTCGTTTTAAGAACATGTACCTCTAAAATTTCTTGTGACAAAAAGGCTGAGGAAAATAACAAATTATTTACCAATATAAGCATATAATGATTTTGAAAATGTTCACTGACGTAGACCTATGTATAAACACGAGTATTTCGAAATGAATATTATGTAAACATATTTTTCCTATTATTGCTAACCTTAAATGTACCCTTTCCGATAGGAAAATATATCCCTAGGGGTACATGAACCCCAGTTTGTGAACCCTTGGTTTAGGATAAGGGGTTCGGCTTAGGTTAGAATTTAGGGCAGGGGTCACTAAACATTTTAAAGCTTGGAGCTATTTCTTGGTACAAATTCAGGCGAAGGGCTACCAGTGTAATACACAGACTTTTCAAATAAAAATTTTCACAATTTCTCTTCATATTATGTTATCATTAATTAGAAAAAATTAAAGGCATTTATCAATGTGAAGACACCGATCATGTTTATGTTATTGTCAGAACAGGCCCGCGGGCGACCCACGTGGTCCTTACGGGAAACCTGGTTCTGGCGGGCAACATGTTGGTGATCACTGGTTTAGATTTTGTATGTTCCTCGCAAGTGTGCATTCTTGTCATGCATTAGGGTCACGTTTCAGGTGACGGATGAATAATTTTTCAAAATTGAAGGTCCACTGGTGGGCCTATAGCCACTACCTTTAAGAACAATGAACTGACAACTTGTTGTTACTTTGCATTTGAGGTAGCTTTATATTACGGGCTACGGGCCAGTCCGGGTCAGAAAATAAGTTGTGGTTTAGCATAAACGGGCTGGGCCGGGCGGTTTCTTGTTAGCTCCCGGCGGGACGGGCTGCAAAAGTGCTGGCCCGTGCCATCTCTAACGGCCGCTAATCTTTGTTTCGAACCTCACATACGCTGGGCGAGGTATCCAACATAAAAACACATTCTTATGGTCAGTGTTGCCAACCTTGCGGTTTTATCGCGAATTTGGGCTTGTTTTTTTGTGGATTTGCGGGTTTTTTTGAAGACTTGCGGGTTGCTTGTTTTTGGGCTTGTTTTGATTAAAATTTGCTTGTTTTTTGGGCTTGTGTTTTGCAGATTTCTGCATTGCGGATTGCTTTTTTATTAAATCTCTTGGCCATTTTGCTCTTTCAATTCACTACAAAACGAAATTTGGGCGTGTTTTTGTGTAAATTTGCTCATTTTGGGCTTGTTTTTTTCGGATTTGCCTCCCTGTTTTTGTATTTAACTAACTTGCTGGTTTTTGTATTTAACTAACCTGCTGGTTTTATGTTGTTTTGAACTTTCCTGCCAAACGCGCGTTGGGCTTGTTTTTCCGTTAAATTCCCCATTTTAGGCTTGTTTTTCAAATTTACTTGCTTGTTTTTAAAAAATAACCTGGCATCACTGCATATGGTGCTGTTCAGTCAAATGCCGCTTCCTCGAGGGCCTCAAGCCATATTCTGGACGAGAACATAAAGGACGCATACGCTGTTGCATCGAGTTGCTGCTGTCGGAAGAGTTTCAGTTTAGCACCTCACACTAACATAAACTACATTCTTTCAATGCATGGCTGTGAAATACTTCAAAATATCTTGGATTCAGAAAGTGAAGATTTACAGGACGCAAACGGTAAGTAGTAGTTGGAAGACCCAAAGAAGAACTGTTGAGACAGTAGAGTCATACAGATCAGTGCATCATATTGTTTCCTATTTTGCCGGTTGCTCCTTTGCTGCTGTTGCTAGAATACAGTATCCTGCCAAACAATTTATAAATTGTTCCGCTTGCCGACTCTAGTCCAAAAATAGGCATCGTGATCGTGCAGCTTGCTACACAGCTCTTTAGTTTAAACTTTGACTATAAAATTAAAGTTAGCTAAAGTAATAGTCTCCGCAAAAGATGACGAAGTTCATTCATTCAGCAAATGCTGCATGCATTTTTGCTTGATTCAAGTCAACTTTGTTGCCTTTAGTTTATCTATGGAGACTGTCTGAATCATTAGCCATTTGGCTGATTCCTTGAAAGCATACAATTACAACAAGCCTAATTAGCATTTAGTTGTAAGATACAGTACTTACATCTTTTTTATTGAAAGTATTCATACATTAGTTGAATTTTTTATGCACTACTGAGTACCTTGGCAGGCTACAGTCTGATACTGTAGTGTATAGTGTTTTTATTTTCATATTATTTGAGTAGGATGCTTTTGTGAATACTATTAATTATTGAGTAAATGAGTAAGTACTGTAATAAGTACTTTTCAAATATGATGCAATAGGCCATGTAGTTTAATAGTTTATACAAGCAAACTGCAAATGTTATGCAACAAACAGAGACAGACAATCACTGAATCAGAGGAATGTGTTGATCTCATAGTTGGAACAAGGCTTTTTAGTGAACCTACTGGCTAATAATTTAGCACTAGCAGCCTAATTATTGAAAACCCTAAAATCAAAACAATTGCCAATTGGTATTTCATGAAAAGACATTTAAAGCTCTTGTATTGTAAACATAAATGAAGACAACTTCCTTTGCCTATTGGCGAACGTATTGATAATAAATGGTGACTATTACTTGCTTTGGCACAGCACTACAGTTTTAAATGTCTGGCCAATTACAATTGTTGTTCAGTTGCTACATAAACATTTATGATCCATAATAGTATGTACAATGTCATGACTTACAAGATATGATATTGGTGTCATGTCATTGACACCATAATTCAGCTTCACATGATTGTAGGCCTGGGAATTAAACTGAATTCAATGTCTGTAAGGTCCTGGAGGTGAGCACCGCTTCATGTTCATTTGCCTCTAAAGCCTCGTATTGCAGAAATTTGTTCTATTCTTTACTTCTGTCTGTGGTGACTCCAGCACACTATTCCTTCGTTTTCTTCACGGCATTATTGTACATGTTGTAATAGTATCTTTTTGTGAAAGATTATGATGGACTTCACCCACCAATTTTTAACCACCACTGTTTGGAAACTGATTTTATTAATGACTTCACACAGTATCTAATCTTGAGTTGAGCATCTGTTCAGATTGAGCTCTTGCAAAATGTCAACCATTAATTCTGATATAGTCTTGTGATTCCAAACATTTTGCACTATTTGCTGATATAGTTCTGCAGATTTGATTTTGCTCAGTTACATGCTTCTTTTAAAATAGTGTTTATGATAGGCCTATACTTCGCCTAGTATCATTTCCACTGTGTTGCATAAGTTTCAACAATTTTTGTTAAAAAAATTTTTACTTCATACAATAGCGCACGTATGGCCATAGAAACATATTAGTGCCTATAATGGTTTTAGAATGTTATATGACACAGCTGTTTACCACGTAGTGCTCTTTGATCTAGCTTGTTGAACTTGTCAAATTAAAAAAATTAAACTGATTTTCATTTCTTACATTATATTTATATTAGTTTCCACAAATAAAACAGTCCATCTGCTCTTAGTCTGATTTGTTGTCAAACATAAAATAGCTTGTGAGTCAAAATGCTTTCTCACGTTTAGAATAGACAATGAAAGACTTGTTATATATTCTAGTTAAGATATTAGGATGCACAGAAAAAGCTAATTTATTTAAACTGGTAGTCATCAGATGAAAAGGTGTGTTTCAGCAAATTTTGTGTAGAATTTAGTATGATTGTGATCATGGGCGTCAGAAGGATTTTTTACAGGGGAGGGCCAAAAGTAGTGAAATTTGGTTTTTACCCCTCGAAATTGAAAAAACAACCTTTTTTGCTAATTATTTAAATCCAGGGGGCCAAGGCCCCCCCTCTGCCACTCCCTTCCGACGCCCATGATTGTGATGCTGTGCAGTTTCAAAATTAAAAACTTTTGTCCACTGTTAGATTTCATCATGAGATGTTATATGGCAGTGCTTCCCAACCTTTTTCAGTTCGCGACCCACTTTTAATGCAAGTTTTATTGTGCGACCCACAATGAGATATGACCAAACGTTCACGACCCACTTTTAATGCAAGTTTTATTGTGCGACCCACAGTCAGATATATGACTAAGATTTTCAGTTACGTAAGACCTACATCTTTGCTACTGTTTACCTGAAATCAACAAACTACTAATCTCCCTATAGTTATAGTAGCCTACCTACGCTTTCCAACGTCTAGGGGCGTACGTACTGAAATAGTTAATGCGACACAACAC
>Ga0210059_1015103_pt1 | contig 11322 bp, 9 predicted proteins | sample Ectturendosymbi2_FD_188042 | JGI IMG/M metagenome (GOLD analysis project Ga0210059, IMG submission 188042) | Ecteinascidia turbinata endosymbiont from Florida, USA - Sample 2 (SPAdes) (version 2) | ecosystem: Host-associated > Tunicates > Ascidians > Unclassified | place: Key West, Florida... | reverse complement strand
GAGGACAAAGCCTCTTTAATCAGAAGTAACACAAAACGGCAGAGAAACTGTACAACACGACACTGACTGTCTCAAAACAGCACACGGACTAAAACACAGACGTCACAAAAGGACAAAGCACCGGGGAAATCGTTAAGTAAAGTCAAACAAGCACGGTTTCCACCGTGTTTGTTTTGTTTTACTTGCGGTTTTTAAAGATGATATTTCAGAAAAATTTGATACATCAAACTTTCAGGAAAGTCATCCGTCTGATATAAAAAGTATGAATAAGAAGATTCCTGGAATGTTTACGATGAATGTGGAGGACAAATAATTTCAGAGTTTTGTGGTTTGAGAGCAAAACTTTATAGACACAGAATGAATTGAAATGGGTATAAAGATGGAAAAGAGGTGTAAAGGGCTTAAGAAAAACGTTGTCTTAAAATCAATACATTTTGATGACTACAAACGGTCTTTGTTCGTGGGAAAGGAAGAACAGGGAAAAATCAATGTCATTTGTAGTCGAGGGCATGAACTTTATGCAGAAGAAATTAACAAAGTTGCTCTGTCGAGTGCTGATGATAAAAGAATCATCTGTGAAGATAAAATCAATACGCTTTCTTATGGACATTATTCAGAGTTAAAATAAAGATGTTTTGTGCTATGCCAGACAATTTAGACACCAGACAAAAATTACGACCAGGGGAAATGATCAAACTACGATTCATTGATGAACACACTTTTGGTGTTTATGAAGTCGTCATAAAGGCAAGGAGAGGATGCATTTATGTAACGGAAATATACCCAAGGCCAGATCTGAAAGGACAGTCATGTTATTCCTGGCCAGCCGACCTTAAATTGGCATCACTCACTCAAGAGGCTATCAACACAAGCATGGACGCGGCTGATAATATGCTTGAGGTAGAAATATCGAGTGATGAAGGAGATGAACAACCTAGATATGTGATACCTTGAGTCAAAGCGTTTGTATCGTTACGTTGTGTCAAATGTGAAGATAGTGTAAAGTTAGTTGCTATTGCAGGCGGCAATGCAACGCAATCGTATGAACCTTGTCAAAATATGTTATTGTCTTGATGTTAACCCTTTTTTTAATTCAGTAAACGTTGTGACATTGCTGAGTGTAATCTTTAGCGTACTTTAACGCAATCGCTAACAAACTACCCAAAGGGTTAAGAAATGTGGTTGTCACCCCTGCTTCTAAGTGTAGATATTAACCCTCAACGGTAAGATAAGTAAACGAAGGGACTTTGACCTTCAGTGTTGCAAACTGATTGTAAACACTTGCAGCACTGACAAGCTGCAATGCCTAACTGTTCGATGAGTAATAAGTTTACCACTCCTAAGGCGCAGTCAACTTCCTAGCCTGCAAAACATACGGAAAATATTGAAGGGAGTCTGTAGGTTGAAATAAACTAAGATAGTGCATTATTAATAGGACCCTGTGACAGTGATGAATGGAATTTAAACTCCTGAACAACACAGCTATCTATCTAAGTTAGACACCTTAACCATCTTGATACCCATTCAATATGGTGGTCGCCTGATTTCAGGAAATAACGCGAAGTCAACCTGAGCTAAGATATTTTCCAACTTCTTTGAACGACATAGCAAATTAATAGCATGCGTTGCGAACTACCTAATATGGATGCGCAAGATGTTCTAGGGATTCCGGCCCATCAAACTTAATTAACGAGAAGTGCAAAGACCAAATGCTCTACCTTTACCTCAATTGAAAACAACTCTCCGCAACCAAAACCTGCAAATACGAGCCACACCCTAGAGAAGGTAGTAGTAGTCCTCAACTCAACAATTGAAGAGCACCTCTGCGTCACTCTCAACAAGATGATATTAAGAGCAAAAGTTCTTGGTTCCAAGCGTGAGTACGCATAAACTTATACGTTTAAACCTTAAGATGGCCATAGCTAGTTACAATGCTACGTTAACATTTAATGGGGAGCTCCGATTGCTACTTAACATATATGTCGCTGTTTGTGTATACAATGAACCAAACGTGAAATGTAAAATGTCATATCGAATAGTGTTTGTACCGATTTTTGTCGTTGTGAAAAGATTTCTTCGTTGGACAATAAGAACACAGTGCTCTTGATCAGGGGCGCAGCCAGGATTTTTCTATGGGGGGCGCTGAAATTATGGAAGCAAAAGCTATGAAAAGGAAAAATTGCTTGTGATAAGAATGGCCTGGAAAGCGCATATATTGTGTGTCGTGCACTCGCCTGCGAATTCTACTAAACACGATCTGCAGAAAGCCAGGCTTTAATTCACTAAGGACACCGCTCAATCATGGAGCTGAACAAGCGAGCAATGAAACTCTGAAACAAACACAACAGCGTAACTGATCAAATGCTTCCCAGGGCGGGCAAACTGCACTAAAAGAACACTTTGCAGTATTGCATTACGAGACCCCAAGCACAACGCAACAGCCGCGGGGCGAACACAGGGGCACAATTAAGGATTGCAAGATTGCAGGCGCTACTACGTGGCAAGGACGAGGTAATCATACGTTCACCACACAGGTGGATGCAATAAAATTCAGTAATTTTCATCGACTGCTGCGTAGAATCTCTGCTGTCAACTCGGAAAATGCTAATGACTCGAAGAATAAAGAACGTTCCTCAGATAACCAAAAATTCAACCATACTGTGGTTAAATTCGCAAGCATGAAAGATAAACACTCTTTGCTTAAACTAGTAGCGGATGCAGTCCCGTCGCCACCAGGGGGCTTTGGTGGGCTTAGTCCCCCCAAACAAAGCTCCAAAACCCCCAAATTGAAATACGAAGCACTATAAACTAGTGGTATTTTTGTCAAATTTAATGTCAGAACGTGAAGCCCCCCTCCCCGCACAAACGTAAAGGTCCCTTGTTGACGACTTTCTGGCGACGGTTCTGAGTGGATGCCATGAAAATGAAAGCTAACATCGCAAGGCACTTACCGGTGGCAGTGCAGGTTCAAAGGAAAGCACTTATAAAGACAGCTTCAAGGCTATGCGAACAAGGAAAAAAATGCAGTGGAAAGTAGTTGGCAGTGAATATTGCCTTAACGCTGACATTGAGCGAGTGGTTCTTTGATGTAATCGCTACAACTTAATGACTCTATGAATTACTCTGTTTTCGTTGGCTATTTAATAAGTTGCAGTTTCGTTCATTTTTTAAGCTAAATATCACCATTCCGACCCAAATGATCGAAATTTTTGTAAATATCTTGCTATCAATACGCTTTTTTGTTGCAAAAGTAGTGCTCCCATCTAGTTTATCATGATCTATGTTTCTCGTCTTTCATTTATCAATAACTGCGTCATGTGCTATACACAATTGTTTTCAAATAGTACTTGTTATGTGAAACTGGATCTTAATTTTTGCATTAATTTAACTTATATGCTGCCAATCCCCATTGTAGATGGGGCGAATTTACAAATCGAGTAAATGATGATAATACTGTTTGGCTTCATTTTTTAAATATTTCCCAACTACTGAATAGTTTAAAATAACATCTTTCCATTTAAACTTTCTCGAATTCTACAATACGCTAGCTGTTCTGTTTCTGAACTGTGCAGATTAGTCTTTACCACATACACAACAGTTGAATGTCACAGTCTGGGAATACTTTTGATTATTCTGTATTGTTATGTCTACAGAAGATGTATTATATCTTTCAAATACGCTATTGCGTTGTGACCCTTGTAAAATGTACAATTTAACCCAACTGCAATGCGTACTTAACATAATCAGTGGATTATTCCTAGTACATTTTAATACCAGAAGTCTAGTTAACAACAGATGGCAATGCGACTTTTTCTTGGAATTTATAGCTTTTCCGTGTAGTTCAGAAGTTCTCTTCGTTAAATTTCCGTGATTTCTAGCATTTTTTGTAGGTTTATTTTTCGGATATATACGTTCTCATGCGGGATGGTGTTGCCGCCATCGAAAATATCGTGTAGTTGTCGATCTGATTAGCTGTACGTAAACTGCTTTCCTATAGTAAGCACATATTTTATGGACCAAAAAAGCAGAATCCACAATGGACACAGGATTTATTTATGCCGTGTTTAAGTTGCTATTCCCCGCGCAACACAAAATATAGTGTTTTAATCCTCTACGCTATAGCTTGATGGTAAACAGCATGAAGTCAATTTTTGCACAACAAAATATTTTCGCAGCACCCCCCAGCTAACACTATGAAGTAAGCACGCTGCAGCTAACCCAGCACCCCCCCAGCTAACCCAGCTAGTGTATGGTACGTATTATATTCAGAAGCGTATGGTACGTATTATGACTTTTGGTCATAATAAAGCTTCTTCGATGCCGTTATTCCACAAATTAAACCTGTTGACGCTAAATGATGTTTTCAAATTGGGAATTGCTGAAGTCATGCATAACATAGAAAACAATGAGCACTTGCCGGACTATATTTCAATAAATTTTGAATGAGTAAATTGGACACACAATTAAAACACCAGAAACTCCAATAAAGGCAACTATGTAGTACTGAAAATTAGAACGGAAACCGGGAAAAAATCAATAGTTTATTGGGACCCAAATGTCTGGCAAGAAGTTCCAGCGGATATCAAATCAAAACCTTTACTGCTGTTTAAAAAAAACACGCCAATCATTTAATTAGTCACTATATAAACAGATCATGTAATACATGAATGTATAGTTTAGTGATGTTATGAAGCAACGTTTCCTCGGAACTTATCTTGCATGTGGATCATATCCATTATTTCTTGGTCTCGCTCATCATTTGGATTATACAGGTATGATTGAGTAAGGTTAAAATAAGTTCTGTTCTTTGCTTTCGTTTTTGCTGGTTAGCGCAGGGCTAGTGAACGCGTTCGTTTATTGGGTGGTGGCAGACGGGATGACCGAAGTGTCGTTTCGCCGCCTCCCGGCCTTACTGTGTCTCTATTGACAAGTGTACTTGCGTTAAGGCCAAAAAAATTAAATTGTTGTTGTTGCTAAACAAAAGTAAAAAACATAAACGTATACCCACGAAAACAAAATTTCTAAAATATAATTCAGACGCTTTCAGTATTTGGCATCCTTTCTATTCGACTAACGTTAAACTGCAACTTGGCATTCTGTATAATTATATTTAATTTTGTGCAATACCAATCGAGGTAAAGCACACTGAAGAACGCTCGGCAAAGATCTGACTATTACGTCACTGTTTTTATTTTTTCAGTTCGAAAAGCACTGCCGCATGCACAAGGGAAGGTACATACTGTAGGTACATGTAATAGTTTCATAAGCTACGACATTGTTGTTGTGTTGAGCTTATTTTTGTACACTGATTTCTTGCAGAAGGTGTTCTATATATAATCCAGAGGTACTTCAACACCTTTCATTTGCCGTTTTTTCATTTCCTTCAATTCTTTTTGTTTCTCTTTGTATCCAACGGGAACAGTCATCCAAATGTAGCTCGCTTCATCAAATATAACTTCCGTCTCCATGCCTTCAGTAACAACTAAAGCTTCATCGACTGGTATTCTGAAAAAAGTAAAAAATAAACTTAAACCTCGTACACTTTTCACCTTTATGTTAAAAAAGTTCTTGGAAATTCTTGCACAAAATTTTTCATTATTGGTCTGATGCACTTCATGGTTTGAAGGATCGTGTAGACTAGCCACAACTTTATGCTTCTCGGGTTACTTTCAAGCTAGGTGGCCACGTTTCGAAGAAATATTCGTATATGCTGCTAAGAAAGGTTACAATGTCCTGAAAAAAAGAGATGAACCTCTGTCTAGGTGCTAATCAGGGTTAGTTAACCAAACAAGTGTGGGAACGCTTCCAAAAAATAGCCAGTTTAAAACAGCTTTAAACGCATTTCAAAGCAAAACGTGAAAAAGGTGTGGTAACGCCGTACCCATGCGTTCCCACCCCACTATATCCTTGGTGCTAATACTCCTTCAAAAAATATCCATCCATGTGAAACGAAGCGTGTCATTTCAAAATTATCAAGCTCTGTTCTTTGCTGGCATTGATGAATCATAGTGATTGTTATTTCAAGCCTAAGGTCGGTTATGAATTGGTGGGCATGCAAAAGTATAAGAAACTAAACAACTGCATCTTAATTGACCACACTTAGTCTTACCTTGGTGGAAACCTTCTCATCAGGACGGACATCGTTTTGTAGAAGATAATCAGGCAAGAAATTACCAATGCGATTGTTAGCATCCATACGGCTGTTTGGTACTCGTCGCACGCGCAGTCCGTTATCCAAACATCTCGTTTCACTATATCTTAAACCACATCAAAGAAATAAAATCATGAGTTACGTGATATGCATTATGTGATCACTTTAGAACAGCTTATGTGCAGTCCATACGTTTTGCAACCAGTGGGCTGTTGTGGGAAGAAATAAGTTGAGTAACGAAGATCTTAAAGGTGTAAAAGGCAAGAGACTCATAGAGTCTCTGCCAAAGAGTCAAATGAGATGTATTGGAACTTGTCTTGTGCTTTGCGTAGCATCTTGTTTCATTAAGAGACATAATGGGAAAACTCGTTTGGCTTCGTGTAATATGCTAATGTTATGACTGCTAACAAGTCAGGTTAGTTATCACAAATTGAACTTGTCAATCTTTCACTAAAAATTTACATATTTGATTGTTTTTGGTCTTAAACATAATTTCAGGAACAAATCGAATGTTCATTGCTGGAAAGACCAAGCTTGACAGACACATACAAAAGTGAAAATTGCTCAGATCGCACGCCACGATACAAGAAAGGCACATCAGCGAAGGAGCAGTCCTTGGAATATTTCCAAGTGCTGGAGACATTGCTCAAGCATCGGTTCAGGTTTTGAAATCCATGACGTTATCACTAAACCAATGCAAGAAATAAAGGCATGGTTATAACAGATAGGTGTATTCCAAACCACAAACGCAATAAAGCAGAATAAAAAATTGAGTCTTGTTCAGGCTGTACAGTAAGTAACTTAATCCAAAATGCTAAGAAATCAGTCACTTACAAGACCAATTTTCACTGAAAAAACGTTGATTTCATGTATGAAGCCAGGTTATGCGACAGAAATTGGCATCTCGAATAACGATGATCAATAAAAGAAAAATTGATTTTGATATATGTACGATTACTCAACACCACACTGTCTTGTCAAGTCAGTAGTGACTGCCTATATCATTTTTCGACTTTTTCACAACCCTGCCTATATCATTTTTCGACTTTTTTCGATTTTGCAACAACTATTGAAATTTATTTAAGTCTATAATGATAATCATTGATGTTGTTGCAGCCTTTTTATTTAAATAAGGGCGGAGAGCACAGATTTATTTCTTTATCAGAGATTTTACTGCCTATAACGAAAATAGCGCAGCGTTTCCACGCCTGATGATTTTGCACGCTGGATCCAAACGGGAAAAGCCCACAAGGGCATCGTTGTCCAAACGAATATGTTGAACCTTAGCGATGATGTCTTGATAAAACTAGCAAACATTCTCAATGTTCATCTCTAAGTACAAGATAAACAAATTTACAAGAGTTAGGTCAAAGTCAGAAAAAGAAAACCTCCTGTTATTAAAACAAAAATTCTAAATTTGCAGTAAGCTTTTGAGGAATCTCCCGAATGTGCTTTGCTTTCATCTTTTTTCCATTATTTAAACATGCACTAATCTGCATTCAAGTAACTAGTCTCCTGCATTGAAGTTAATAGTTTCCACACAGGTGAAAAATTAGAATCAATCAGCAAATTTGTTGTTGTATTTCAAAATTTGCTGATTGATTCAAAACGTTCACCCTTGTGGAAACTAGAAAGTTTATTAAAATTAATTTTTATCAAAACCAGTCTCCAACACAGAAATCAAACCTTGTTCAAGACTACTTGTACTTGTTTTTTTATCGGCTTTTACCATTCAAAGATGGTCTTCGTTGCAATAATTTCGCATCAGACAGACTCATTGCTCATTTGTGTAACTTCAGGTGTAGCATCGTGATGTTATACTGGACTCGAGTGATAGACTATATATTTGTTGTATTCCCAGACTCCACAATCATTAAAATGTGGCAAATTTATCACCTGTAAGCAGCTTTCATTCTGACTTTCATGGAACAAGCACCACATATTCTCCAAACTATCCTCCCTCCCGCATTTACGATCACTGGTCCCTTTCGCAAGCGAACGCTTCCTTTCAGCTTCACGTAGAGCAACGTCGCGTGAAGTAGAAACATGTTCTTACGAAAACTGTCGCATTGTTCGCAAGTTTCCTGTCAAGCAGTTTTTGCTCTAGTGTCGCCTGACGTCTGTGCTCTGTATAAAGTAGACTATCATTTTCGCTGAAACAGTTCTTGTGTCGATAAATACATGTTTGACCAGAAAATTTTGGCGTCACCTCATAGCTAAACTTCAAATTTGTATGTTGTACTGGAATCGTCGCATGAAGCTCATATTGCAAAAACTCCACACACAGAGAAAGTTTTTACTACCAGTGTGATTCATCCACTTACAACCATTTCTTTTTTATACTAAACCATCAATTTCATTTCTTTGGAGAACTGCTTCTTAAAATGGAACCAGATGATTCACTTCTGGACTGACCAGCGGTGCATAGCAGAGTTGAGCACGGATCAGGACTGGATCGGACTGGATCAGGACTGAAGCCAATTTTTGCCGGATCAGGACTGGATCGGACTGCAATTTTTTTGAAAATTGGCGGATCAGGACTGGATCGGACTGAGAAAATTTTAGTTATTTTGATGTGATTATTCTGAAAATATCAAAACTTTTACTTGTGATCCAATTTCACAGATTTGCTAAATCGTAGTCTATATTTTGCCATCAAAGGCAAAAACCCTGCTGGGACTATTTTGCATTTCGAACTGTATCCACTTTTGTTCACATATAACGTTGAGGTCTACAGTTGTAGCAATGTTAACATAGTTGAGTGCTTAGTGTCTATGCGTGCTGTGCGATTTTTCGTTGGTTCTGCTCTCACCATTTCCTTTGGCTTAACTTGTAGAGGTTACACCTTTGATAGGAATGCTTTTAATGTACTTTTTCAAAAAGTTCAGGGTTTAGGCTTAAGGTTTATGTTTAGTGTGTATGTTTAAATTTCGGTTTAGAGATTAGCTTTAAGGTTTAGGTGCAAGGATTAGGTTTCGGGTTTAGGTTGCAGGTTCAACTTTTAGGTTTACGTTTTGGGTTTAGGTTTCGGTTTTGGGATTAGGTTTCTGGTTTAGGTTTTGGCTTCTGGTTTTGGCTTAAGTTTTGGGTTTAGGCTTCAGGTTTAGGTTTTGAGTTTTAGTTCATGTAACAAGGGCCTTACGCTATTCCAAATGTATCTCGTCCTTGTCACTTGACCAATCGAAGCAATCAGATTCTCCTCGCGGCAAAATAACTCCAGCAGTGCTTTTTCCTCTGATGCCTAATAGACACTTCCTTGTTAAATTTTGGAAATGCCAAAAGGCTGTCACTATTTTGCCTCATGAAACAAAAGCACTGCTGGAAGTATTTTGCCTTCAACCAATAGTATTTGGCTGAAGGCAAAACAGCTACTGTAGTTCTTTTGCCTCATGAGACAAAATAGAAATATATGATTTTACACTGGCGGATCAGGACTGGATCGGACTGACGATTTTCAAAAATTTTGCGGATCAGGACTGGATCGGATTCAATTTCAGCGGATCAGGACTGGACTCGGACTGAAAAATTTCACAGTCCGCTCATCTCTGGTGCATAGTGCATATTTTCAGCCCGCCATGTTGCAACAGAACAACTTAACGTTTGGTTTCTTGTTTTGTGATTTCTTCCATTGTAGTTGGTGTGCTGTTGAAAGCCATATTTTGTTCTTACTTTCATTTATTCGTGAAAGACGTGATTGTACTCTTGACTTCATAGACGTTTCACCTGCTTCGATGATGATCACTAAATCAAGTTAATGCTTCAATCATAAATCTAATGCTAAGAAAAACACAGAAACGGAACAACGCAGAAATATTCGCAAGAACAAACCTGTGCGACGGCGCGGGACAAGCGTTGATGGTGTACACGGCTTATAAACATCACACAACGTACAAGGATAGTCTGCAAATAATGATAAAACATCAACTACTATATAAGGTGTAGGTGATTTCACAATCGAGTTTCCACAAATGACGTCACGCTAATTTGGTGAAATATTTCCCTCATGCCATTTTGTGAAAACACGTGACACTTCCCCAAGTTTATGGTTACAACGTCACATGTTCTTAATCTCCCTCAAGGAATATAAATTCTCTGCTTGGATTTCAGATATCTTGAGATGGTTTTGGAAGGATTTTTTCCAGTGAGGCCAACAGTGGGGTTTTGGAAGGGTTAGGTGGTCCTCCAGGGTGAATTTTTTTTAAACAACACGAAAATAAGAGAAAAATGTTTTCCTATTGAATTGGTAATAGGAAAATATCAAATTTCAAAATCGATGAGGACTTGGTCCTCCTTGTGCTCCCCCGGTTACGACGACCATGGTACGGACCGGATTTATGGTTATCATACAATTTCTATTTTGGACGGTTTTAGGAAATTTTTTTGCGCTCTAAATACATTTCCATAGGTACGTTTAAGCAGCCGTGGATGTAACCTACTGTGAAATTGATGTTACCAATTAAACTGAACCATGTCCACAGTTCAGAGCGAGAAGCCACGTGGATGCATGCAGAACACACACAATTTTTTTCAAGCCGATACATCACACAATGTTAATGCTAAGACAACGTAAAAATTCAATTTCTGGCAAGCTCATGTGATCAACACGTTGTCCAAAACACATCAGAAACAAGATTTCAATGGTATTTTCAGTTCAAAGCAGACACTGTAGTTTAAAAACGTTGAACATATTTGTGACGCAGCAGCACTTTCAACCCTGTTCTCCCTTATCACAAATATGCTTTCAACAACAAATCAATACAGGATAAAACACCTTTGTACTGTAAATAAACAGTAAGTCCACACCTTGACTAAGCACATGCGTTGCAACTGCAAAACTCGACTGTTTAACGAGTGCGTGCTCATTAATTGATGACGGACATATATTATTATGAGGGGGGTTGATGGCACTTTCTGACTACGAGGTCTTGTAGTGCCAGGACCGTGTAAAAATAATTTATAGACGTACGCCTGACTCTCGCACAAACGTTTCTGCAAGCGTTGCAGCAGCTATGCTACGGAGGATTTCCGGGTTATGAAAAGAAATACCGAGTTGATTGAGTGCAAGTTTCAGACGCTTTCTCGCCGTCAAGTATTTGGGACAGACTTCGATCATGTGTTCCACCGTTTCAGGTATTTCACACTGGCCACAGAGCCCGTCAGGGTGAAGGCCA
>Ga0210059_1015102_pt1 | contig 11323 bp, 10 predicted proteins | sample Ectturendosymbi2_FD_188042 | JGI IMG/M metagenome (GOLD analysis project Ga0210059, IMG submission 188042) | Ecteinascidia turbinata endosymbiont from Florida, USA - Sample 2 (SPAdes) (version 2) | ecosystem: Host-associated > Tunicates > Ascidians > Unclassified | place: Key West, Florida... | reverse complement strand
TGCCAAAATCTGCGCAAGTCAAGCTTTGGTTTAGCTTAAAAGTTTTGGTTTTAGTCAGCAATTGTGAAACATTTGGTACCATGGATTCAAGAAAATTTCACCGAGAGAACAGGCGAAGTTGAATTTCTGGACGTCAATCATTGCGTAACCATTGAAGATGATTTTGGTATTGTCACTAAAGACTTCGTAAAACCCACAGCGGAGGGAAGGCAATTCATAAATGGGAATTCTCACCACACGCAAACGACATTCAAGTCAATCCTGTTTGGAGAAGCTATTAGATTGAGGCGCCTCAACCAAAGAAAAGATGGTTACCTCAGCAGCTTAAACCGACTCAAAGAAAAAGCGATCCGTTCAAAATTTCCCTTGAACATGACTAATGACATGATAGCACTAGCATCTAATTGGGAAGACAGACTACGGCCTCCAAAATACGACAAGAAAGAAGACCCACAGGTTTGGGCTACATCTTTTCCCCATCTGCTTAATCTAACACAAAAAGAAAAAAAGTTAAGCCCAAAGGCAATGATTACCTACAAATAGCCCACCACAATTGGACAAAAGCTAACGAGCTGTACAGACCTTGCTTTAAACAAGACACGAAAGCAAACCAAAGGTGGCTCAAGGCCATGTTAGCACTGTGCACTTTGTGGTTGCTCTGGAAAAAATAACAAATCCATGGTACCAAATGTTTCACAATTGCTGACTAAAACCAAAACTTTTAAGCTAAACCAAAGCTTGACTTGCGCAGATTTTGGCATTTAAGTCGCGACTTGTATGATATGTCATGAACAGTATGTTGGTCAAACTAGCAACAAATTTTCCAAAAGATGGTCGGCGCATCGCAGTAATTGGAACAAACAAGATTGTAAAACTGACAGTGACACTGACCAGATGGCCTTGTCGCGGCACTATTGAGAAAACCACAGCACGATAAACAAGCCACCTCTGCACGAAGCATACACCGTTACTTTTGTCGAACAACCAAGTTGTCACTCTCTGGATATCTGTGAAAATAAATGGTATCACCTAATTGACGCGCAAATCAACATTCAGAGCATGATCCTACCCCATGTCAAATAATTATTACGATGCTTTATGTTGTTTGACTCAATCAGGTGTTGTCTTCCGTTTTGTGCGCGCGTTTAAAGCGAACACGTGGCAGGTTTAAATGCGTACCCCAGAGACTTACTGCCCTTTCATGGCTTACTATTTTTCTCTACAGTTGTTAGTCATTTCACCAAGAGTTAGATTTTAGTTGGAGAAATTTTTCAGCCATTAACATCAACTAGTTAGAAGTTTCAGTCATTCATTTATTTGAGTAAACGTCATTTTAATTTTTGAGTTAACACTTATGTCATGAGTCAGTTTTACTTTCGCCACTAGTATTCTTGACGTCAGTCAGTTTGTTAAGATGTTATGATTTATGAGGTTGTATCACGAAATTTTGATTGTAGTCTTGAGTTTTTTCTCTGCTGTTACTTCAGTCCTTCAACGTTTCACCTGTAAGCTTTGCTTGCAATTTTCAGGACAGAGGATGCGTAATTTTACGTGAAATCGAAATCGTGAAATCGATTTAGGAACCAAGCCCAGGTTGTTGTTAGGATACCGGTTGGGGAATAGAGATGTTTTTGAAGTTCAACATTCGAGTCAGAGTATTTCACTGCCGGCACATTCTAATTCAAGTCTACCCTGAAAAACATATTGCACTTGACTCCATGGCGATTGCAGTCAAGACGGAAAGAAGAGCAAAAACCGGGCAGACGTAGAAGGTTATTTGATACAGAAGAATCTAGGACGCAATTCCCCGAGCTTCAGTGACGATTTATAAGCGAAAATATTCTGACCATTCCAATGGGAGATTGGTAAACACTGAGATATTACTTAGGACTAACTCACCGTCAGCAAAGTGTCTGCGGTCTGTGCCGACAATTTTCCACAGGATTCGCTTTCCTTGTTTGTAGAGTTCGTTTGCAATATTGAGGAGCGTGCTTCGTTGAGTTTGCATTCCCAATGGAAGGTGCTTTGCTATGCAACATTTAAACTATTCAGCATGGGAAGCTAGATTGGGGATGGAGTTCCGGTCTTTCATGTTTAGGAATTTCACAACAATAGGTGGTACAGTTGCAGAAGTGGTTAAAGTGATAGCAGAGGTTTTCCATAGATAGGATGAATGTTCGAGAAGATGGTGGTCAAGGTTTGACGCAGAAAAGTGCAATTTTTCGGAAATAAATCTACGAATAATCTTTTCAGAAGTCTCAGAAGTTTCATTTTTTCATTCATGGGAAAAAAATGGAATAGGATGTTAAATTCATTTGAACGAGGTGCATGCGCATGACTGCGGCTTGGCGGTCTTGGTTACTTGTAGTTGGAGTTCAGTTTGACAAAGAACATGTTGAATATTCATGTTGTTAGTTGATTGTTCTGCTTGATTGATCTTTCTCATGGTTCATCGTTAGGTTTTCGCCTCATTGAAGAAATTATCGAGGTCTGGCCAGCCCGGAACCAGCCATTGATATTTGGCGGGACGAAAATTTTTCTGGGAGGAAAACAAAATTTTTAAACTATGTCCAAATGTTTTCAACTCTGTCCAACACATTTTTCCAGGCGGGTGAAAAATCTTAAAGGGGTTTTCGTCCCCACTTCGTCGCCTAGTCGCGGGCTTGGACTAGGGGACCTAATATTGCAAACACAAATTAAAGAAAAATTTTGATCTCCTGTCCATCTTCCAGACTCAACGTTATTGATTTTAGTAGATTTTATGTGGAATACTGAACACTAAGGAAATTTGCCGAAAACACGCGTTCCATCTTCACTCACAAAATATTTGAAAACATTTTTGTTGAAGTGCTTATAACGTAAATAACAGAAACATTTTTGAAGTTATTGAAATTGCAATGAGTTTGAAAAAGTTTATTAACCAAAAATGCAGACAAAGACATCCCATTGCAATGCAACTACAATCTGTTTTGCATGAAATGTGTTTGCTTTTTAACCGACATTTGTCATTTGAAACGTTGCAGCCATGATCGTGAGGGTTTGAACAGCTCTGTAACGCAATTAGGGGACGAGATATGGCGTTGTTAATGCAACCGAATACTGATGGTTTTAGGCCGATTACGAGGTGCTAATATGCCCTACGCCGGTTGTCGAGGTATTAATCATTTTCAATGATTTTGCTTTTCTGGCACGTCAATGCAACTGACTGCGGTCTGACCTCTGCCAATAGCATATATGGTCGTTTTAAATGTACAGTACATTAATTCAGGAAATTTCATCTACAGATTCGTTTCGTGACTGACGAATTCATCTGTCCGGTAATCATGCACTGCCATTTTTTAAATCACGAAGATCTAGGAATGATGATGGTTGTTAACATCGTTCCACCAGGTTCGTTACTTGGTATACGTGCATCAACTGTGAGCGCAAACCAGGACTAAATCGGGACGTTTTCCTACTTTTCCAAACCAAGCATTTTCTGTCATGATCTTTAGCACAGGCGCTGTCTTTTATCGAAACGTTCAGCGTTCACTCTGGCCATGATTCGGGTCCAAATAATTGATTAGCGCGGCCACAGCGACTCTAGGGCCTTAAATAATGTTGATTCAATTGATACTGCGTTCATGAAATAGAAAGGTGACCAATGAATAAGGCTTAGAACCGGAAGGTGAAAGACACTTGTGGCATCACAATAAGGTTGCAAAGCAACTTCCATATCATTACCATATTAGTGCAGTTATAATCGAATGCACCAGCATATTTCAGGAATGTCATTGTTGTCCAGTGCCAGAAAAAAAACTCAATTTGAGACAAGACCTGAAATGTTTTTCAACTTCATTAAACACTTTTTGCAGTAATATTTTGTTTTTCATTAGCATAGATATAACCGAAAACCATTAGCATTGATATAAATGAATACCAACCAACAAGGCAAACCTTGTTTCAACCGAGCTTGTTTTGTCCCATACGCTTTTTACTAATTTTTGCTGATGGTTGCAGCAATTATGGTTTCGATGCGTCTTGCTTGCAAATAAGTTGTTTACGTCCTTGAAATTGAAACTGTATGAATCAATGGGTTTCAGGGATAAAGCAAATGAGTGCAGATAAAGGTTTGTACAACTGTACTCTACTGAATGATTCAAATTCTTTCTTGCAGGTACAGATTTGTCAATCGGTGCTACAATACCGTCGGGTAATGCGTATCCCGGATCCTGCGATACATACAAACCATATCCTTTTAACAGTCAATGAAAATCCTCGTCAAACTCCATGGTATTTGCGGGTGTTTAAAGGTAAAAAAAATAAATACTGTTTGCAAAATAGGAATAAAAAGAGAAATAAGTCTGGTAGAAGTCTGATGATATTTAACGAATGATTTGAACACCACTTGAGGTTACATCAGTTTATCACGTCGCTACTGCCTTTCGCCAGTGTGAATCACGTCAACTTCCTGTTAATAATTCCAATTTATCATTAAATAATGATACTTTTCTGCAAGACGTAAATTGTAATTAATTAATTTTTCTTTGCATTGAGGAGACCAAATAACAATTATCTAAATTGCAGAGCAAATCTGTGAGAACCCTTGAATATGTCAAATCTAAAAGAATGATTCACTATTCCAAGCACAAGAGTTTGGAAATACCAAACTTACTGTATTTAAATTGTCGGTTGCCAAATTCCTGTACTCCTTTTGTGGTGGTGCATTACCTACGCACATTAACGACTACATTGCTGAGATTGTATCAGTCAAAAAATATCAAATAAGACGTGCTTCTTTGCAAATATATTATTTACCGAGAATGAAAACGTCTTTGGGTCAGGTTTCTATAATGTATAATGGTCCGAACCTTTGGTCTAATATACGAGAAAATTTGAAATTTCTTCGCCTGATTCATTCGGAAAGGAATATAAAAACATTTTACAATAGTGCCAGAATTTCTGTTGATCTTTGTTGTACATGCTTGTCACATTTTGCTATATTGTTTTTTTATGCCTTTTTTTTTGCCTTCTATCTCCCACTATACTTGCTCACCCCACCCACTTTGCGTAGGCATGCTTTCACCTCACCGTTCTTTGTTTGCTGCTTTTCTTAATTATTTTAACTGACATTGATTTGATGATTTTATCACCTATTCACTAATTGTAAAACGTCCACAATTAATTTTGGTTAGTACTAGCAACAAGGCTGGCTGAGAACTTGACCCAGGTGGTCTTTCTCCAACCCTTTGTGATTCAGCACGTTAAGACACGAATATAAGACAGTGACACCTGACATTCCTCACATATTTGTATTTTCATCCACATGAAAAAAATTTGAGATCTATGATGTTGTGGTATTCGTGTTATTTCCCGATTTCTGTCGCAAAAATTCAAACATAAACCATACCCTACCTTATCACTCTTTTCTTTGAAATCTTAGAATTCAATATGTTTTGCTTGCAGCTGTGTTGATTGCCAAGTTGGTTTGGTTGAAATATGAAGAATAACAAGGAAACAGAAACTTTTCTTCGGATGTCCCGGATTTCAAAGAATCAAAAGAAAAGATCATAATGATAACGAATCGTACATGTATCTTGTGATTGGAAGCATTTTCAAGGTTTTCGCTGAAGCTTCAAAACGTATCGTGTCATTTTTGTGGAGGGGCTGTATCACGTTGTCGATTTATAAAGAATCTAGTTGGTTTCGCTTCATCCATTCTAATTAATCGTGCGTAGCCGGACGGAACCGGTGAGATTATTCAGAATGAATCCAGAGCATTTTTGTGTCATATGTGTGAAAACGCAACCATGTTGCCATTTTCCATTTTGCGATTTGCTTTGAATACTGCATTGCACAAGCTTTCACGTTTTAATTTTAACGAGGAAGTTTTTCAAATAATGATCAAAGCCGGAACATACACTTTTGTTAGAGTGTAAACAAGGTAAATCTCTCTACGTGCATTGCTTTAATTACTCACGGTGTTTGTGTCGTACATTTGTCAGCCAATTTTGGCCATACGATGACTGAACAAGAAATCACAGTATGCTATTAAAAATTGAGCATTGCATTCAGCAATGACATCTGCATTTGATCTCTCATTGTCAAAATAATTAATGCTCACCGACATGAAGTTACATTATTGGTGAAGATATTAGAAGAAATGATTAAAATCAAATCGTACAATATTTGTGTCAATGTGTATCTTTAATCAAACTTTTTATTTGCTCACACTAACTGTCTTATTGCCAAGTATGTCACCTTTCTGCGCTATCATCAAGAAATGCAATCAACTGCTAGAGCATTTATTCCTATCCATTATGAACTGCCTTTACCGTCTAACACCTGTGTTGGAACTTTGGATGTTTGTTTTTATTGACCAACCGGTATTGTAATTGGAGCAGGACATGAGTTTGACCAAATAATAAATGAAGATAAAAAAAAATACACTATGGACCTTAATTTGGAAGCGCAACAGACAGTTTAAGCTTACTGTAATGGTGTGCCACTCCAGGAGGGAGATCTTTCCGACAGCCACAATCTGTTTCTTACAAGACTAGTTATCATTACCCAAGAAAATCGTGTACTAACATTTCATTCCGACTTCAGCCTAACTGGATCCAAAATTTTTGGAAAATTGTTGATGCATTTTACAAAATCTTGCTTTATTAACAAGGAAATCATTATAGGCTAAAACAAACAACAAAATTTTATGCTGAAGTTAATGAATTTTTTGAAAATTTCGTGGGTTCAAATAACCCCTTAGTTGCGCGCCTGTTTCGTTACTTCGATGAAACCTGTTGTCAGATACAAGGAGGCTAAATACAATAACAAAGTCCAGACACTAAGGAAGAGAACCGTAGTTAATTTTCGAGATGTCAGTAGTTTCTATCGTTGTCGCAGAAATTAACCTAAAATGTTAACTCGCGAATGTTAGTCTTCTTCATAGCCAGCTTCGTGTATTTGGTAGACATGGCACTGGTGACTAACAGTTCAGACCTCGAGCCGTCCGCTAAAGGTTTTGAAACAGTCCACTGACAATCGTTTTAGGGGTGACGTCATTCCGGGCGCTACGGTCCCCTGCTGTCGGCTCACCGAAGATTTTGTTTTCTGTAAGTTTCAAAATCTAACAACGAGCTTCTTTGCTGCTGTTCTTTCCATTTCACCATTATGCCAACATTCCGTTTCACTTGTTTCCACGCAAATCACTGAACGATACTGTGAATCAACCAAAGCAACAGACACTTTCATTTACAGTAAGTTGCCGTGGTTTGGGTTTAGGACAAGTATTCCCAAACATTCTCTTGCAAATACAACCTTTCGGCATTTCGTTATATGAACAAGTACCTCTAAAATTTCTGATGATAATATGGCTGAGGAAATAATAAAATTTATCAATCGATATAGGCATAAATACATTTGAAAATATTCACCGGCGTAGACCAATATATAAACATGTGTATTTCGAAATTAATAATATGCAAACATAATTTTTCCCTTCTATTACTAACCTCAAATACACCCTTTCAAATAGGAAAATCTACCCCAGGGGTACATGCACCCCAGTTTGTCACCCTTGGTTTAGGATGAGGGGTAAGGCTTAGGTTTGGTTTGGGGAAGGGTTCACTAAACTTTCAAAACCCGCAGCAATTTCTTGGTACAAAGTCATATGAAGATTACCAGTCTAATACATAGACTTTTCAAAAAGAAATTTGAGCAATTTGTCTTCAAATTAATTTATCAACGATAATAAAAATTAGTGTAATTTATCAAGGTGAAGACACAGATCGTATTTATGCTATTGTCAGAATAGGCCCGTAGGCGACCCACGTGGCCCGTTGGGGAAACCTGTTGCCCGCGGGCACCAAGTTGGTGACCTCTGGGTGAGATTCAGTATGTTACTGGCAAGTGTAGTGCAGCTTAGTGCATTCTTTTCGTGCATTAGAGTCACGTTGCAGGTGACGAAGGAAAAAGTTTTGAAAAGTGAAGGTCCACTGGCGGACCAATAGCCATTACCATAAGATTACTTGAGTTTTGTGTCCAAAGAACAATGAACTCAACACTTTTATTGTATGAAACACAATTCTGGCCTCGGACAGACCTCAATTACCATCACCAAATTTAACTAAAACAAACAAATATCAACATATTGCACTGTGATATTCATCTGCTAAAATGATAAACGCATACATCTTTCAGTGAACATCAACAAATGCTTCATCACAATAGCTTGTTTGACGCTTTTTATTGCGAATCACCAGGGTACATTTGTGATTGTGTACGTTAATTATTGTGCATGCTCGAAATTTTATTTTTGGCGTATCTTAACAGGCACAGAATGCAGAAGCAGTTGATTTTAGTTTAGGAAAGCCTGATCTGCATTTGAGTATTCCTCGAGAGAGATGAATCATCAGGTTATATCTGATAAAATAATTGTGTGGCGATGCGGATGTGAATGGTGTCAGTACTGAATCAATATATCATCCTTGGGGAGACTATGGCTCTTGGTGATGATGCTACGTTGTGCTTCCTCTCAACATTTCAAAGGGAAACTGAACGAAGCCAAGGAAGTTTTGAAAGCATGATGAATTTGCTCCACATGGTTAGGATGATTGCAGGCTAGGATGGATGAAGTATGCAGTTTGCATTTATTGATAAAGTGCTTTGAACAACGCTCGTTTATTTCCACTTGGATATCTTTAATATCTTGAGAAATCTTTTCAGGTTTTGGAAACGTACTTATGTTGGGTGTTCGATTTTCATTTGTATGTGAATTATTCACACTTTGCATCACCTAGAGTTTGTTCAGAGATCCTAATGTGGTCTGACATACGCAGATGAACATGAAGAATATGCAGAAAAAGAAAAATAAATCCAGAAAATCCAATTAGATTGATTGATCCAAATATGTCCATGAACATTGCAATCCAATGCCAAGAGGCGGACTCCAGCATCGCACAGGGCTGAGGTTGATCTCAAGTGAACGTCGAGCCAAGCGCACTCTATGCTGGCGACACACGATACTTCGCAAAAACAGAGATTGAATGATACTACCACTTCCAGCATCCTCTTGCTTTCTGCTAGAAAGGAACGGAATGGCTTCACATATCAATGCTGAGATCAGTTCATTAAGCTTGCGTTTAGAATTAGATAAATCTGCTGTAGGATGCAAGATATTTCGTTAAATGTTGGTTGTGGATTGAATGGAGGTGGAACATTTACGTTTTTCCCCAAACTTTCAGAACAGGGTTCCCGTCATGGGCAGAAAGTACTATAAAATATATATATGTCTGATGGTATGGTTAAATTTATGTGGTAGCAGCGGGCCACAATTCCTTGAATATTTTATTTATTTCCAATTATTCACATGTAAATTAGTTAATATTAGTTGATGAAGACATTGCATGGTTATTCTTGTGAGCATTTCCATGATTAGACACCTTGAGTTTTTTTGAAATGCAGATGAATTTTGATAGGACATTGAATAATGAAAATATTATTCACGGCAAATCTTTCCACTTTCCAATAAGGAAGATACATACACTTTCTTCGGAGGATTTGATTTGCTATAATCAAAAGCTATTTGCAGCTTTCGATAAACCCTGAAAGATGCTTTGTTGGAATAGCTCTTGCAAAAAATTTATATATGAATCACTGAGGTGCACTTATGGTTGTTTAGGTGTTGTGTAATGCATGCACACGAAATTTTGTTTTTGTCGCTTCTTTATAGACACGCTGTGCAGATGCCAAGGAAAATTTTTGATAAACCCTGCTTTGACGTTTGGTTTTCCCCGAATGAGGGTCTGTATTGGCTTTAATGCAAAACCTTATATTGTATAAAACCAAAATTATTTTTAACAACTTCAAATTCCTATATTTGCTGTAAATCTGAAAAGAAAATATTGGACGAGTTTGCATTCCTTCCAAAGCACTTACTTCATCTCGATAAACAACCTGGACAAAATTACACACCATGCACACTAGTCTGAAGATTTCGATGTTTCACTCCACAGGTTTGCCTCTTAGAACACAGAAGATGCTTTGGTCAATTTAACTCTTATTCTCAAACAACAAGAATTTTATGCCGAAAATGAGATCAACGTTATTGCATTGTATTGTAGGAATTTTCATACGTGAGATTTTGTAACGGAAAAAGTCCAAGGGCATAACTTTGCCAGGACAACATTATCAAGTCTTGCAAGAAAAGCAACGGTTTCATGACCTGATGGATATTCCGAACAAGGTTTTGATTTGTGTTTGCTTACAGTAGCTACATTAGTGCAAGCAATTGACATGTGTGGTGATGCACAAGGGAATTGCACTGAACCAGTATATTGTGCTTTGTGACACGATGGCTGTTGCTACTGATGCGACGTTGAGTTTCCTCCCAACTTTCTATTAAACGAACTTTTGAAAGCAGGATGAATTTGGACCAATCGGTTGGGGTGATTGCGGACTAAGATGGGTGCAGTATGAAATTTGCATTCCTTGATAAAGAGTTTTGTGGAACCACGCTCGTTTATTTCCAGTGAGATACTCGAAACAGTTTAGGAAATCCCTTTTGTTTCACAAACGAACTTAAGTTACTTAATGTGCTTATTTTTTAATTGTATGCAAATTACGTAAATTGTTCATCACTGAGTGTTTATACAAACGTTAAAAAAATGTGTAGGACACGCTGTTGAAATTGCAGAAATATGCAGATACAGAAAGATGAATCGAGAAACTCTAGTAGACCGATCGAAGCAAATATATTCACGAATGTGGCAATGCAATGCCAGCACTTGGATTCCAAAACCACACAAGGCTCAGGATGATCCCAAGTAAACAACAAGCCAAGCGAACTGCATTCTGGAGACCAGGAGCGGATTTGAGTAGGGGAGTTTGTGGCCATCGCCTCCCCCAAAAATATACGAAACCAACTGTATTTGTCATGAGTTTGTTCAATTCTGAAAACAGCATTCGCGATATAAAGCCATTTTTGTCTACTGTCTTATCACGACAGTGTTTTGAAAGTACTTCATAACTTTTGCAGTAGCGAACCGTTATGGGATCTGACTAAGTAATGCTGACATCACACTCACTAACCTTACGGGTTGGATCCCCCCTGAGTGCACATAAAGGATGTAATGGCGCGCAGCGACCAAATGCTTTAACCTTTGTCTAACCGCCTCGAGCTGTGCATCCGGTGTTCAATATTTAACACGTGCAACTCTATACGCTCAAAGAGTGTGATTCACTCTTTGAACGCCGCCTTAAAGTCTAATATTCATGGACCGCTTTGACGGATTGCCCTGACGCTTCTACAGTAGCAACCGTTTGCAATTCCCTGGCGTGGGTCGTT
>Ga0210059_1015101_pt1 | contig 11325 bp, 7 predicted proteins | sample Ectturendosymbi2_FD_188042 | JGI IMG/M metagenome (GOLD analysis project Ga0210059, IMG submission 188042) | Ecteinascidia turbinata endosymbiont from Florida, USA - Sample 2 (SPAdes) (version 2) | ecosystem: Host-associated > Tunicates > Ascidians > Unclassified | place: Key West, Florida... | reverse complement strand
TTGGCGCAGAAGCGGGAACGGCGCAGGAGCAGCCTGAGTCAGATGCGTCAAGGCTTGAAGATGCTGGTTCAAACGAAAACAAAGTCCAGCTATAACGGCAACCCCGCCAGTGGCAACAGCAGCCCGATCGGCGGTCTCAACGGGCGGTGCTTGAACAATAACAACAGCCGCAAAGCGGGTAAGTTTTCGCAATCCTCCCCGTTTTCAACTCTCGTTTCGCCGCCGCTACTCAACGATCTGCCCGAAGAGGATTCGTTACAGTACATGTCTCTCATCATGAAAGACGACCAGCGACAGGACAGGGATTCGTCTTCGGACAGTCGCGAGGAAAACCAAAAAAGGTCCCCCCCGTTTCAGCAAAAGCTCATTTTCGTTTCATAGAAACCACCGCTTGCGACGCAATTTTTGTACATGAAAGTTGTCTTCGTGCGACTGAAGCGCAACAAGTCGCAATGTTCGTTAGTAGACATGGACATCGGAAGGTGGTGGCAGGGAGGCTTTGGCTATCGCTGAATTTTGAAATCTTTTATTTTGCTATAAACATTTTAACAAAAAAATTGTTTTCTCTTAGTTTCGGATTTGGTAAAATCAAATTTCATCAGTGTTGCCCGCTGCAAAAATCCACAATTGCCACCCTCCCCTGAAAACAATCCTTCCGACGTCCATGTTAGCACAGCCTATTTAGTTTGCTAGGTGGCTATGCGGGACCATGACGATCAGTAAGGCCTACGGAGATCACCCGTGCTTCGGCCACTAAGACCAAAACGAATTGATACTGGGCAGGTGGGGATGCCATTTTTTTGCAAAAATTAATAATGAGATCTGGTGGTGGTGCATAAAAGATAAGATGTGTTAAAGTACTATCTTCAGCTGACTGTACAAATGCGAAATCAAGGTGTTCGTTCGAAGGCCGTCCATTTTATTACGTCACTTTCGTTTGTAAACAAAAATATAACCCTCGATTTCTGTTGTAAAACCTATCAAATGCTTCTCTCTACGTTTGCGACGAAACAAATTAAAGTCACAAAGCTTTCCATTTTCCATCCGAAAGTGGTGGCATTCATGGGCTGCACTTTTGTTATGTTGTTTGTTCTTTTTGTTGCGTATTGCAGGTAGCCTAGCCAAGTTTGAATGATCGTTCTCTAAGACTACAGCTTACGATTCAATAACTCTGCATGGTATCATTTCTGCATCGGTTGTTTCTCGCCGCAATTGTTCGCCAATTAAATATTTGCACACTGCACTTTATTACGTTTAAAGTTCCGCTTGAATTCTGTTGTTCGTGGCCTGTGCGGAACAAGCGCGATTACCCGCGCGAATTCGTAGGACGTGCACGTGCGGTTACATTGACTGGAAACGTTAGCAAACCAGATGACAGCAATGCATGTGCGTCGGAGGGAGGAAGGCAGGGAGGGAGGGCCCAAGGCCCCACCTGGATTTTGAAATTTGACATTGTTCTGTTAACTTTTAAGTTAAAAACTTTTTTCTCTTTAGTTTCGAGTTGGTAAAATGCAAATTCACCACTGTGTGTCACCCCCCCTGGAAACATCTTCCCGACGCCCATGACAGCAACCTATCTTTTTTCATGCTTCCGTGAGTTCGTGCGAACGGTGAACGGTTGCTTACCTTTTTTACTCTATTTCAACTTGTGGAAACGATCAGATCTTTTTTCCGTTTAGCTTCGTTCGTTTAACCTTTGAAATGCGACGCGAGTGACTACCCTGACTCGACTCGAACAAATACCTTTCAACTCATGTGGATTGTGACGTAAGGCTACTGTCGGCCTCACGAAAAAATGCAATTAGTGAATAGCAATATCGCTTTTATTCGCTTCATAGTTCATCAGTAGTGGCCTGTCTTACGTAGAGTTCTAGGTGATTAACCCAAGTAGCAACTATTACCACTTGACCGACGTGACTGCTGTTCCAGCACGCCAGCCACGAGACAAGATCTGCGCGTGCGCACTGCGGCATTACGCGATGACGGCCGCGAGGCATTTCCTCTTTTTCGTGACATGGCTTTATCTGATTAAGCCGGAATGTGGGTCAAAACGTGTTGCTGACTGCAACAAACACAACTCTTCGTAGCTTTTTGCCGACACAGCCGCGAACGTACAAGCGGAGCGGGCGGAGCATCTGGTCCTGCACACTCGTAAACAGAGGAAATTATAACTGTATGCTTGGATTAGCTCGCGGGTAAGAAGTTTTCGTTAGCAATTTGACCTGCTTTGCTTGAACGAGATCTGCGTTTTCGATTTCGTGGCAACTCCAAAGTCAAACGGGACTCCTCAATCACTTTGGAGCAGCTTAACTTGAACATGTTCGCAAAAGAATGTCACCACAGATGAGGGTCTCTGTTGCTCGCACATTTGCACACTTTGGGAAGTGCAGGGGTATCAAACATGCACAGAAAATCTATTGATATAGATGGAAGATACTGGGCGCGGTTCTTTACATTAACACGTAAACGAGTGAAGCCAAATGGCTACAGGCGTCAAAGCAGATTTAAAGATATCATTCGGGGCCTGCAGTTGGACGCACCTTTGATGGCATCAGTTTCTTTCGACGGCAATTTTCGGACACTCGCTTTTCACGAACCTTGCTTCTTTTCGATTGACCTTTCTTTGTGTATTGTGCTGTCTTTACGGAGTGGTGGACATGTGAAACGGCGCTGCACGCGAAGGATTTTTTATTGGAATGATGACGCAGGCCAAAGCGGTGGACCAGGTGAGAGCGTCACACGATTTTCAGTCACGCCGCATGCTTGATCGAGTTTCTTAAAAGTTTTAAGTTGTTTGAAGCTCGACATGTCATTTTTATTGCTAGCCCTGCTGGGCGGTCTCGCAATTTTGCGCATTCATCTGGTTAATTCTTGGCCACTGGCGTAGCCGGCCCGAAATTGTTTTGGGGGGAGGCAAAAAGAAATGGGCGGGGAGCAAAGTTTTTGATTTTAGGCGAGCGACAGTATTTCGTTTGGGATACCGCCTCTCAAAGCACAAAATGACTGGATATGCCAAAACTCTGGGGGAGGGCATGGCCCCCTGGGCTCCACCTGGGTACGCCTATGTTTTTGGCACGGTTCACTCTTCATCATCTTTCGAGTTTGCCAGCTGCGCGTTTTTCATCTGAATCGATATGACGACCTCTTACGTTTCAAGTACACTTCCTTGTGGTAAAATCGCATGTTCCCACTGCAGTAATTTGCTAAACACTGATTTATGCTTATCTGCTCGCGGTTACTCAACAAGTTCAACTGTTCATTGCAAGTTCGTGGTATGGGAACAATTTGACGATGCAACCGTGAAAGAAAGTGACATTTTCCTCTGGTGAACTATGGAAATGGCACTCGTATGGCGTGCCTCGTTTCAACTCGCTTCATGGTAACTGAACACAAGCACCGGTAACCGCTGGTCGGTGAATCGGTTGCTTGCCGAATTGTAACAAAATCAGTTGAGCGCGACTTTTGCTGCCGATTGCAATAAACCATCGCACGATGAAGACGCAGCACGTGGTGACGATAGCCTTGAGACCGTGGGATTTGGAAAAGCGCGGTTGAATGCAAGGAGTGCACCCTTCGCTGACAGGAGAAACAATAACAAAAAGCAATTTGGACTTACGGTCGTATTACAAATCGTAGAGAAGCGTGTTGGTGGCAGAGGTGGCCAGATTCACATTTTCAAACTCTGACTCCGCTCCTGTTCCAAAATGTTTCGGATCTGGGTCGGAAGTTTTTTCAAATTTAAGAATCTGACTTCTGTTCAAATTCCGGCTAACACTGACGCAACCGAAACTCAGCAATGTTTTTACTTCAGAAATGACATTCATAAAAACCCCACAGACTCCTACTGCTGCTGAAAATAAAAAGTGACTCCGGGTTCGTTTTTACAAAACCTTTTGACTTCGGCTCCGGTTCCGAAAACACGTGGAATCCTGCCGGTGTCGACTCCGGTTCCGTGGCCACCTCTGGCTGATAAACTGCCCATGTGCGTTTGGTAGTGGTGAAACATTGCAAATCTGGACCGGGGGTTGGGGAAGTAACAACGGCATCGTTTGTTGTTTTAGGAACGTGCGCTGCACATTTAGCTGCAAACGCAGTGTTATAACACTGATAAATCAGTCGCAGAAACTCCGCGATCGAGTAGTGGCCAATTTAGTTTCTTCTGACTGACAACACCTCGTCCGTGCCCTTATGACCCGAGTTTTGTCCTATAAATACATGGGACAGCGAATGCCTGTGCGCTAAGGACGGTTAATATCAACTGCTTGCACTCCACTGGTAGTGTCAAGCGCAGAGAATAACGGACTGAAATTGTTTGCATCCGCAGTCGCACAGAGTCAACGGATTCGAATCCAATTTATTGCCGTATTCAGGTTTGTTGATCATGTGTCGGCGTGTTCCAGTAAGTTCATGCAAGCCAGTTGTGAACTCATTTACTCTTTTCTCGATTACGTTTATCATTAACCTGCATCGAAAATTGCCACACCATCACTTCAACAAGTAATTATTTACAGTTTAAGTGCCGTTAACTCTGCTCAGGTAAGCTTGAAAATACTTACCAGGTCAGGTAACGAAGGGTGTAATGCGACGCCCATTTTCTTAATGTGGTCCCGGGACACGCGACATCCGGCATTTCCATACCAAACTATTGTTTTTACTTCCATATGTCCATTGTTAATCACTTTCGCAACAAAATTTTATCTGCGCAGCGAAACATACATGTCATACAAATTTTATGTAGGGTACCACAAAAGAAGTGACTTTTCAGAGGGGATTTTTTGTTTTTGCGTAGAAAACGTCATGCAGGTGTAAGCTCCGTTTTTTTTGCACATAAAGTCATGGTGTAGGAAGATTCTTTACATATAAGGTAGCGGTGGTCATATCTGGGCAATTAGGTTTTGCACTTAAAATTGCATTGAAATGTTGACTTAGTAAGGTGTCCGAAATTTGATACATATCAGGTAACCATTGGCTTGCAGGGATATTTTTGCAAAATAATTCTAGCACCAATCCAATAGTCTCTGAAAATCAGGAAAAGTCATGAAATCACAGGTTTCTACAATTTTTCTAAGTATATAAAATCAACAAAATAAAAAAGCCCCGGGGTGGTGTGCTACCCTGCTTACCTGAACAGGGTTCAGAACATAGCGATCGCAATGGAGCTTTTCCCAGGCAGTTTTACTTACTGCGGAAAAAGTCTGAAGCGTTTGAATAAGCGTTCTGATTGAGCTAATGCTTCCGTGAAAGAAACTTTTCTCACAAACTCTTTTAGCACTTTTAAAGTGTCTATCTTTGTAGCAGTGCAAAACTTTAAAACCCTGCTCAGGAATCCTTATTTTACAAAACCCGTCAGTAAAAGTAGGGTTTAATGCTACCCATAATTTCTACACGTCTTCGTAGGACACGTGGCATCCGTATTTGCAGACCAAACTATTTTTTACTTTCATATGCCTATTCTTGATCACTTTCGCAACAAAATTGTATCTGCCAAGCGAAACGTACATGTCATACAAATTTTATGAAGGGCACCGCCAAAAAAGGATTTTTTAGAGGATTTTTTGTTTGTGCGAAGAAAACGTCATGCACGTGTTAGATCCGCTTTTTTCAGATCGAGTCATGGTGTTGGAAGACTTTTCACATATAAGGTATAGGTGGTCATATCTGGTCAAACAAGTTTTGCACTTAAAATTGCATTGAAATGTTCACTTAGTCAGGTGTCCAAAATTTGCTACACATCAGGTAACCCTGGATAGTATAGTACCCATACATCCTATATATAGGCTTTAAGGGACGTTTTTGTACAATAACTCTGGCACTATTCCATTTGTCTCTAAAAATCAGGAAAAGTCATGGAAGCACAGGTTTCTAACATTTTTCTAAGTATGTGAAATTAACAAAAGAAAAAAACGCTGGATAGCGGACTACCCATGATTCCTGAGCACATTTTCGCGCCCTTGCTCAAAGTAAGCGTCAGTGTTCGATAGGACTGGTTCCTTGATTTTTCAACTTAAATTGTAAACACGACATCTCTACAAACTCTGCTCCAGAAATGCCTCACAGCTGCTATTACCAAGCTGTTTCTGAAGTATGTCTTCAATTCACACCAGCTGTCTCTCAGTGATGTCAAGTTATTTCACAAAAACAAGCAAGTAAATCTGAAAAAACAAGCCCAAAACAAGCAATTTAACAGAAAAGCTCGTCCAATATGTGTTTTGTAGAAAAATTGGATAAAACGAAAACCAAGTAAATTAAAATCAAACCAACCAGGCAAATTTGAGAAAACAAGCCCAAAATAAGGCGAATTTACAAAAAAACACACCAGAAGTGCGTTTTAAAGAAAACTGAAATAGCAAATTTCAATAAAATTTGCAAAAAGTCTTCCGCAAAACAGAAACCCGTAGAAAACTCTCGGGAAAACCGCAAGGTTGGCAACGCTGCTTCCGCTTCACAGCACCACAGTTTTTTATGACATAACATAGAATTAACATGCGAAGCGATCCTACAAACAATAATACTTCCTGGTATTGTTGCAATGTCATAATACTGCAAAACAGTGTTTCTCAACCTTCTTCAGATTGCGACCCACTTTGCTGACACTATTTTGTGGGGCCACCATGAGAGATTAAAAATGAGATCGGTAATGCTGGAAAACACATGTTTGGTTTATTGATCTGAGCGCATTTGAATTTGAGACAGTGAACAATCTTGTTGGTAAAGGAAAAATGACAATTGAGTTCTATGGCAGTGGTTCCCAAACTTTTTCTGATCGCGTACCATTTGTGGTTCCCGTAGATGTCAACACGTACCACCTTGTTCCAAGAAAACTTAATCTGCCAAATATCATTTGATCAAAAGTTTGGAAAACCAGAATCGACACAAATGCGACCTGCACAAAATGGCTGTGAGAAACTATACTGGTCATTTTCACGAGCTAACAAGGGGAGCACACAAAAGATTCATGAATTTATTAACCGAACCCGGTAAGTAAAAACTACGGCTTTGAATAAATATTTTTTGTGAAGAAAAACAAAAGTTGGCATATTCGCGTACCACAGCTTAGGAGTTAGTGTTTTACGGACTCAATTAAAATAACGTCAGTCAGAATCACACAAATTTTGGCATGATAAACTTTTCATAAACACAAATTTTTGAAATTGTTAATTGCAATTAATTCGACACCATCAGTGCACGTACATGCTTTTTTTGACCTGAGTTCGATCACAAGGCATCTTCCCCGATCTATCTATCTATCTAGCGCGTTGTGGAGACCAAACGCGCGCTGGTTTTGCCGCGAGGATGATTTGATCTGGTGCAGGACTTGCCGAGCGCTTCTGGGAGTGCAGCGTGTGACGTAGGCGGATGTTGGACGTCATCAGATGACGATAGACGCGCTTCAGGTGAGTAGCAAGGCGACGACAGATGACGAAACGTTTATTGAACATAGAAACAAAATACTTACAAAAAGCAACCGGGTTTGGAAACTTTACGAAAGCGAACCGAAAAAAAGGCGGGAGGCGGTGGCGGCGACTTCAAAGAAGAGACAAAAACCACGGGCGCAGGCGCGCGGTAGCAGCGAAGAGCTGGGGCTGCTGGGCGCAGGGTAAGAAACGTCGGCAGCTTGAAAAAAAAACAAACAACTATTGTGAAGACAGGCGAGAAAGGTTGGTACAGGCAGACGCGCGAACGGGAAAAAAGTCTTCGGGTGGCGAAAAAGCAAAAAAACAAGCATGAAATAACAAATCGATCGCGTGCATTGAACTTTACCGGGGAGGAAGGGGGGGGGGGAGGCTCTGGAAACAGTTTAACGGCGAAATCGAACGTTTGGCGGCAAGCAGCCCTTTGAAGTTGTTCTGCACGACCGCGTTCTGGCCAATTCGTCCAGTTGGCGATCAACAACTCAAAGTTGTAAAAAAAAAAACAGTAAAAAAAGTTTTTCTGCCAACAACTCATGAATTTTCGGACCACCGTCACAGATCGTGACGTAACAGTGATGCGCATAGGAGGGAGCAATACGTTGCGCAGCAGATTTTGTTACTACACACCAGCGAAAAGGCCCCATTTGGCATGGATACACACCCTGCTGGGGCAGAAGTAACACGAGGGCCTAAAACGGCCCCAATGATTTTGGAGAGATCAGGCAAGGTTGTGCAAGTGTAGAACGTGAAATTCCGCCTCTTCTTGATTTTTGGCGGGATTGCCTGACGGCGAAAGATAATGCGTGTCTGTTTCAAGTCCCACAGGCGGGGCATGCGATTGTTGCTCGGTCAAAGGTCGCGAACGCGCGACGTCAGAACGAAACAAAGCGGTTTTACTGTTCGTCTTGTGAGCTGAGTTGTGGCAAAACGAGTAAAGGCCTATTTGACCGTGAAGTTTACCAAGCAAGTCGCAGCGCAAGACAAAGAAAATGCAAACAGGACTCGAGATCAGTAGCCACATAAGCCACTGTACTGAGGCCGTTGCCACAGGCCCGTAGCCAGGTTTGGGGGGCAAAATACATTTTTGGGGCAAGATTTTTGTTTTTATTGTATATTCTAATAAATTTTTTTCTGGGCACAACAAAATTTGGGGGGAGCACAAAAAATTTAGAGGCCTTACCCCCGAATGCCCCCCGTGTCTGCGGTCCTGCATTGCCATTAGGCACAAGCACTTTCAAGTTAAAGCAATGTGGCCCTTTATTTTCACAGACCTTATCGAAAGAAAGTGCAAAACACTGTTTTTGATGAATATGCCGGGATTTAGAGAAACTGTAGAAAATCTGGCAAAAGCAAGTAGAGTATGATGGTATGGACATGCTTTGAGAGATGATGATGATGACGTCCTAAGAGGGGCGCTGAGTTTCAAGGCAGAGGGTCAGAGAAAACGGGGAAGACAGGAAGAGGCAAGCAGAAGAGGAGATTATTGAGTTGCGAAAGACCCTCTTGATCGAGCAAGATGGAGAAATGAAGTAAAGCTCATCTTGCCAGAAAGGAGGTAAATCCGGCCACTCCCATTTGACGGGGACAAAACTGAGTTGCTCCTACAATCACTAGCTATCTCATAAATTGAAACAAAACGATGCGAAAGGTTTCATTTTTCTCCTACTTTTAAATGGACTTGCTAACGTTAAACGCTTGGCCTGATTTACTACCCTTCTGATCTCTGCCCGCCATGCGGCTGTGACTAAGACGTCGCCCACACACACGAACAGGTATGGCTTCAGCAATCAGAATGGGATGAGTTGGGAAAGCAAGCTCACGATCGGCCCTGGGCCATGGGCGTCGGGAGGGGGTCTTGGACCCCTGGGTTTCAAAATTGGATATTTTCCTATTGGCTTTTTAAGTGGAAAAACATTTTTCTCTTGGTTTCAGCTTGGCAACACTGTTGCTCCCCCTTGAACAATCTTCTTCCCCCCTGGAAAAAATCTTCCCGACGCCCATGTTCTGGGCGCACCTCAGCTTCGAACCGGCCAAGCGAGTCGCGGCTTGTACAAATGGATCTTCGCGATGCGCTAAAGTGACGTGACAATTGCAGGGACGCACTCCAGGCGACGGCTTTCACAGAAAAACGGGCTCCCGTGCAGAAAGTCGCAATCAGTTGCCGGATAGAGATTTTAAAAAAAGAACAAACTCCTCGCAATCCGCAAAAACTAAGCCGTTGTTAAGACCCGTCCAGAAAACAAAATCGTGTGATCTTTCAACAAAACCGCAGCCAACTGACTTTAAACCCGGGTCTAAGCAGCAAACGAGTTATTAACGCAGCACAGCCTTGCGGGGGGAGCGCAACAGGAGGTTGTAAAGCTACTTATTTTCGCCCCGTGGTCACCCCCCGCACACACGCATGACGCTGATAAAAAAATAAACATGGCGGTCGCCTTTCAAATCTCGGCCGCGCGCGTCGGCTTCTATCGCACATGATGATGTCATTGTCTTTACGCTTTTATGTCGTCACTGTGGAAATCGTTAAGAAACGGCAAATACGTCGCAACAAGTAAAAAAATCGCTCTGTTCTTGCACACGGATTCGTGTTCGACACTCCCCCATGTTCGAGGCGGCCTCACCGAACAGCGAAGCAAGCGTTCAGATCGAGTAAGGTAAACAAACCGTATCAAACTGTGTAGTCACTCTGCGGCACCCTGGGAGAGGATTCGAACCCACAACGTTAGGAACGGCAAGTTGCACATGACACGCTGTAGCAACAACGTCAATAGAGGCCACTTTATTGCTGCCGACGCTAGTTCTCGCTTTTACGTTCCATTTTTATTGCGCTTCCCCGTTCTCCTCGCACGGCGCACAGAGGCCATTGTGACGTTAGGAATAAGTCACGCGTAACTACCGATGGACTGTTAAACTGAATCTCGTGACGTTTTTGACAAACGCAAGTGGGGTGGACCAACGCGCCGACATAGAATTATAAAAGGTGGGGGGTGGATTTCAAAGGTCCTCGTTAAACCGTGGGGTTCGTGTTGAGTTAAACCGGATGAAAATATCCGCCCGGACAAAAGTCTTGGAAGGGGCTTGGCTGATTTGGCAAGGTTCGTAATTGAGAAGCGAAAAAAGAGCGTCTCCGTGCGCGCGCGCGAAAAGGCTTTGTGACGTACGGCGCGCGAACAAACAATCGGAAACGTCAGGAATCGTGCGGCGCTGAGTCGTTTCGCAAGTATCGCCAGCATCAGCTTCACAGTCCTCGATCGCGGTCAAGTTTCTGCGCATGCCCATCAGAAGAAAAAAAACGCCTACTTTCCTGCGCATGCGCATTAGCAACTCTCAACGCTTCGCTGCGCAGCATCTAACAAGCTATTTTGATCGGTGCCTGATTCGCTCCCAACTTCTACGTTGGCTCGGGCGGGCAGCCAGGCGTGACAACCTTGTGTGCAAAGTCAGGAGCGTCGGCTGAAACGTCATTGCTGACGTCGTTTTGTGACGTCATCGCGCGCTGTTCGCACAACGGTTCGTCAACATTCGCCGAAGCGTCTGAATCTAAAACTTTATCGGCATTGGTATCGCGCGAAGTTTCGTCAGCGGCCGTTACGTCAATACTGCTGACGTCAGCGGTCGTTACGTCAATACCGCTGACGTCATTAGCAGAAGTACAGGCAGTTGCGGTTTCGTCTTTCGTCAGTTCGGCTGAATAAGACGAGCCATTGTCTCGCCCCGTTATCGGAAGCGTCTCTGGTTGTCCTTCGCCGGACTCTCGGCGATCGTCGACGACCGAGCGATTTGCCATGACAACCAGCGACATCACGGCCTCCTCCGTCGCGACCTTCCGTTCCGCTTCGACGATCAGGTCTTCCACGACACTGGCGACGACATCCATCACGAACGGAGCGCGTTCGATCGTGACGGCGGGTGG
>Ga0210059_1015100_pt1 | contig 11325 bp, 5 predicted proteins | sample Ectturendosymbi2_FD_188042 | JGI IMG/M metagenome (GOLD analysis project Ga0210059, IMG submission 188042) | Ecteinascidia turbinata endosymbiont from Florida, USA - Sample 2 (SPAdes) (version 2) | ecosystem: Host-associated > Tunicates > Ascidians > Unclassified | place: Key West, Florida... | reverse complement strand
GGACTTGTTGTATGCTTGTTAGTGACATGGGGAAAAAATGAGTCTGGCCGGAGTCGAAAAAACTTTTACCAGTTACAACCGATCAGTGTTTCCTGTGACGTGTTGGCAGGTTCCGACCGGTTGTGTAACTTCTGATTCTTAGACGTGCAGTGAGGAAGTTGTGCGCTGCTACAAGCTGGCTCTGGAAAATGCTCGCTTCATTTTTGGGTTGACGCGACAAATGCTTGCCTCCTTTCGCTATCGTTGCGAATTTGGAAACAATGTGCGTCCTGCGGAAAGTTGCTAAAAGTAAGGTCATGCGATTTCCCTCGTGGAGACTCGCAATCAGGGACGCCGGAACGGGGGCAGTGCCCCCCTGTCCTTTGAAAGTTGGGGCAACGGGGGCACAGGTGCCCTTACATTTTTCCAGGGATGCTGGAAAGCAGTGAAATGATGGGGCTATTGGCCCCTGCCTTTATAAAATGGGGGCGGAAGTGCCTTTTCATAACAGAATCATAGATAATTTTATGGTTTATCAAGATCGGTTTGAAACAAATTTATTGCAGCTGAAGCGCACCTATGAAATTCAGAATGGTTTTCTATATCTTCTATTATTTTTGAGTTCAACGTTGTTGCTGCGCAATAACAAGCATAATTGGCAAATATTTTTGTTTTTTACAAGTTTTCATTGCCCTCAACACTTTTACTGCCCCCCATGCCCTACCGGTGTTCCGGCGTCCCTGCTCGCAATCTTTTGTAAACCATATTTGTGCGAAGTGGAGGAAAAGCAGAAGTTTGACATCTAACATTTTCGTCGTGATAGAACAATTACCAGCAGGTGAGCCTAAGATCTGGCGAGTTTCCTGGCCCATCCAACACATTTAATTTTTATTTCCTAAAAATCATCTTCACAAGGTTTCAAATGTTTTTTTGCGAGAAATTTAGCTTGAAGCTGACAATCAATAATGGACATGTAAAAATTGAAGTCCCATGTGGTAGTGTCCAGGGGGCGAATGCCTTTGGTGGCAGTTGACTGCATCGCTTTGAAATACTGAGGCAAGCACAAGAGAAAGATGGCAATTAGGGGCATAACTAACAGCAAAGCAACCAGCAGCAATATAGATCCGTCACTGACTTCACTCTACTACTACTAGGTTGCACTCTCATATAGGGATAAGTGAACTACGATAATTCGCTTGTGGTGATTATCACTGTGACTTGTTACTCATGGGCACCTCCTAACGGTGACCATTTATTTACATGTGGCGCCATGTACCTGCCGCCACAGTTGGCTATTATCGGTGCCAACTATCCGGGTAGCAGTTGTCCAGGTGGCTGTTGTCCTGATACCATGCTCAGATATGATAAAAAACACCTGAGATAGTCAATTGTTTGAAAGTAGATCCAGATTTTTTATCGTACTAATTTATTGAGTGTAATTTTGTAACTAAATTCCGATCTGAAAGATGCTTTCGAGTTTATTTAAACGCACTGTCACTTGATTAGAGACAGAGGCGGTAAGTCGGGCGCTCTTTTCTAATCGGGCTGGGTTCGAGCTTAAGTTTGTTAAAATCTTTCGGGCCGATTTCGAGCCTTCATACAAAATTTTTTTGCAACGACGGACACGTCGCCAATTACGGTTGATGCAAATGCAATCGAGTTGATTAAACCTTCAATAAAAATGAATGTTTGACTTCAGACGAGCAACAGCATTTTTGTTTGAGCGGTCGCTTCTCAGCACAAAATGACTAGATATGCAAAAAGTTTGGGGCAGCATGGCCCTCTGGGCAATCTCCTGGCTACGTCTATGCTATTATCGTTTCTTATTTGTGATTGAATTTGAAAAGCGTTATTCCTCCAACATTTACTTTAAAACGCAAATAATTTCTTACTTTTTTTGGAAGTAGTCTCCAAAAAGGTGAAGGATTTGAATCTTTTAGCAAACTTACTTTAACAGGAAATCGATTTCACTTAACACTACGCATCCTACAGTCTGCAGACAATGCTTACAGGTGAAACGTTGGAAGGCTGAAGCAAGAGTAGAGAAAGCAAACAACTGAAGACTAAAACGAAAAGCGGAAGTGCTAAATAGCCTTATAATGAAAATCACGGCCAATGAAAACGAAATCAACGTAAGGTTGCCAGACGCCCTTGAGCGCCAAGGACTTTCCTTGAATTTGCTATCAAAACTGGTTATGTCCTTGATCCTTGAGAAACATTTTGTTGTCCTTGAGTATTTTCCTGCGTCCTTGAACGGTTGCGAAATTGTTTATTGTATAACTATTGATTAGACTGAACATTCAAGAATCAAGATTTAAACAATGTAACTGAACAGAATAAGTTGTAGATTGTTCTGTCATAAATAGTTATCTAGTAAAAAGTTAACTATTCACGAACAGTTGTGCCACCGCTATATCTAAAAAGTATTCAAAGTAGGCATGAAGTAAAATGTCAATAACCACAAAATGAGAAAATGTCCTTGAAAAAATTTGAAGTGATCTGGCAACCCTAAATCAACGACATATTGCAAACGTTTCGATAACTCTTATCATCATCAGTGCATTGCAAATTGAACTGCAGTGATCATGCCGCAAGTTCTTGTTGATCACTCAGGAGAAAAGCGCTGTAAAAAATGAAAAACGCGAAGGGCTGTTTCGGTAGTGACGTAGTGGCGCGAAGCATAGGCTACGTAGTCACAAGACTCAGCTGGATACTCGCCTATGGTGATGGTGCGTGACGTCATGAGTGAGGCATGAAGCTCTGTTACAAGTTAAAAATGCAAAGACTCATCGACGGGATGTTTGCATCCAGCTCTGGTTTGTGTTCTTGAACAGGGGCGCAGCCAGGAATTTTGTTCGGGAGTGGCCAGCCACTGACGTCGTCAGATTTCAAACTTTAGCTATTTTGCACAAAGATCATTTTGATGTCACTGGTCAATTTCTGGTCTATTACAACAGGATTTGACGTCAAATATTTTCTACCAGTCGGCATCGATAAATTTTAACAAAGACAAGAAAACGTTTGCTTTCGCAGTGATCATTACCAAGCAGTTGTTAACCGAGCAGTTTGCAGTTTTCAATAAACATTAAGATAAGCGGAAAGCGAAGCGCCGTGTAATGTTGTGCTCGAGAATATCACTGATTATGCCTATTGAATAAATCAAAATCAGCTACAAGTATGTAAGTGGATTCATAGGAACAAATCAGAGGATGCTAATAGCCAAATACTGACTTTACAACATTCCTGCTTGCACAATTAAAAGATAAAATTCAGTTTGCGTTTCTTTTTGAACAACTCGTCGATAACCATCTCAGAATCAATGTCATATCATGATTACTCTTCAAAAAAGCCAATCCATCAGATGGTTTTTCCTTGGCCTGTAACCAGCTTGGTACACCAGGTGGAGCAAAGAGTTTTCTGAGAGGGGACCAAATTTTTAAGCTATGTCCAATCAGGCCTGTAACCAGCTTGGGACACCAGGGGCGCCGAAGAGTTTTCTGAGAGGCCCCCAAATTTTTTAAACTATGACCAATAGTTTTCAACTATGCCCAACAGATTTTTCTAGGGGGGGGGCGAAAAGGTTTGCAGAGGAGGCTTCGTCCCCCTTCCTCCCCTGGTTACGGGGCTGTGTCCAATAGTTTTAAAGTATGTCCAACACATTGTTCCAGGGGGGGCGAAAAATTTTCTAGCTCGTTACGGGCCTGGTTTTGCCTCATAGTACTGCGTAGATAGGCTAGCAACCGTTGAAGCGTTGAAAATGAACGTTCATTTGCTGCTGCTGTGACTGGCAACGTTGCAAATAAGTGCAACAGTGTGTGGGTGTTTGAGAAGAAGACACAATTGCAGTGTCTCGATAAGGTTTAACTCGCAGCAGTTCAGAGTTTGGGTAACTGGCTCAGGGCCTATGAGAGGGGGGTCCAGCAGGTACATTTTTCCGGGGTCCGACAACTACCGAGGGCCTGAGACAGAAGGACAGGCCCTTAACCAGCATGAGACACCAAGAGGGCAAAGAGTTTTCTGAGAGGGGCACAATTTTTTAACTATGTCCAATAGTTTTTAACTTTGTCCAGCACATTTTTCCAGGAAAAATTTTTTTCTAGGGGTGCCTTCGTCCCCTGCTACTCCCCTATTTACGGGCCTGCTGAGGGAACGATTGAGTGTTTGTTACTATCACGCTCGGAATAACGTAGCGAAATTGATCACGCCCGGTGATAAAACTGGTTTGGCCTAAGAGATTTGGTAAGAAGTGTGATGTATTTTAATGTGAATTGCTGGCGGTGCATTTTCCTGATACGATGTATTGATAAATTATCAGCAGCAATTATTGTTGAACTTGAAGGTTTGCCTACTTTGTCGAATTTAAGACATGCACGAACACTGTCCCAGTGTTTCCATTTAACTAAATATTCCTTTACGTCTTTCATTTTCAAACATTTTCAAACAAATCACTAATAAAAGCTCTCTGTAATAAACGAAGAGTTTGAAACTAAGAGATACTTCAAATGAAATTTGATTGAAAACGTGCCAGTTCACAACACAATCTAATCTAACAGCAGTAGCCCTCGAATATTGCGCGTATGTGTAAGATAATAACTGAAAAGTTTTAAAATAAAACTGCATCGCAGGACGCAAGTGCTTATAATGCACCGTGAAGGTGTGCTGTGCATTTTGCTTTTTGTTAAACTTGCGCCGCAAGCTGATACAAGGTCGAATCGAATGTGAGTTTGGGATTAGCGGACATACCCGGATATCTGAAGATTTCGAAACATACAGGAGAAAGTAACCACTTACAGTATTTCGATAATGCTTTAAAACAGTGGTCGCCGCCTTGTGGCCCGTGTGGCTTGTGTGAATTATTTCCAAATGTTTGTATTAGCTTCAGAATATTCTTGACAATTCCAACTACAATAGCATCTGCTGAAAGATTTTTCAGCAAGCTTAAACTTGTAAAAAATTATTTGCGGTCTGCTATGTCACAAACTCGACTTGTTGAACTACCAAGATTAAACATTGAGCCTAGCACTGCCAGACAAGGTGATTTTGATAGTGTTATTAGAATTTTGCGAATAAGAATACCAGAAAATCGCTTTCATAATAGTTAAACAATTTTTGTTATAATTTTTTCGTTGATTAGATTTTGAGTACCGTTATGTTTTAACGTAATGTTTCATAAGATCAATAAACGAGCACATCTTGTTGAAGTATGATGCACATTGATTAGCCTCAATTTTTATTTATTTCAAAATAATTTTGCAACTCTTAGGGGCCCCGAATGAGTTTTGTTCCGCCTAAAAAAACTCTCTTGGGGGCCCTATACTGGCTCACTGCACGACGTAAATATCCATCTGTCATATTCTGCTCTCAACACTAACGAAGAAAAGTCAACACCAGCTTTCACACAAAATCACCGTGGCTGTTTGCCGACTGGTAATGGTTTGCCTGCTATGGATTTTTTATATTTGTTCTCTGAAACTGTAAGAAATGTGAAAATGACAAAGTTTGTGTGCTGCGCTGACAGTGACTTGCTGTATATTTCAAAATTGAGACCCTATATCACTACCTGGCATCGCATACTCACTAGCCACAATGCCAACCGTGCTGTGAGAAACATTGCATTGTTGCATAACACTCCATTGCGCGGTGTGCTTGGGTTTGATCATGTCTTGACCAAGTATGTTTCTATTTGGTTCGGCAATACTTCACGCAAATAATCTTCTCAAAAATGTCTCATCTGAATTTGTACTCCTTTGCAAGAATGCTGCGCTCTTGCATTTCATTCAGACTACACGTCAGCTTGTGTTGTCCGCATTAATTGGCAATATTGCTAACAAAGTTGCATGCTTTAGTTGTATAGTTTCGCATCCAGTCGCAAAAAGTCACGTTGAACCTTGGTCAGTGAGAGAACACGACGCTACATGAGTTCGACTGTTCCTTCCGTTTGTTTTCGAATAGTTGAGATTGATATAAAACACCAGCGAAAAATCTTAACAAGCTTTATCGGGGGGGGCAGGGGGGGCAGGCCTCTTCGGCCTCATTCTGGCTGCGCCTCTGTTTTTGAATCAATAAAGATTCAAGAATCTGCAGCCGCCTCACTGATGATGATAATAGGAGTTATCGAAACGTTTGCAATATGTCGTTGATTTCGTTTTCATCGGCCGTGATTTTCATTAAAAATGAATACTAATCAAAACACACACAGCACAGAAAAAATCTTGGAAATGCGTCGTTCCTAATCAATTGCTTTCACTGGAACTCTAAAACAGAGTCGTCCAACTACTTTTTACCTTCGGACCATTTTACAAAAACGTGACAACTTAAAGGGGCACTTCCATTAAAATGATCTATAAAACATGTTCACAACATTTAAAACTAAAATTGGAAGATAAGTGAGTGCGTCATTTGTGCTACGCAATAGCAAATAGCAATTTTTTACAAATCTCTATTAGTGGTATGCTTGTGGTCGAGACTTCTCTGACATATCATTCCTTTATCAATACCAGTATTAGTGGTAGCAGTTGGAGACTATCGTCCAGTGTTTTGTCTGCCATTCTGTTTTAGATTTAACTTGGTTGACAGTATAGAAAATGTGTTCTCACGTACATGTGCGCTTCCAAATATCGAGTACATTTTTAGCGCGAGATCTTTTAGTTTGGGAAATCAATCTTTGCTGACTAATTTCAGGAAGCTCCCTACAGTTTGCAGGGATGGGCAATTAATTTGGCTGGAGGGTCACTTTGTGAAGTCCGCGTTTAGCGGATAGATAGACGGATTTATTTGGCAATACTGAGTTTATTGCGACAGATGTACTATTCAAGACAACAAACGCTGAGGCCCCTGAAAAACACAGAGGTTATTCATAGAGGTGCCCCAGCGTAGGGCTAGGAAGCAGTGGCGATTCTAAGCGGGGGCTTGGGTGGGCCATGCCCCCCCCCAGATTTTTGCTTGGCTCCCCGTTTGCCCCCCCCAGTTTTTTCCTAATTTCCCGTTCAAGGTCGTTTGGTTGACATATGCAAGGTTGCCAAATGTGTTTTGTAAAAATACCGGCCATTTTGTCAACAGCGCCGGATCTGACCTTTGTCGAAATTCGTAAGCAGCACAGGGAAAACAGAGACAATCAGTATTGTTAAGCCACAACTAATAATTTGCCCGTATTTTGGCTGATTCGTTACATTTCGGTGTGTGTGACGTAGCAATCGCACCAACGATTGCGTCAACAGCAGCAAATAAACTTCGCTGAAGAAACTTTCCTGACAAGATTCACTACAAGAGTCATTATGGTTTGAGAAATTCTGCGTTATTTCGTTTTGAAGTTACGGCAAATTATTTTATTTTCACAATACCGTCTTCAGACACTGATTTTCAAAATACCGGCCTTTCACCGGCCTCTGCTAAATTAGCAGTAAAATACCGGCCAGGCCGGTGAAATACCGGCCATCTCACAACCCTAGACATATGCAGTAGATAACTTTCGGCCAGCAATATTTTAAACGATAATTTAGAAACCCTCTAGCCTGCACTGAATATTTTCCAAATGCATAAGCGGTGTTGTTGTATTTGACGGGCTGATAACTAGAGTTGCTTATGACGACACACACCAGTACTGTAGTTGCTTGCATCCTGCGTGAAATTTAGTCAGACCACGGTCGTGGTGTTGAAAAATTCATTTCGAAATTAAGAAACAGGTGCAGAAATGGGAAGATTGATCTTTCGTGCATTTCAGTGTGAGATCGAACTGGATTATATAACTGTCAGCAGATTGTTGCTTGTCCCAGTAGTAAATGTTTGTGAAAGCATTAAGAATTGGTTTCGGTTAATTTATCCGAATTTATCCTGGCTGCAATATTGCCTTCTGCTGCCTTGTGTATGACTTCGGATCATCTTACGTAAGTGGTTCGTAACTAGTTTTAACTCCACCCACACATGTTCTGCAACCTCAGAATTTTGTACGGATTTTCTGTAATGATTCAGAAGCAATTTTTTCGCGTATTTCAGTTCTTTTCCCAGGCGGTCAAATATTTCTATCAGAAACACTTATAAAAGAATTCGCAAATCATATTCATTCATTGAAAATGATTTAAAATATGAAATAATTTTGGCAAAGAATTTGCTTCGAAAGGCGTCGAAGCTGCCTATATCGCTCGAACAATTGTTATCTTCTGTAGCTAGTTAAAAAGCTGCGTTTGTTTGTTACTGGTAGCTGTAACTCTTCCCATCACCAGCGCTTCATGCGAGAGAAGTTTTTCAAAATTGAAATTACTGAAAACAATTCCTAGAAATTCCATGACCAGTGAAAGATTGGGTAACGTTGATCGACTTTCAATTGAAAAGGTACGAGCTGAAAAAATAGATTAAGATGATTTCGTTGATGAATTTGACAGTCGACATGACAATCGAAGGATTAAGTTACATTGAGTTGATAATTACATGATATAAAATTCTAACGAAACCTGTGCAGGGATCTGTGTGAGAATTATGTTGCTCATTGTCTATTTGTCTGAATCTTTTTTGGTTTAGACTTAGAGGTACTGCATGTTTCGCGTATGACAAGACAGTCATAAATCAACGCAGGGTTGAAAAGTCAGCTTTTGAGGGTTAGTCAGAGAAAAATTCAGTGTGAATAATAAAGTGAACGACTTTGTTGGGAATATTCTGCAAAATAAGTTGTATGCGTACTGTTACATCTTGCTATCACGCACACGCCGATGCACACCTATCTGCGGCGCTTCTATACTACTTAGGTGCAACTGGTGCCGAAGCCTCGCTACTCTAACTGTATACTGCATTGAATAGCCCTCACCCTATCCACGCTGCACACTCGTAACAGTAGTTGCATAACATTGTTATGGTTACACCACAATCACAAAATGTTCATAAGCTATCACAAAAACAGATTAGTCAGTGTCACCAAACCGTTGGAAGATGGTTTATTTTTGTATGCTTTGTAATAAGAATATTTTGATGAAACTAGTTGGCTATCAACAGCCTACTTGACTCCGTGTCATGATGGAATTCGTGGTTGGAACCATTTCACTTTCATGTGATATGTGTTCACTTTCTAAAGCTGCTTTCGTTCATGTGAGGCCGGCACAATTGTGTACGGAAAATGGTATTTCGATTTACATGTGCAGTGCTGTGGAAGTTGCATGGTTAGCACAGAATTTTCGACACAGCGGTACATGTGTGTGATTGCATCTACAATGGCGTATAGGTGTCTCTAGTGAATAATAACTCTAGTTCATCTTTAATGCTATTCACAAGCCTATGTGGGGTTCGATAGGTTTAATCATAGCAACTAAATCTTCGAAACAATGAAAAATCACCATGCACGATAGATATTTATGTTGCCCCCCTACTTTTTCCTTGGCCCCGCAGTTCCCCCCCCACTTTTTTCATTCTAGAATCCCCACTGTTAGGAAGGACCATATCTTCTAATTTGATCATAAAATAAATAAATAAAACAAAAACAATAATAGTACACAGAAAAGGTACTATTCATTGTTCCTGTGCAAATGGAGTTTATCCAGTGCAAGTAATTCGGTGAGGCAAATGTAACTTCACACGCTTTTCAACAAATTTCAGATTTGAAGATTTCGCCTGAATGCTTCCGCCGGCTACAGAAAACACTGCGGCGGGCCACATGCGGCCCGCGGGACTGTAGTTGGACCACACTGCTCTAAAACAGACAAACATGCCGCCGGTATGTCGCAAACAGCATTGGTAGAATGCGTAAGACTGATTGCGTTTTGGAAAGTGGGAAGACAAAATCGAGGGAGCGTTTTTAAAATTAAAAGCTGAGCGCTGTGACGGGAGTTAAAGACTTAGCTAGCTCACCGAGTGATGAAAAAGGCTAAATCACGCTAAAGGAGCAATGCAAAAGTGTGCAAGAACTGTTTCTTACGGGGCATAACCATGCTTTATTGCTTTTGTGAATACTTATCAACTGGTGCCATGGCTCGTGGCCCACGTAGAAACAGCTCCATTGAAACACTGGCTTGAAACAAGAATTTTTGCAATTATATGGCATTTGTGATGTTTTTTTGGAAGCCTTAACTGTTACAGGGTTACATTTCAAAAAACAAAAGCATGGTGCAGTGAATTTGATGGTGAATGCGACGCCTTTTCTTATGGTGTTATTTGAAGAGATCCAGACAAAATTCTGCAGTTGCTGTATAAAAAGCAAACCTTCAAAGCTGCAAAAAACAGATTTGTTTAGCTGAACTATGTTCAATGCACACATCTTACCTCAAAAGGTTACGAATGCTGTGAAATTTGACAAGCAACTTAGAATGCAGCCACTAGCGGACACACAAAGGTTTGTTTAATGTTGGTGTAAAACGATCACAATTCGCTTCAAACACCTAATTTTGAACTCTAGTTGCTGACGCAAATATTTTTACGTATTGCCATTTGCCAAACCATATCAGGCACGCTCTTTGGTATTTAAAATTGTTGAATGGAGCGATTTGGTACGGAGTGGATAAGTTTTGGCTTCATATTTGTGCACTCACATTGGGTTGTCAGTATTGAAGATCTAGCTCCAGCTAGCGGCCAACGAATTGTTTTGAATCATTTACTTACTGAAAATAAGCTGAAACTGCTAAACCTTTTAGCTAAATAAGACAAACATCACATATCAACACGATTTCCTGAATTTAAATCTTATGTTAACAGTCATGGACGTATTTCGGGACAAAATATCCGCTTTTTGTTTCTTGCACCATCCATTCTTACATGTGAATTTTTTATACTTACTCTTTAGAACAAGAAATTGTCCAGAGTCGATTGAGAGACAGTGAAAGTTGCCAATTAAAGTAGAAGGACAAATTACGTTTGTAACATAAGTGCTTTTTTATGAAAAATTAAAGCCTTTACAGAATGAAATGAACCACACTTTGTACACGCCGGAAATTCACAGCACAATGCATTTTGCAATAGGCAAAATTTCCAAGTAAGTGTGCGAACGTACGTTGGTTTGCAAGAGTGGAATGTGAGCATTCGTCGAACTATGCCAGTAGAATGCGTCGAAGCGTGCCAGAACGATTTTGCGTAAAAACGGCAACGGAGCTAAACTACGAAATATACCAACTAAAAACTGAACCTGAAAATAATTCGGCAAAAATTGTTTTCGTGTGCTTTCAAAAGTTAGAAAGGGACTTATTTATCTTCATTTGACCACTTTGCAGCCCGCAGAAATAGCTGAGCAAAGGCTGGTCCAGTCCCACCTATTTCGATCATTTTAGTGGAGGAACAAGGTAAGTAATATTGTCTTCGGTCCACCCTTTCAAATATTAGGGTGAAATATGCCCACGCAAAGTTGGGAACAACTTGATTTGACATTGCCCAAAC
>Ga0210059_1015098_pt1 | contig 11326 bp, 6 predicted proteins | sample Ectturendosymbi2_FD_188042 | JGI IMG/M metagenome (GOLD analysis project Ga0210059, IMG submission 188042) | Ecteinascidia turbinata endosymbiont from Florida, USA - Sample 2 (SPAdes) (version 2) | ecosystem: Host-associated > Tunicates > Ascidians > Unclassified | place: Key West, Florida... | reverse complement strand
CCACCATGATCAAACCCTAAGTTCTTTCGGAAGCAAATGTACAGCTGTAAGTACTCGCGACATTGTTGGGACTTTTCGGCGCACCCGGGGCAGTGTGCCCCCCTTGCCCACCCTCGTTACGCCCCTTTTATCAAGCGGCGGGGCGGCGATCACCTGCAGCAGCGTCGACATCGCCGGCGTCGTTCAACCGGAGGCCGGGAAGACTGGACAGGCTCACCCGCTGCTCGTTCAAGCGTTTCGACTGCGACCGCGCGAGCATGCTTATCATGTCGTTCATCTTGTCGTGATGCGGGTCTTCTGCCGCAGCTGCTGAAAAAAAGCGACAAAAGTACGTCAGACGTCACGTGACTGTCCGTTTTCACAGCCGCTGATTTTCCTCGTATCAAAGTCTGTCTTTTTTCAAAAAAGGCCAGCTTTGCCCGCTGGAAGCGTCGACTGCGCCCAGCATAGAAACAATTCGTTTGATTGGAACGTCACCAGGTGGTGAACTTGATGCTCTTCTGTTGCTGGTTAAGTTGCCCTTAGCAATTCAAGCTATAGTTCGCAAGCCACACCCGCTCCGTATGTCCGGCATCATTCGAAAGCCCGCAAAACAACGATTGCTTTGTTGCGTGCTATTATGCAATAAGAACGAGACGCTGGACTTTCTTGCAATTCGGTAGGCCCCTTAGAAAAAGCAAAACACTGCGCGGATCGCGACTGGTGGAGCTCTTCACGTAGCAAGGCGGAGACGAATGGCAACGCTCAGTTTTCACGTCATCTTCACCAAAGCAAGAGCCATCGTTGTTTGCGTCACAGAGCGATTCACTGAGCCGATGTTCTGCTTTCAGCGTCAAGGACGTTTCGCCGTTTACATAACTCATCCATTAAACAAATCAAAAAAATGCTTAAGAAAAAATATTTTCCAGAAGTCATGTAAAGATTTTGAACAACGCGCATGCTCTCGCTGATAAACACATACACTGAGTCAAATGCTGAAAGACCAAGTCTAAGGTTGTAGAGATAGCGCGACGTCTTTATTCCAAATATGCTGTTTAGTTAAACATTGACGTTTTGCTGAAACGTACATCAGGAGCCTCGTGTGCCGTCTCACCAACATGTAACAACACATATGTGTTTGTGCGTCCGTAACTAAACGGAAATAAGCGCTCGCGTCACAATGGCAACCTACACGCGGCGAAGCATCAACAACAGCGCGCCCGCTCGAAGTGCGCGAATCGCTGCGGTCGCACAGGGATGAACCAGCAGCAGGTGTGTAAAAGATAGAACCCTGACGTCGGTTCCGGTTCCAGATGACGTCACCGGCTCGCCAGAGGCACGTGACGCGTAGCGATGATGATAATGAGCAACAATGAACGCCGTGTCCCCCCAGCGCTCGCGCTGGGTCGGCGAAAACTCGTCGCAGCACCTCCAGTGTTTACTGCGGTAAGAATAACGCGAGTGCGCTGACAATGAGCTTTTATTGCGCGTCGCGGAAAGGAACATGAAAATAACAACAGCGGAGCAAATATTAAAAAGAAAATATGTAAAAAAAAAAAAAAAAAAAAAATCACAGCGTCAACACGGGCAAAAGCACTGCGAGACTAGACCTGTTTCGGCGTCGTTTGCTTCTTCTCCGTTCTCGGCTCGCGGCTGCTGACCACCGCCGTTATCAGCAGCGGGCTGCTCCCGGGCTAGGTGGCGGAGAAATTGGGGGAGGTCCTCCTCCGACTCTTCGTCGTCGACGCGCATCTCGGCGCGCTGGTCGTCCATCCGGCGGCACTGCAGCCGGGCGAGGAGGTCGAAGAAGTTTTCGCAGCCCTGCAGTGGTTCGCGTATTTTCAATGCCCTGACGATACTGATATAGTCGCCGGCGTAGGAGGCGGGGGTGTAAGCGAACCCCCCCTAAAGTTTTGATTTGGTGAAAATTCGAGCAAAATCCCGTTAGTCGTTACTGGTTTATGACTGTTCTTGCATTTTCGGGGTAGGATCGAAGAGAAACTCCCTCTTGTCAATATGCGCTTACTTGAAAAGTACAGTGTTCCAACGTTCATACTGTCCAATGAACTCCGAACCATTCAAACTGGCTCTTATTCCACTCGCCACCTTCTGGCTATATCCATAGGTGTAGGAGCAGGCAAATTTTTGGGGAATGGAAAGATTTTTGCCCGAAAAAAACTCCAAAAAAGTGACGTCCAAAAAAAAACTCTGCATGTGATTTTGGGCGCAACTTTTTTTTCAAATCGAAGCATGTTGGGCGCCATTTTTGCTCATATTTTCAGGGAGTGTGTGAAGGTTTTCAGATATTTTGCCCGGGTTTTAAAGCGTGGATTGCAACTGTTGGCCAATTCTACGTCGGAAATTCGCGAAAAAAAGCGAGCACGCTGTACATTTGCGTTTCTCTAAGTTTGTTTGTTTGTTAAGGATGATAACACACCTCTAGGCAAAGAAACTGCAACGTCATGTGTTTGCGCTTTCATCATACTTGGAGCAAAAGAACTTCCCAAACATTTCGCAGGGCTGCCGCTAAGTTTATCGACGCTGGCACAAGAGGTACAATCGTAATCAATATGTGCGAACTACCCAAGAGATATGCCTAATGACGCAGATATCGTATAGAGCCCCAGTGACAGGTTTCTACCTTAAGTTTAACCAAGTTTAGCCTTAGGGTACGTTAACCAGTTAATCAATTGGAAGAAAACATTTTGATGTTGTAAATTTCTCCTAAAGCAGTGTTTCTTAACGGGGTCCCCAGGAGGGAATGCGAAGTGTTTTCTTTCATGCCTTATATCATAATAATAGTCTTGTCTAAATTAATTGTCTTAAGTTGTTGTTTCAGTCGTCATGCAACATGTATCACCATTTTTGTAGTGTGTTTGGTAATACCTCAATTGCTGCTGTTTCGTTGTCATACCAGTGTATCAAGTGCTGCGTGGTATGTCGCCTCTTGTCGAAAAATACGTTTTGTGACATCACAGCGAACATGAAACACTTCTACAGTATTATGTAGAATGAAGACGGTTCTCTCTGTTGTGGGCAGTTGTGAGTCATACACGTTTCACCTCCACGTGGATTGTGCGGGCGTTGGGACCCCAAGCCAACATTTTTTAGAATAGGGGTCCTTGGGGTTGGAAAGGTTAAAGAGCCACTGTCTTAAAGTGTTCCAACGATGTGAACGAAGCTACCACTAATGCAGCGATTCATCACTGCATCTGCATCTACATCTTGGGTATAACTTTCATCTTCTACAGCGCTAAATTACTTAAACATTGTACACAAAAAAAATATGCGCGTTTTTATTACGCTTACTTAGACTTACAGCCATTGATTGTAAGAACCTAGTTTAATCTTTCTTATATCGAATGTTTTTCTGCCCATCCCATCACAGCAGCATTTCTACAAACATTAAACAACGACTGACGGTAAACAAAATATTCGGAAACTTTCGAAGGGAAACACGAGAGACAAGACGTTTGTGGTGAAAGAGAGAAAAGCTCCAGCCCTGACCTAACGCAAACAGAAAAAAACACTTTCATCGTACGCGCATAGTTGAACGACATTTAGTCGCCAATTTCGGCGAAGAGGATTTTTGAACAGTCATGCTGTAATGAAATATTCAGAGGTGGTCTTTCGTCTTGACTTCGTACAGACCCGTTGAGGAAATTCAACGGAAACTTCCAACTGCTTGTCAAACAGACAACAGACAATGGTAGCACGGCGTCGGGAGCGGGACCAAAGACCCGTGCATTACGATTTTTAGATTTTCCTGTTAAATTTTTAGCAGAAACAGGTTGTTCTCTGAGTTTCGAGCGGGTAAAACAAAATTTCACCAGTGTCGTCCATCCCCACTCGAAAAAAACCTTCCGACGCCTCCCATGCATGGAGGTTTCTGTATGTCGCCGCGACTTTGCCCTCGCTTGTGGCGTAATGCGTATCATGCCAAAACAACGCTACTTACTGTATTTCCACAACGGTTCACGTCGCCATCGACCGAGCCTGCAGCGACGACTCGGCTCCGGCCGCTCGGGAACGGCTGCGCGTGGTTGCCGTTCTGCGCGTCGACCTTTGAGGAAAAAAGCAGGTTCGAAACAGCGATACCTTTCCTGAAGTCGTCGCACGCTCAAGGACCTCGCGTGCGTTTTCTACTGCAACACATCGCGGACACACAGCAGCACATCGCGGAAACACAGGGAGAGCAGACGGATGATTACCTGCGCGCCGTCGCAGAACAGGCGCTTCCCGCCGTAGTTGGCGATCCTCCGCGCGCTCGCGTTCCCATCGGCGACGGCAGTCTGCTGCGTGACAAAGCGCACGGTTTACAGTGGTCGGAGCGGGAAGTCGCGTCACGTTTCGTTTCGGTTTCGTTCAGTGTCGCGCGGTGCAAAAATAACCACGATCGAATATTGTGCTTGCGCCAAGTCCTGCTGCCGGCGAGCAGCTTACTTTTAAAAGAACGAGAGACGAAGGTTTTGCTTTTATAGCGCTGTGGTTCTCAAGCGTTTTTAGTGATGTACGCGTTGGACAATATTTGTCTGTCAAGTGCCCCTTGACCGTAATCATGAGCATGGGCGCAATTACCAATGAGGTGGGGGGGCATGGGCGCAATCACTTTTTCAGACAGTGGCGATATAATACGCCATGTCCCCCACATTTCACTCTTCAGGTTTCGTAATATCTCATATTTTGCAACAAAATTGCGCTCGTGATCATGAGCACAATTTATCACAAATGCACCCATAATTTTTACGTCAAAATTTCATTATGAAGGCACTTAAATAAACCCTTGGAGCACTGTACCCAAAGGGACACGTGTGCCCCCGTTTGAGAACCACTGGTTGAAGTGGCCGTATCACCCACGACGAAACGAACAGCAAAGGGCGCATGGCTTGCAACGACGGTCGGCGTTGTCGTTTTCTGAACACAGCTTACCGTTTGAAACCAGAAAAAAAAAAAAACTTGACTGGAAAGAAAACTAACGACCCGCGAGCTCAGCTCAAATGAATTAGAACGATGTGTATCGCAGCGTGCAGCAAGTTAAGCAAAAAGACGAATTTGAGGCGATAACACTAAAACAAACTAATGTGTTGCGCATCGAGCTTAAGCGTGTAAATGTGCGCTTCAGGGACAACGTATTGGTGAGGGAGGGGCCAGTTGATCAAGCTCAAAGTTTTTCTTCATATTACCCCCTTAGAAACCCAAACACTGTCAATTCCTCTCCAACAAAAATCATAAAAAAGATAATTGCAAATGTTTCACACTTCCTACTGTGAAGAAAAAGTAGACGATTATTAACGAAACAGACTCTTATAACGTCAGTCGTTGCAGTCACTGTAGACCTTCCCATTCAAACCAACCTCATTGCGCAGTTTTTATGTTTTGAATAAACAACTAATAAAAACTAGTTTTTATCATCAATTACTTTTCCTCCCCACTTCCTCACTGGAAATAAAAATTCCTCCCCCGGTGAGCAAAGCGGCAACGGAGAACGTTTTGGTCCAGACAGTCGCAAATACAATCCGTGCCGAAGACGTAGTCATTAATAACTGCAAGAAGGTATTGGTAACTAATGAAAGATGCAATCCTTTTTCGCAACTCGCGCCTCGTCGTGACGGATCACTGTCGTTTTCGGCGAGAACCTGGCCTTGCGGTTTGGCGTGGAGGACCTCGTGGTCTTACTTCAGCGCAATTTTTGCAGACAAACGGTGTTTGGCGCGGCAGCGAGAAGCTGCTCAGAATCGAAACCGAACGCGGTCCACTAGGAAACGAAAATTTTGAAACACGCGAACGCGCCTCGAGCGTCTCGACTACTAATCACTCGCAGCTCTCGAGTGCGCTCCAAAGCGCGCTGGCTGGAAGGTCGAACAAAGGGCGGTGACCGAAGCGTCTTCCGTGATCGTTCTTCGCCTCATGGCACACGAGTGATCCCGTGCAAACCCATTCTCACTAGCAGGAAATGAAGTTTACGTAATAGTTTCCGCTAAAATGAATTGTTCAGGCCAGTCGCTCCGGGCTGCTTGACAAAGGCGGGCCTGCTCGAACGAGGAAGTGATTTTCGATCGGACGAAGAATTTCTATCTCGAACGGCGTCGAGTATTATTTCGCTGACAGCGAAGTTTGCGCGACGCCTTGCTGAACTCCAAAAGCTGCCAGTTGGCGAACACGCGACGACCTTAAACATCATAATAAACGCATCGTGCGAAGCGACGTGGAAAATAACGCGAAGGCAGCTTAAATGATGGAGCTAAACCAACCTCATTGCCCTACAACAGCAGCTCGGGTAAAGCTGTTCGGACAGGCCAAAGTCGACAGCAGCCGGTTAAATCGGCGGCTGGGCTCTGACCAAGCCCTGCACAAACCACGGAAAATGCGTGCGGTCGGTCGAGACAAGACGAAGCCATTTGCTTCTTGTAAAAAGAGAAGGCATCGATCCGGGCGTGACAGTGATTGTGGCCCGGAAAGCGCGAACTGACCTACACACGACGACGGCCGACCTTCCACACGGTGATAAATAAATTATAAAAAAGAGACGTTCGAGCCGCGCGAAACCCCTTGCAAGGGAACAAACCAGGGCGTGTTTGAAATTTTCCTAAACGCGAATTGAGGAAGACCGGCGTCAACCAGGAATCGCGACCATCGGCAAATTGCTGCGGTATCGCGAAGAGTTGGCTGTTGTTGTTGTTGTTGGGCGTAAGCTGGAAACATCTGACAAACAGTGACGGCGGGCTGAGGGGCAAATCTCTCCCCCCGGCAAACGAAATGTAAAAACCGGGCCCCAACTTGGCTTATCTTTCGGTTTTAGCATTTTTTTGGTTTTCAGTAGGTTGTCGTTTTTTATGCGCTTTCCGGAGTCATTTACAGCTATCCATATCCGGATTCACCATCATTTCTCAAATTTTTCTGAGTGTTGGCTAGTGGGGCCCATACTGTGGCCAGTGGGCCCCTTTCAGCTAAGTTTCCCCCCTGGCTCAAACCTCTAGTTCCGCCACCGCTGGCAGGCACAGTAAACGCAAAACGCTTTGAATTTGAAACTTGGCGCTCTGTTCAAAGCAGGGCTCTGCAAAACACTACAACAAGCAGCAATCGACGCGCTGTCGCATGCCCCCCACCGTTATTACCTGAGCTTGCTCGGGCGTCAAGCGCAGGAGCTCCATCTTTTCCATGCTGAGACGTCGCACGCGATTTTGAGCGACGGCTGAGCTCGAAGCGCTCCCCTGCATCGAGCTCACGATCTCTTCCACGCTTTTCTTTGCGGTTGTCTGACCGGCGCTGTCACCAATCTGCGGTTAAGAAACAGCAGACTTTCGTACTTGCAATGGCCATGAAACAGAAAGATTTTAGTGCAAATCGAGAAGCGCGACATTGTTGTGGCCATCGCTCGGCCTAGCTCAGTGTTTCCCAAACTGTGTGTCGCAGCACACTGGTGTGCCGCTGAAGAGGCTGAAGTGTGACGTGAATGTTTTATGTTTTGACAAAACCTTCTGTATGTTACATCATTTCCGTTACAAAGTTTGTGAAGAGTAGGTTTTTATAAAGTAGGTGTGCCGCGGCCAAATCTAGTGTTTATTATAGTGTGCCGTAACTAAATAAAGTTTGAAAAGCGCTAGCCTAGCTACACGTCTACGACAAAATCTCGCCCGATTCTGAAACCGCAACAGACACTTCACGAAAAAGATGCCGAGGAGACCGCACTTTATTTTATGGCAAAAGCACGAAAGGCTCGGGAGGATCTTGTTTCAACAAAATTTGTCAAAAACAAAATGACAGTCCCGAGAAAGCGGTGTAATCGTATCGTATCGGTCGACATCAGATGCTGTGTGGAAAGCAACACAAGTATCAATTTCGTGACAGCGCGTGCTCGCATCATCACAATGCGAAGCGCGGAAAGACGAGGAGGCGCGCTGACAAGGAAAATTCGCCGAGTGATCGGCAGCGCGTTCATCAATTCTGAGCTGTGGGACTCGAAAAACACTGTTTCTGTTTGCCTTCCCACGCTCCGCAAATAGAAACCACAACCGAGGTGTGCAGCGTTTGGCGTTTTGTCAATTTCAAGTACATGCGCTGCGAAACGACACGAAGGGTCTGCTTACGACGTTGCGCTGGCGAAACAACACCTGTGTGACTTGGCGGCTTATTCCTCCCCGATTGCAACCACGTAAGGAGCCACCGGAAATGACGACATAGTGGTTCGCCTCTGTGTTTGACAGGCGCCCCACTTAAGCTAGGAAAACACCGTAATGCCTAACTTCAAGGGTGTGTTTCAGCGGACAGTTTGCTGCTGACCACGCAAAGCATCGTGTGATTCATAACACTCAGATGAGCCACTGACTCAGTTCAAGCTCATTCACGCATGAAATCGGGCCAGTGTTGTGTTGTTATTTAAATTCTGCTTGTTCCTTAATTCTCTTAAACGAAGCCACAAGCGCGCGTGGCCGCACATGACGTCACTACCACATGAACCAACGTCCATCTCTTCGAGGAGATACTTTTGCTCGGGTGGCTGGTAAGTTCATCACGATAGCGCGTCCCGGGGCGATCGAGCGCACGATAGGGAACGATTTCCCGTCACATTGTGCCCGCTACAGGTCTTAAAGCGAAAGACAGAGGTAACTATACTGGTCAGCTCCCTGCGTTAGATACTCGGGTGGTGGGGGGTGGTCGAAGCGCGATCGACCGGAACACGGAAACACGGAGGGACAAAACGCGTTTAAGCAACAAGTTTTGATTGTAATAGTCGGGGGCTTGCTTTTATGAAACAAAGAGCGCGTCGGTGGGAAACGCGATATTTGTCAGATTTCGGCCTAAGTTTTAAATAACATGTCGGGTCAGAGGGCGTTTCTTGCATCAAGATGAGCCATAGGACTGGACTTGAAACAGGGACATTTCACTGATCCCTTTTCGCCGTTCGGGGAATGGGTGCAGGGCGACAGCCCTGTGGGACCGCCCAGCAGACCCCATACAACGCGGGTCACATATTTAACCGTTTCCACACATTTTACCGTAAAACGTATTTTGGTGCACGAGCATTGTGATTCGCGTGCAAAACCAGCACGGCGACGAGCTACTAACCTCAGTTGATATCTGCAATTGTTCTCGCGCAAACGCCAACGCTTCGTTGTGTCTGCCGAGAGACAGGTGGGCGTTGCTCAGCAACCAGCACGCACGCCCAACGCCGACCCTGGAAACATGAAAAAGCAGTTGTGCGACGACGACGACGCAGTACTCGGGGCAGACCTGTATTTTTGCCAAACAACGAATGGAGCCCGTGACCAATCCAGTCAGGCACAGTTGAAAAGTGCCGGTCTTCCTCCCGTTTAAGGAAATTATAGAAAAAGTTGCGAAAACAAAAAAAAACACACAAATAACAAAAAGCGGCAGGATTGCAAATCAGCAAATTTGTCTCGTGCTTTCGTTCGCACCCAGTGCGGTTCCTGACTCAAAGTTCGCCCCGGCACGTTGCTGAACCTAATCCCCTGTGCTTTGATCGGCGGCAAACGTTAAATATTGACGATCTTTCACTTACGCGCCAAGAAGATTTGGGCGCAACTGGCGAGTGATTTAAAAACTTATTTTATGTTTCCACAACGACCGATCCACCAATGAGCTTCTCTTGTTCAGCCAAACCGGTCTCATGAGTTTTTCACCGCTGCTAAGAATGCTGAAACTTAATGACTTCTTCCTCAGCTTTCTAATACTCTGTGTTTTTTTCGCAGAAGCTGTTCGCTCTTTCATAAAAAGCAAGAAAACAAGCTTTTCTCCGGCCACCGTCAGTTTCTTCTTTGCATCAACCACACGGGGTTCTATCCCTGGTTGCTGATTGGCAGTCAAACCGCAATGGGTCGAGAGCTGATTTTGTAAAAATTGCGTGCGAACGCCTGCGGCTCCATCATTTAAATGCAGGAATCGGAGCGCAGCAAGGCCGCGGTTGCTTTCGCAGACCCACAAAAAACCTGAATCGCTCACATTGACTGACCACAGGCAAAGAAAAAGGTGCAATGCATGAAAGCAACGTGTAGTCTATAACATAAACCTCTTTGGTAGCGTGTAACTCTTCATAAAATCGATGACGAGTTGACATGAACAAATTTAATGCTGCCCGAATACATTTTGCACCCTGTTAGGAAACTGCGAACAGCCAGATTCACAAGCTATGACTTTGGGGGCACAAAATTATGCTTGCGACTGTAAGCCAGCTTGCAGTCAACGTAGTAGAGCACACTTCTAGCACAAGTGGTTCGGTGACGCTTTTATTACCGCTTGAAAAGAAGTTTTGCGAGAAGTGCGCACATCGTGAGCAATTTCGCAATATAGCGTTAGCAGACAGGGGGGAAGGCGGAGCCTTGGCCTCCCCTGGATTTTGAAAATTTCAGCAAAAAGTTGTTTTCTTCGTTTCGAGTGGGAAAAAACAAATTTCACCACTTTTGGCCCTTCCCTGGAAAAACCTTTGGAAAAATACACTAGTGGCCCCTCCCTGGAAGAAATCCTTCAGACGTCCATGGTTAGCAATAGCTGCTGCGAAGAGTAGTGTTCGCAGCAAGTTTTGTAACCGTGCGACTTCACCACATGTTGTTCATCCGCGCTTCACTCTTCACAGGAGTCACGAGTCGCGCCACTCATCGTGTGCAAATAACACCAGTAACATTTTCTGGTACATTCCATGGGAAGGGGCAGCTTTAGCCAACTCTATGTGGAATGTCGCTGTTCTGCACTGGGTGCGTAGAAGGTAAAAGTGTGACTGTAAATTATTCTATTAGCATCTGTATCATGTGGTTTGTCTTGCTGCTGCTTATCTGGCATATCCCATGGTTTATAAGCATAAGTCGTAACGTCCAGGAAGTACAACAAAGGTCTTCGGATCGGCTGAATTTAAGCAAACGATCGCAATTATGAAGTGGTCTTTTCCGAGAGCATTGCCTTGAATCAAATATATATGCAACATAGAAAATAATACTTCAGCGCTTTTGTACAATGCGCACACGGAAACAGCCTTTAGAGCCGAACAAGACAGACATCGGATTGAGCAGCATTTGTATGTGCAACGAAAAGCAAAAAGTGCGGACTAATTAACTTACAGAGAGCGAATCTATGAGGTTCAAAGAGCAGAGAAGGCAGAAAAACTGAGACGGAGCCGTGGCCTAGAGTAGCGGCTCTTAACCTGGGGTAAATTTACCCCTGTGGATAAATGTCATCTTCCAAGGAGGGTAAATTTATTGCAGTGATTTTCAACCGATGTTCCGCGGAAAACTAGTGTTCTGTGAAAGATCGTCAGGTGTTCCGCAGGAAATTTGATAAGTTTGACTAGTGTTCCATCGAACACCGGTCGAAAATCACTAGTTTAACGCAATGAGCG
>Ga0210059_1015097_pt1 | contig 11326 bp, 7 predicted proteins | sample Ectturendosymbi2_FD_188042 | JGI IMG/M metagenome (GOLD analysis project Ga0210059, IMG submission 188042) | Ecteinascidia turbinata endosymbiont from Florida, USA - Sample 2 (SPAdes) (version 2) | ecosystem: Host-associated > Tunicates > Ascidians > Unclassified | place: Key West, Florida... | reverse complement strand
AACCATCACTGCCTATCACTTGCCCCTGTATCAATGTGTAGCTAGTGCCTTCCGAATCCTCGTTCTTTCTGTAAGATTCATTGTTCCCTCAGTTGTGCAGTGTTACCTTGTGCATTGGTTAAATATCTTGTCAATCGCATGGCCTATGATGAGAGTACAGCGTGGTTTCATGTTCAACATCGCTTGAAACCTCATTATTACATAGGCTATTTTTTCTGGAAGACTAAACATTTTTATATTGATTAAGAGAAGACATGAATTCTACCTAATTAATTTTTACCTAGAGCTATGTCTTTCCATAGCATTCTTATGAATTGTGAGAAAAATTTACTGTGTTAGTCAATCAAATTTGTTGTTTTTTCATGCTAGGGAACTTTGGTGATGATAGTTTTAATGGCATATACTTCAATAGCAGCCACCAGTGTGTGCTGAAGATAATTTGTCTTGGTGGTGAAATGTTTATGATTTGTCCAAATTGAAAATTTCTAGAAGTTGTTAAAGAAAGATGTGTCATTTCACTTCATGTGTGGCTACTGTTGTTCAGGTTTTATTGTGTCAAATACAACTAAAAATAATCCAAATAGGGCTGCGCAACCAAATATTTTTCTGGATACTTTTCATCTTGTGTTGATCTATTGCACTTGGTACTTAGCAGAGGAAGCATTGTTGAAATATCTTAGAGCCTCACTAGTGTTTCTACCGTGTTTCCCCGGTAATAAGACTTACCCGATAAGAAGATCTAGCGCAATTTTTGGGGATGATTTTAATATAAGCCCACCCCTAAAATAAGCCCTAGTTGACTGGTGATGACAAAACTTCCCTAATCTCAGCCAATCACATAGTTTTTCATAATTTCTGTTTATTTAAAAATTCTTAATTTTTACTTTGTAACTTAATTTAAAATAAGACATCCACCAAAAATAAGCTGTAGTGTAAATTTCGGAGTGAAAATTATAAGCCCTATCTTATTCCAGGAAACACAGTAGTAGTAACAGTGAGACTGTTTCCAAGTGGAATTGAGCATTTGTGTACATGAGATTTTTCACAACATTTTCATACACATGGAAATTTTGCGTGATTGCAATGACATTTCCTAGCCAGTGACGATTATGCATTTGCTTTGGCAGCCGAAGCAAGTCTTGTCCTTTACGTGGATGTTTCAAGAAACTGACTGTGCCTGACAAACAGTCATGGCTAGGCATTAGGCAATGCAAAGTAAGTCCATGTTTGTTTGCAGTGGTAATGATGAACCCAGTCATTCATTGCATAGTGAATGTGATGAATCCAAAGAAACTGAAGATGCACACCAAGATGTGAATGCTGGTGAACTGCTTGCTAACTACAGTTGGATGGCTGATGCAGACAAGTTTGATCAAGAGGTAACACTCTGTTATGTTGGTCTGCAGCAGTGCAGTGTGTGTTTGATGCTGAGGTGATAAATTTTTAGTGTTGGAACAAAATGCAGTGATCTGTAGAAGTTTAAGTGGATATATTTCATATTGTTTGCTTCATGATGGAAAGAACATGGGCTTTGAAAAGCGTAATTTTTTATCTTGAACTTGTAATTTATTAAAGCAAACATGTATTTTGATTTTTAATTGAGTCCCAAGTTTTAAGCTGATGCTATCATTATGTTACTTTTGGGCAGTCATGGTTACTGGATGTTTTTGCTTTTGCATATGTTACCAACAGTGTAATCTGTTGTTAGTCTCTGTGCATGACCAAGATAGATATGAAGTTTGACTAATCTCTGTTACTGAAAAAGGTCTTTAGTTGCTGTTTTGGAGTATTTAGAAATATTTACAGGACCTTGAGTGGTAGCTTTGCTGGTTGTAATTGTGTATATGGCATTCTACTTACCATACAAGCTACCTTGCAGGAAAATTTGTGTTCTAGGTACTTGCTGAAATGCAACAAGAAGATTTTATTGAACAATGCTTTGAAGAAATGTGGAATGAGGAAGCTCGTGTCCTAGCTTCAAGCTCTCTAATTGGTCAGCTTAGCAGTCGTTCTGCATTTGCAATTACACCTACTATTAGCAGCAGTTGATAAATTGAAAGAACAGCAATTGTTCATGGCAATCTTGTTTCTTTTTAAACCTTATGATATGTTTCAGCATAATTTCTTTGAAGTTTTGCATGTATGTTTTTGTTCATTCATTGCAAATGCTTCAAAATTTTGTAAGGAAGGACTCGAAAGTTTGGCTTTAATGTCAGGCAAATAAAAATGCATTAGGGTGGGATACATTATGCCAGGGGTTCTCAACCTTTTTTCTCCCGTGTACCCCTTGTCAGCTCCTAACATAAAATTCACCTTGTTTTTGTTTACTCACGAGCACTGTAGAAAAAACAAAGTATTGTAACTTCAGCACCCCCAGGGGGTAAATTTACCTCTGGTTGAGAACCCTTGCATTATTCCCTTGATTGCTTCACAAGCTGTGTTTGCTGTATATATCAGGGGGTTGCTTAGAAACCCACATATAAACAGCTCGGGTGTTTTTTATTAAAGAAATGTTTTTGGCCTTTAAACCTAGGTTCAATAGGGAAAATTAGATTCCTTCAATAAAGCTGGTATAGGTCAGGGGTCTCACACCCAAACTGCTCCGTGGACCACATGAGGACTTACAAGGTAACCGCGGGCCGCATTATGACGCTGACGCAACAGTAGCGGTACTTGAACCTAAATTTTACATCTTGTTTCCTACGAGAGGTATCATGAATTACAGGTAAATCATTTCGAGACGTCTCTACGTTCGTATTAATCAATTCTAGTCGTCTAAGGAACTTGTTCAATCGCTAGCTGAGCACTTTTAAACACCGGTGAATAAACTAACGTAAATGTCATTCGTTTCATTTATTTTCATGCCTGCGTTTCCTCCAGGGAGGGTTGCGGGGGCAGGGTACACGGCTTTTCGGTCTGGCCGACTCAGTCCGGTCGATTCGGTCGGGCCGAATCGGTCTGAGTCGTTTCGGTCACGGGACTTTTCGGTCTGAGTCGTTTCGGTCACGGGACTTTTCGGTCTGAGTCGTTCCGGTCTTGAGACATTTCGGTCAGGCTATGAAATCTTGCAGAAATCTTATATGTTCACTTTTTAATGCAAACGTACTTATATCAACGAAAGGTTATATTTAAAAAACAACTATAAACATAATCCAAGATCCAACAGTTAATCAACATGAACGTATGATTTTCGTTATCATCAGCAAGCAAATTAAATCATGATCGACATTTTCAATTAAATACAAATAGTTAAAACTCATAATTACAATTCAGATTTAACCGCAGTCATGACTCCTCGAAAGGGAATTGGTATAACACCAGCTAGCATGAAATTTCGCCTCCCTGTATAATAATTTAAATAAACAAACGCAATCAGTTGTTTTTGTACAGAAATGTCGTGACCGAAATGTCCCCACACCGAAACGGCCAGACCGAAACTGCCCAGACCGAATCGGCCAGAAAGTCCTGTGCCGGCGGGGGCAACATCCATAGGATGACTTGGAAAACCTCACGATCAACAGCAATTTCAGATAGTTCTGCTGGCTCCACACCAAGATACATGGCCGAAATAACGTGGTTGTGTTCTCTCAATTCGGAGAAGTGTTTCGACATTCAGGGCTCTGCGAATTTCACAGCTGCACAATTTGTCGCGAAGTGTCACACCAGTGGCGTAATGAGGGCGGCACAATGGCCGGTCGGCGAATCACTGGGAGACGCCGAAAAGTCCCAGCAGTGTCGCAAGTTTTTTCTTCAATGCAGTACATTTACTCCCAAAAGATCTTAGGTTCAAATACGGAAGCGCCAAACTTGTTTCTTGTCCCGGATGCAATCTAACCTCCGTGAGCCCCTCTGTCACACCGTGGACTCTTCGCAAAAATCCCATCTTTGGCACTTGCACCTGAGTTAATATTATTACGGTCTTTACCCAGGATTCATGACCATACAGTAGGTAAGGATCGGAACAAAGACCGATTTAAAAACTGACAGCTTTGCGGTGTTTGAAAGCTCCCGTTTTCTGACTACAGAGCAAAAAAACTCACGCAGAACAGCGTTAGCTTTACCAACCCGTGTATCAATCTCCTCGCTCCGCCTTTCACCACTCGTAAATACCACCCGTAGGTACTTGTACTTCTCCACCTGCTGCAGTGCATTGCTGCTCACTTGCCGCATACAGTGCCTTGGGTTTTCAGAGAGACATAGTAACCTACCTCGGTAGTTTTCGCATGTTGAGAACATGCAACCAGTACCCCAAATCGTATGCAAAGAGTAAACGGTTGATCCTGCACCTCCTGAATGTGACCCTCGTCAACTCGGTTGTGACTGTCTATCCAATTCATGTCGACCAGTGGTGCTCAACCCGGTTCTGAGGGCCGCATTCGGCTCCCAGGCACCCTTTGCGAGGCCATCAGCAGTCTTTCAATGAAACGTCTAAAATTTTGTGTAACAGACTTCGTTCCACTATAAAACAAAACGTGTCAATTGAATTGCATTAAAAATTTTTACTGAGGTTTTCCAACAAAACAATCATGTAGGTCTGGATTTGGTTCCCATCAGCGAAAAGGTTGAGAACCACTGATGTAGGCCATGAAAAGGAACGGTGACACAAACCGCTGTCGGAGTCCAACACCAACGGTGAGCGGTCGTGATTTAACTTCCCCGACATGGACGCAAACTTCTGAGCAGAAATACAGTGACTTGACAACCAGTCACAGGCGGTTACTTCCCCAACACTTCCCAAAGCTTTTCACAAGGGACCCGGTTATATGCTTTCTCGAGGTCGACAAAGCATGTTAAGATGTCTTTGGCATACTCCGAAGATTTCTCAAAATTTTGCTGGAGGGTGAAATGTGGCCTGTAGTGCTACGGCTGTGACGAAAACCGCACTGGATATCAATTGAGTTTATTTCACGAATATTAAGAATTTCAAAGACGAGTATCATTCAACTTTGGTTTAATTATTTCGCGGCATCTTTTTTCATGGCACTTGGCAACGTAAATGTTAGTCATTTGAAGATTCCCAAAAAGCATCGCGGGCCGTTCAAAAGGCCGTCGCGGGCCGCGAGTTTGAGACCCCTGGTATAGTGTGTGTTTGTTTTATAAAACATCTGAGCAAGAAGGTCTTGAATAAGTTTTGGCTGTTGAGTTGAGAAATACTGTCGATGTGGAACCAAACCATGTTCATTATATTAATTTACACATTCATGAATTTAAGCATAAGAGTCTGTATTGTACATGCATTCATAAACAGTAGAATTTTGCCCTAACTTATAGGCAGTTAGTTGTTTATGAAATAGACAATTACTATCTCTTTTTGCATGATTCAAGTAGCAAAAAAACTGAGAGAAGATACTGCTAGGTAACTGATAATGTGAAGCACGTTCCCAGCCCAAGCTGTAGCCTACTGCTTTGCAAGTTGAGTTTTGTTCACATTTGAGATAAGAACGCATTAATCGTGTTCATTAGTTGCAAGTATGTAGTTTCTTAATTCTATGCGAATTTAGTTTTATTTTGTTGCTAAATGAAGGATTTCCGATTGCCTTTCTGCTATCAGTCACGCTGTACTTGCAATTCATTCTGTTGTTTGCAAATTTAAAGCATGGAATGTACACTGTGCATATGCGACAGACAAGAAGTGTGCAGCAGATTTGTATTTAGTTTCAAAATTGTTTTACAATTATAGAGTGACCAGATTTTTTACCAGTGTTGTTTGGCAATCAAATCAGTTTACTGTGGTCTGTAACATGAGTGGAGAAATGGATTCACAAAAGGGTCAAGAAAAATATTTTCCAAACGTATAAATTTAATTATTTTTGATTAAAAAAACATTTTTAAGTGCTTTGGTGGTTTTATTGTTCAAGTAGAGGTGTTTTTAAATGAAAACCCAGCCTAGATGGAAAATCTACACAAAACCTGGGCAGCTGCCTGCCACAACCCTATGTGTTTATTCGCTCTTCAACATAACAATATTGTTAAGTTAAACGCAGATGAGTTTACAGATGGAGTTGATTTGTGTACAAACATTCAGTCATTAAAAATGTTGCGCCTCTGTGTGAGGCTGTATGTTAAGTTAATGATCGGTTTGCACAAGCACTAGAAGCGCAGGAAAAAAAATTTGCTGAAATTTTGCGTGTTGTTTTTCCATGACTACACTGTCAGAAAGTCAACCAAGTATCGGAGCGACGTTTATGTTTTGTTGCAATTTCCGTTACGTGGCATAAGTCTCATTCGTGGAAAAACGTCATATGACGTTATGCGCTATGTAGCGCACCAGCTGTTTCCTGCTTGAGGAACGGCTCTGTATATCCATTATTAAAAAAGGATTGTGTTCATAAACGTGTTTGCTCATATCCAAACTTAACTTGGTTGATAGGTACGAATGCGCCTGTGGACGGGTTGGTCCTGGAAAGCACGTTCAGTCAACTTGCCGTGAATGATTCCTCGACGCTTGTGCCCCAGGTGAGTTGTACAGGCACTCGTTTTTTTTAAAAAAAACTTTGCATTTATTTGTTTCCGCAACTTAACTTGATGTCGTTGGTCTGACGTGTATGTTTTTTTAAATAAAAAAGCAGTGCAAATGGTTCAACTGTTTCACACCCATGTGACCTCAAACATTTACCTCCACGTCGAAGACTGTTGAACAGCAGAGCACAGCCTGTGTGGCAGTGTACTGCACAGCATAGTAATCGCCATGCTGATTTGCAAGCTTTCAAATGGTACCTGGTGCGATTAGGAAGTCGTGATTGGCGTATTATTGCCGGAACCGCGTGTTAGCTCAACACGCACACATGCTTAGTTCTAACAAATGTCAGCAAAAAGCTGCACTTGCACACGTTAAGCACTGTGTGACAACCTTTGCATGAATCAGGATAACCAGCACCAGCTACCACGTTGTGTCCCCGGAATGTGCACCATGGCACTTGCGTCCACTGCGTTCTCTTAAACTTAGAGAACTCGTAGCTTAACCGCAAAGCTTCAACCGTACAAAAAAGTAATGCTGTGGACAGGGTCGGATTTTGCTGATGCGAGGCCCTAGGCTAATCCACTTGTGAGGCCCCCTCGCCCACTGTTGCGAGGAAAAATAGAAAAACGCTATTCGGTTTGAGCTTAACCGAAAATGACGATGTGGACGCTCTAGAAGTACGGTCAGTAAAAAATTATGAATCATTATTAGAGTGCCCCACGATCACTGCGCTTGTTGCTGCCTTCGACGCAAAAGCGTTCAATGACACGGAACTGTTGAAATCGCACTTGGTTGGCAGGAACAGGATTATCAATTTTTGCAGGCAAACCAACCGGAAATTTCATGGTTAAATATTTGACACAACACATGGCCTACGGTTTCATAACTTGCACATCTGATTTTTCTTATCTCTGCTAAAAAAAACAAACACCTTGCACATATGTGTGGCGGCATAAGGACGTTAAGCACAACGTTTGGACCACGTTGCGACTCGCTTACCACGGATGCAAAAATCTCACATACACGAGCAAAACACGTCAAGTAAAACGCACCCAGATGGTGGCAACAGGTAGGTTCACGATTCGCGCCTTTCTTACTTCTCAGACCGCTAAGAATCGAACGCAAGTCGCAACGAGACGGTCGCGCGAAAGCATGTGAGATTTAAACCAGAACCGCCGCCAGAAATTCTTCGCTATAGTGGGCTTTACATTCGCGCAACGGGACTTGACATTCTGAAAATTTGATAAAATTTCCATTCTCCACTGATTACAGCGTTTCGTATTTTAATTTGGAGGGGCTGAGTGAGCCCACCAATTAATGCTCCCCGTGGAGACGGGAGTGTTTTAAACTTCCTTTACGCTGTCACTGTCGAAAAACGTACAAAATGCTACAATTACCGAAACAAGTAAGACTGAACAGAGTACAGTAAACAATTAAAAAAGTTTTTTTGTCCTGGCCTTCATAACAAAATCATCTAGGAATTCATTAAAATTTGTTTGCCTAAGTTTGTCACTTTTAATGCACCGAATGCTTCATGTGGACAACCTCTCTTGGAACACTGCGACCCTTTAATTCAGTTTTAATTTTGTGAATCTTGCAAAGACCTTCCTCCGGAGCAGTTGCTGCCTTTAATTGGCTTTTGTAAGACAGCAAAACGTCATCACTTTACAAAATGTGTGATGCTTGCGAAATGTTATCCTTTATTTTATCATTGTTGTACTCCATAACTGATAATTTATGTCACAGTGGTTTTGCCTGAACAAGATTCATCAACTGTTCATTGAAAGTTACACAACTCGTTTTCAAGTACAGTTTCAAGTAGCCTACTGCAAAAATACACTCATTTAGCATGACCTTGCCCAACACCTAGAATGGCCTACAGTAGATGGTAGATTATGTCGCACAAATCACGACTTGCTTGCGACAAAATCTTTAACCAACAGTAGCTGATCAATCAGGTAGGCCGGGTCATGTCGGCCTAAACAGTACAGCAGTTTTGCAGCCTACCCCACTGGGCCTACGGAAGACTACATTAATTTTTCGTAATTCCAGTGTGTTTCAGCTATTCACAAACTATTAGCAATTGTTCTGTGGTCGTTCTGCATCCTTTTCTTTACCTCAGTACAAAGCACTTAAACAATGTCTACGTCACCGCTCTTTCCGGAACCCTGGGCAATGAGTCTGATGCGTCAATATAGAAACAGGTTCCACGCGAACGCAGACCATACCAGACGCATCAGAAAAGGACGTGACGTCACGAAATCAGACGCATGCGCCCAAAAAACGCAGAGGACACAAGCCGTGTGCATATAGCTTTAGACTTAAGCCTATATAGCCTGTAGGTAAATCCGGCCCTGGCTGTGCATAAAAATCCAGAAAAGCACGCATCAGGTTTTTATGAGTAACATGTCCCTGCTCATGACAAAAAGGCCGGTGGCAGTACCATAGAAATCGCAATGGTTGGTCTGACGTGAAAGGTCAGTTTGTCAGATTTGTCTGGTCGAGCAGTTCGGACAGAAACGAGTTAAACGTGACTCTTCCTATCGGAGGTTCCGCGCGCAAAGCTGATTGTAGTTTTGATTGGATGGCCTGAGCAGCAAGTGCGCAAAGCTTCACAATGTGGCAGGACGAAACAATAGAGATAACACGCCATCGTATTACTGCTTGTTCGCGCCACGTAAATAAAGGTGCTATTCTTAGCACGCATCCCGTTCGTGGTGCATCGCGCGTGTGACGCCGCGCCAACCGAGCGGCCTCAACAAATTGTCTCATCGATCCGGTAGAAAGTATGCCGGTTCGTTTTCATGGTTTCCACGATATAAGGCTTTTGGTTGTTACAGGTGCACCTTAATCCAAGTGCGGCAGAGTTCTTGCCTCAAGCCAGGAGGGATTCATAATAATCCGAAGCGAACTGTGTTCTAAGACAAGAGCGCTGGCAGGGTTTTGTGCAAGTAGTGCTTCTTTCTACGTCAGCGTGCTGATTGATTGCAACGTATTTGACAAGCGTTCACAAGTGCCGTGCTGTTTCTGGTAGATGACCCGCTTTTGTTGCATCATTCTTTTACGAAGAAAATGTTGGTGATAATCCTCTTGGGAGATGGTTTTTAGACGTTTGCACGGAGAAAATGGGGATCGTTCGATTGCATTTAAAGCACTTTCTTTTGCTAATTTAAACTGCCTGCGCTTTCACCTGGGAGAAAGTCCAGGGTGTCATTGAACGCTCTTTTAAAGCAATGCCGCTTAGTTCCCGGTAATTCGTTTCGTTTCCTAACACTTTTTGTCTTTCAAGCATTTCGTTTTTTTGCTTTGCCTTCTTTACCCGATGTCTCAATGTTTGGATTTAGACGTCAAATCGCCATGTGTATGGTTCTGTTATGTTTTGTTTTCAGTCTCGTTCCACCGCGTTTCCTTTTCGATGCACCCCTCTTCTGTTTCTTGAGTGCGTGCTCTTCGTTCTTGCGCGAACTTCGATGTTTCTTTGCTATGTTCAAAAACGTAACGTTAGTAAATTTCCATCGCTTTCCCAACAACTTCCTTTCATGAAGCTAATCACCTAAGTGCATTCGCTTTTCAGTCCTTAAAAAATTGGCGAGGATAAAATCGCTGTGGCTGTTTGGTATTCGTTGCTCTCCGCTGACCGCTCGCGCTTTGATATTGACCCCTGTGCCACACGCAACGCTTCGCTGACGTTTGTCCAAACGCAACGTTGCCTTAACCCCTACCCGTGAAAAAAAACGTTTTCAACGGCGATTTAATGTCGTCAAGTGGCAATAGATTTTTATGGCTGTTGGCGAATTAGTTGCGTTTGTCTGCGACTCTGAGTTTTTCCCCTTGATTGGGGTCGCTGCTATCGCAAACCACTTGTTTTTATCTTGGCTGCCGTCGTGTTTTATGATACGTCGCGGTCGCGTGGGCTCATATACGCGCAGCTGTTTTTCTATATTGTGTTCGAATATTTACCGCGTTACTGTGGACGCTTTAACAGAAAACCGACGGTGCTAACTTTTGCGAGCTTGTTCCTGCAAAGCGAGCGCTGCGAACTTTGGCCGCGGTGTTCTCGTAACTTGAAGCAATTGGCTGTCGGTAATTAAACACATAGTTTCGTTATACCCGGAGAAAAGTTAGAGCTTTTAAAACAAACAAATATGCTCGCAGACGCGAGTTACGTGTGCAAGCACAACTTTTGTTTACCCAGCAAAATCTTTGCAACTGGCCGCTGATCCTGTTACTGCATGCAACTGCGCATTGCTGTTTCGATTGATTGTCGATTACACTTCTATACTTTTCACGTTTGTTGTCTCTTGAAGTCGGTGCAATCCCAATTACCCAAATAAGTGGAAGGCACCAAGAGGTATTTAAAACCTGGGTTACTACCAAACATTAACAGAAACTGAGGATATTCAATAAACACTGCGGCTACAAAAATCGAATCAATCACATCGTATCAACTGATATGACATAAAACTCTCGCTCAGTGAGAGGGAAGTGACGTGCAACATGTGGATCAGTGATCAATCGTTTTTTTCATCCAAGTGAAGCCACGGTGTAGTGGACAAAACTGAAATAGGGTCAGATACGTCAAAAGGACGTCCTGCTGAAATTTATATTCTTGCAATGGCTTGAATTTAAAGCGGCGGAAGTTTTGCCAAAGTGTTCAGCACTGCTTTCAGTGCATTAGCTAAAACTAACTTTAGTTTGCTGCGATCAAAGTAAGTCGTTCAATGTACGTCCCTGGTCAAGACAGTTACATAACTTTAACTCAGTAAGCAATTTCGGTTGGACAGCTGATCTAAATATTGTCGTCTTGGCCCATAACCCTATATTTTAAGGTCGTAGGGGCGCCACAGTTAAGGACTGTTGCACCGT
>Ga0210059_1015096_pt1 | contig 11326 bp, 6 predicted proteins | sample Ectturendosymbi2_FD_188042 | JGI IMG/M metagenome (GOLD analysis project Ga0210059, IMG submission 188042) | Ecteinascidia turbinata endosymbiont from Florida, USA - Sample 2 (SPAdes) (version 2) | ecosystem: Host-associated > Tunicates > Ascidians > Unclassified | place: Key West, Florida... | reverse complement strand
CCCAACTTCACTGATTTCCAGTGCTTCATATTTCAATTTGGGGTGTCTAAGCTTTCTTTGGGTGTCTAAGTGGTGAGGGGTCAAAATTTTGGGCCTCCCCAATTGGGGGGTATGGAGTGCGGCTGATATGGCTCTGTTTGTAGCTATATGGCATCAAAAGCACATAAGGGTTAAATTAGATAATGGATTGTTAACAAATGAAAATGATGAAACAGACACTGAGTTTAATCAGATAATACTGCGACTTGTAGGTCTTATTTATTTGAAGGGGGGAAGGATATCGTTTCCGATGCCTCGCTCATGTGCCGGATAGAAGTGCTCGTGTGCCAGGAGTTGCCCACCCCTGGCCTATGCAGTATTAGTGTACAAGGCAAAGAGTTGTAATGATGACACAAGCTAAAACCACTTGATGCAACTGTGATGTCACAGATTCTATGTCATTTAACTGCAAAAATGACATGTGGTCTGAAATCACTAACCCTTGCAGATTCAGAAGTCATAACTGTCAGAATGTTGTTTTGAAAGTGTAGACAGGCACAAAGTGAAAGTTGCATTTAAATTCCATCAAATATGAAGGCTGTTGTCTGTAAACATATAGAACATAATTTTTAATTTGTGAAACATATCATTATTATAGGTTTGTAACATTTTATGCATGTATGCCATAAGTGTCAATGAAATTACTATATAACTGGCAGTTTCAGTATTGGCATTTCAATAAATATTTCATTTGTACACCAGTGCTGGTGTTATGAAGTGATTTGCTTGATGCATGTCTAATTCGTCATTTGCAGTTTCGCTTCTGATATCTAAGCAGCTAGTACGTATAGGAAGTCAAAAAAATTGAGGATCTTTATCTGAGAATTGTTGCACCTCACCATTTGTTTATCGAATTTATACACGAGGTTCAAAGCGTGACCCGACTCCCCATTGATAGAATGCGGAAAAGTTTACTAAGATCTAAAAGGTGCTAGATTTAATGGAGAAGTCCAGATAAAGCAGAGGAATTAATTGTTGTATTCAATTGTAACGTCACGAACTAGTAAGAGCACTATGTATGAGCGAGATTTCACCTGTTTGCATAATTCATCACTTTGCCTAACTTGTCACTTTTTTCTAATTCCCTGAAGTGACGAACTAGGCAAATTCTACTGTAGTAATTTTTAATTTTAAAGAGTTTGTTTTAATATAACTCATTGTACTTTGTTTCTTCAAGTTCAGCAACTAGATTTCAGCTGAACTTTCATTCAAAGTTACTTTGCACTTATGCATCATGCAAAGTGTTAAGATCTGCTTGAGCCATATTTTTATGGCCATTTTGGAACTCCATAGCTCGCTAGGCAGTTGGGCTAGATAGCTGTTCAAACACTCAAAGGATGTGGCGAGTCTTCTAAATTGTATTAAAAAATTAAGTTTTTGGTTGGTGAAGTCATAAATGGGATAGGTTTTAGGCCACAAGCTCAGATTACCTGGCCCTGGGCACCAACTGCTATATATGGAATTTTTGACTCAAGTTTTTATCGGAGACTAGGCTATAATCTGAATCTTTGAGCGTTCGATTGGCTTTGTTGCTTTTTTGGTTCAAAAGTTATGGCCTAAAAACAACTAAAAACTAGTTGATTAATCCCTGAATTGTCTTTTTGATGTTTTCAGGCCATAACATTTGAACCAGAAACCCTAGAAAGCCAATCAAAGGCTGAAGATACTTGGATTAGCCTGGTTTCCAATTAAAGTAAAAAATTTATATCTAACTATTGGCTCCCAGGGCCAGGTAACCTGAGCCAAAATGGTGCAAAACCTACCCCACTTATGACGTCACCAACAAAAAACCTGAAATTGAAAACTCCAATTTTTTTCTATGCAATCTATAAGACTCGCTGCATCTTCAGTGTTTGCACAGCTCTCTAGCTCAACCACCTGGTGAGTTATGGAGTTGCTAAGTGGTGTAAAAATGGTGGTTTAAAGTACAAACTATAGTACACTGGCACCGAAGGTGTTTAAACAGCCTAGCCAGTTATGTAGTCAAGACTAAGACTTTGTCAACTCCAACACTGAGAATTCATCAAAATTTGCAAGACTTGAGACTTCAAAATTTGTGGATTTTCCAAGTTACATTTTTTTGAATTTCTGGTGTTTTTCTGTTTTGATTGTTTCTTACCTGCAAATACAACAGAAAAACTTGTTGAATTACAGCAGTTATATTCAAGCCATATCCTTGCAATCCTTAAAGACTCAAGACTAGAGATTGACCGATATGGCTTTTTTGAGGCCAATAACCGATATATCCAAAAATTTTAAATCTTGTTTTCTGCTTTGTTAACAAAAACGTCATGTATTTTATGCCTTACCTTTTTTTCAAAAAATCAAGATTTATGAGCTAAAATTTTTCGTAATCGCAGCAATTTCAATATTTGGTAACTTGTTAGCATAATATACACTGTTTGCAATGAATGGACATAGTGCTATGAATATAAAAGAATGTAAAAATAACAAAACAGTGAGAACAGAACACTGAATGTAAGAGAACTGCGTATGGTGCTTAAACCAAAAAAAGCAAAAGTAGTGCTTGAAAGTTGAAAGATGGTGAACTATGACACGGAATAAGGAAGTAAAAACAGGGCATCAAGTTAAGGAGGTTAAAATTAGTACAACACTCCAATTCGATTAACCATTGCCAAAAATGAAAATTATTCCAATAGAGTAACTTTTTTGGTCTATGATAGTATGTTGGTAACAATTACTGTACTACATAAATCTTGCGGAATTTTGTTTTTGTTTATATTTCACAAATCAACCTTTCAGACTCTTCTGCAATTCAGTGGGTTTTCAAATTGAAAAGTCAATCCAAGTCTGAAAGAATCAAGTTCGGAATTTTGATTTACCTGGATTTCAGCCAAAAACCAGTGATTGTGCTACCGAGCTGTTCAAACCTTCAAAAGATTTGGCAAATCTTCTAGTCTGCACTCGAAAAAAATTTTTGGTTGGGGGTTGTGGAATTTTTGTGAGTGACGTCATAAGTGAAGCAGTTTTTGGGCCTATTTCGCTGAAGTTTTCATTGGAAACTAGGCTCGAGTCCGAGCCTGACATTTTTTTATGTATACATTGTTGAAGACTCATAATTTCGAATTATGGCATAATAACACATTTTAATTCGATTGGTTTATAGCACTAAGGTAGTACGTTTAAAGAGAAGCGTTAGAGACCAAACTCCAAGCTGTTTGTAGCAAGATAGCGTATCACAATAACCAATAGTTGGTCCATACTATTCCTTTTTTGCTTCCGAGTTGGTGTCACTGTATCCCTTAAGTAGTGAGGAATCTTTGTATGCGTCCTGTGGTTTAATCCTTGTCTGAATTGTGTAGAGCTTTTTGTGGTTGGATGAACATGTGTAGGTAGACTACTGCATGGTAACTACGCAAGCTGTGGTGAAGTACTTGACTGCATTTAAATCGTTGTTCATGATGTAAAGCTACAAACGCTTTTTCGTTTCAGAACTATTTGTGGAGTGAGGGCAAGGGTGGAAATGTCTAATGGGATGTCAAGGAGAGGAGGTGATAGGGGCGATAGACATAGTCGACCCCGCAGAGATGATTATGATGATCGTCGCGGTCGTCGCTATGACAGGTACAGTGAAAGGCTGCCAGCCTATTTTGTGCGCTAAAAATTAATAAAGTTGAGCATTTATGCGTTTGTTCTTTAGATGAAAGGAGGTCGATAGTTTATAGCGTTCTGGCTTCCTTGAGTAAATTTGTATCTTTATGTGCTTTGTTTTAACGGTGTTGCACAATTTTCTCAGGCTCTACGCTACACATACCAAAGTGCACCGTTTATCAACGCGTCTAACCATTTTATAAGTCTACGCTTCACAACCGCTACTTACAACCGGTGCTCAACTGCGGTCACTAACCTATAAAGGCCTCCTAGCGATTCACCTGCCCAGCAGCCATGAAACGTCGTACCCCATTCAACCGTCACACTTCGGCCCTCTTCATTCAGTTTTTTTTCTGCGGATTTCTCATGGAACCGGCTCTCCCTTACTGCTAACTGAAACACTGTTTTCGTCACATCTCTTCAACGCCTCGTATCTACGTGAACAGCGATGTCCAACCTGAAGAGTATTAAATTATTTCTTTTTGTAGCGTGTGATGTTGAGGTTGGGTTTGATCTTTATTAGCCTAATTAGCTGATGGTTATCTCGACCATAGAGACATAATAGGCAGGCCTGGTAGCTAGTCTTGTTTGGTTTGTAAAGCAAACGACCAGTCGTGACCAATGAAGGCTCTAGTTTGCCACAGCAGTGAAGTTGTCAAAATCCTTTTAATTCTTAGCACTGCATTCACAAAGATGTTCCGGAGTCGGTACCAAAAACTGTATGCAGAGCTTTAATAGTACTGGTCAGAATGGCACTGGCAACGCAAACGAATGACAACGTCCGCGTTGGTTTTCGTCTCGTTCTTTCTACCATTTCAAGGCAAAAAGGAAGTGACTTGTAATGGGTAAATGTCAAGTCTACGCTTTTACTGTGAAGTCTCTCGAAAGTTGTAGGTTCTTTTTTCAAATCCCGCAGCTTTTTGTTTTCCTTGTCTTTTATTTTCGCACCTTGTTCCTTTTCGGTTTTCTTTAGAACTTCAGCTCGCTGCCTCGAATGTGACCACTTGTGTGTGCGCAGGTCCCGATCAAGAAGCCCACGGCGAAGCAGATACTCCAGAAGCCGCAGTCGTTCCCCACGCCGGTACGGTAGTAGGTAGTCTTTTTCAATGACCGAAAAAATTAAGTTAATTCAGTCACAATGTAGGAAATAGACAAATGAATACTGTTACGGCGAGTTTCCATGCTGCTATGGAATAAATGGCGTTTCAGTGTCCAATTTGTCTCAGCGAAAAAATGACCGAAATGTCTCAACGAAAAAAAAGGAGATAGCACTTCTATGTTTGTCGCGCGAATAAGCAGTGATACAGTGACCACGGCGTGTGAACTCTTATTGTTGCTTGGCTGCCACAGCATGAAGCTCGGGCAACATGCATAGTGTATGTGGCTGTGTGGTGGTTCTAGTACAGGACGACTTAATTTGTTGTTTTTTTGCAGCCGAAGCAGATCACCATACGGAAGAGATCGTAGCGCGAGTCCAAGAAGGTAGGTGTATCATCGCGAAACGCGCGCTATTAACTGTTCGTTAATTCTTGGACGACTCAATACGTGTCTTTTTTCATAGGTCTTCCTCTCCGGTTAAACGTCGCTCGTCTAGGAGCAACAGCCGCAGTGCCAGTCCCGTGAACGGAAAGGAAAGCCGTAGCAGAAGTAGGAGCAAGAGTAAAAGCAAAAGCAAGAGCAAAAGTAGAAGCAAAAGTAAAAGCAGGAGTCGCAGCCGCTCATGAACCTTTTGAACAATTGTAAATATTACAAGCCAGTTGTATTTCTCTATTCCTTGAGAATTGCACCAAGTTTATGCGGTGTACTCGCAAGTTGTTGGTCGTATGGTCCATTTTTACAGTCTCGTTTTGTGAGGGTGTAAATGGTTATTTTTATTACTATTTTTTTCTACCGAACAGGCAATATTTCAAAAAAAATACCTGCTTGTGTGGGCTGGTTTCTGGAAACTCGAAGTGTCGGGGACCTATTAGGTCGAATGGCGCGTTCAACTCGGGTGAGGACTCGTTGTTCGTTCAAGATGGTCTCAAGGTATTCAGTATTTGTCGATACATGCACATGTTTTTATGAGAACTTCTGCTTGCGTCGTGACAGCAACAGTTTTCGACCAGACATTATCGCCCATTCGTTAATGGCTGCGTTATTGATTAGAATTTTCCGTCTTTCCAAGTTGGTCTCACGCTCCAGTCTTTCAACCCATCGTCTTCTTGGTCTTGCACGAAATAAACACAAACTGCCCGGCAATACTTTCGTGAATTTTGTCGAAGAAGCTTATAAAATATTAAGCGCAGTAATTTTTTGTGTGGGCCAAAGCAACTCCCGTCAAACGAGATTCATTTAAGTGGGGTCAAGGATCACTTAAATTATTGACTGCGTTACTGCTGACAAACAAGCTTTCTCCAAGTCATATTTCAGGTTTGCAGCATTGCGTATTGACGTAACAGAAAATTTGGAACGAAGTATGGCGGTGGTTTTTAGCTGTGCGGAGTTGCACATGAAATTGTGTATGCGTTGCGTCTCATCTGGCAACTGCTCTGAAGTGCAAGTCATGTTAAGCTTTTGCGCCCCAATAAAAGTTGACAAACGTGGTGCTTGGGTTCTACTTTAGAATAGAGGTTGAAGTACCGTATTTATTCGATTGTAAGCCGCGGCTTGTAAGGATTTTTCGTCATTCCATGCGGCTTACAGCCAAGGGCGGCCAACAATCGAATAAATACGGTAAACTTACTTTATTTCGTGCAATTAATTTGCAGCTGCAATGTTGCAAACACGGCAGCGCACGTTTAGTTTTCTTTCTGGTTCGTGGGTATGTACTGCATTTCATATCACATCGAGTATATAGTAAGCAATCTCTAACGTTTCCAATGCAAACCGTGTGAGTTGTGATATAATCGAGTGAAGCACTTCAAACTGACTTGCTCTATCGAACACAAGCCGTCGTCGCACTGCACAAGGCTCCGTGTTATAAGTAAAACTTTCCAGTACACAGCAAGATTTACGTTAAAGCCACTAAACATCCGACCGCACTAATAAAGGGCTTGAACAAGCGCATTACCTCTGACTTCAAATAATACATCGACCCATGTGTACTTTTCAGTAAGCAAGGAAGTGTTGCGATCGGAAAGTGCGCTGAGCTTCCCACTGTGACAGCAGGCAACAATGGAGATCACATGCCGTGATCACTCTATTATTGCTTGTTCGCGCTACATATATATGTGTGTTCTTCGTGCACATCCCGTTCGTGGTGAATCACACATTCAACGTAACGCCAACGGAGAGGTTGCAACAGAGAAGCAAGGGTTGTTTTGGGGTTGGCACAACTGTTGGTAAACTTTGCAATTTCATTCTGTATCTTTGTTACGGAAAGAGTTTAGGATTGTGCTAAATCCACTTCGGCTAAAAGTACCATTCTGTTCACCTATTTGTAATGATGCCTTTCAAAGCTTTTAACACTGATACTCGTTAGCGGTTGTTCTACCCAATAAAAATCCACCGCTTCCGGCAGTCGCAATAAACGCTCTCAAAATTCACGAACACATCAAAGATTACCGCCAAGTCGCTATGCTCGTGGCCATGACAGCAATACGAAGTCGTCAGGAACATCAATCGTAACCTCCGATCGTTACGAGCACATCAAACTCGGCTGAAGAACCGCGGCCGCTTCACACAATGTTGCGATCCTCACGTTCCAAACATTGATTGACGTGACACACCAACAATTTTCATCTTTACTAAATACAGTAGAATTGCCGTGTAACAGCAGTTAATGGGACCGTCGTTATAGTCAACGCCACTGATGGATTATCGAAATCGTTTGCCACTTCCGTACCAACAACGATGTCATACCTCTCCAAAATGCGATACTGATACTTTTATTCGACAATTTACGCACTGCTCCACCAGGACTATCGATCAAACTGACCACAGTCGCGAGAACGCCTAATAGTGTACAGGAAAACGCATGTAACGATATGCCTCCATCGCTGCTGATGGCGAAATCCTTTCCGATGCCATTCTCAAGTCACTACTCCAGCGATTGGCCGCTTAACTGCGTTCGTATTCGGTCAACGGGTTTGTGTGGTGGCTCCACGTAGCCAACCGTACACTTTAAACTGAAAAGAAACTTGCAACTTGGAATAAACGAACAATAATATGCCGGGGCCAAACAAAAAGCGTCGCTACAGACGAAGTGACATACATTATAGCTTAACTCGAATGCAGGTAGAATATAGGAATTCTGTCGGGAACGACTGTATAACCAAAGTAATATTCGGTTGACTTTTCCATGGGGATCTAAACCTAAAATAACGGCCGAAATCCTCAAGTGGACACAGCCAAACGCGAACCCAGAAAAAATTTTATTGGAGTAAAAGTACCTGCTCTGATAAATAAAACTTCCATCAATGTTTCGATAATTTCCACCCAAAATTGAGGGGAGCGACTAAGCCTTTTGCCCTGCTCCTGGACACAGCTTAGTCTTGTCCAACCACGAATTCTGTCTATTTGCAAAACCGGGGCTCGGCCTCCTTTTTGGGACTACCAATTCACTTCGAGGTCAAGATGACACAAGCCAGAAGAAACAAGGTTTCACAAGACGTGCTCTATTAGATTATTGTATTGGCCAGTGATTTAGCTCACTGAAAACATACACGGTAGTCGGCAGGCATGCAAGACAGTTTGCTGAAGAAATAACATTGTTTTGGAGACCGTTCTAGGTAAGCTTACGTGAGAAATTCGAACGCGCTGGTGCTAGATTACTCGTAACGCGTGGTTGAACACTTGTACACATATCGATTCGCTTTATTGCAACTAATGTGCGAGTCAGACATGTGCCAAATCACTTGCATTCAGACTCGAAAGCTGCAAGTCTCGAGACATGACATTACTAGAAAAGCTACAATTCAATGTCTGTCGCATCTGCAGAAAACCAAAATAGATTTTGAGAAGTGGCGATAACAATTTTTTAGATATTTCAGAAAAATTTCCGGAAATCTGGCAAATTTTCAGGTCTCGGAAGTTACAGTGTCGACTACATTGCTGCTAACAGCCCACGGCGGGTTGACTATTTCTGCCGCGGTTTTGCGAACCAGTAGTAATGAAGCTGGAAATCTCACGTTGAAACGGATTTCTGCGAACAAATAGTAAACACGTTCATTGTAGCAATCGCAGCTCCGTAACCAGCTTGGGACACCAGGAGGGGCGAAGAGTTTTCCGAGAGGGGCCTAAATTTGTTTGAACTATCTCCAACACGTTTTTCCAGGGGGGCGAAGCACCCCCCTAGTTACGGTCCTAAGGCTAAGGTCAACAATATCAACCTGACCACAGGTTTTGCAACCGTGAAGAAATAAGTCCTTGAAATAAACCCTAGCACTATGGACCTGCATGCAGAAGAACTTTCCACGTACTCATTCGGTACATGCCAGAATGCTTAGAATCCAGGCACATGCAGGAGGTGGCAAAACACGAGCATCACCAATGACTACTCAACGCAAACCTACCTGTGACAGACCGAGAACAAAATCCGCCGACATATCCCTGAGTCGTTATGATGAGCATTAAGTTTTTTGGAAAGAAGCAGAATCTCAGGATTGCGCAAACGCAACTTGTATTCCCACAAAAAAAACAATGTAATACGGGAGGATTCTTGTGTATCCCAGCCAGGGTGTGAGTTAGGCCGGACTGGAACACTAGCTAGGCCGTATGCCTAAAGGCAAGAGGTTGCCTACCCCTGCTTAGCCATTACCATGGGCGTCCGCAGAAATTTTTCCAGGGGGGGAAAAGTCGACATTTTGCTTATCTTTTTCAGTTTGTTGGCGATGCAACGCAAATGGACGACACAAAAAAGTCCAATGTCACGGCAACAGTTACATACACTGTTTTCCCTATAAGCAGGTTTTTGGCGTTTGGGACCCGATTCGGGTCCCTAGAATCCGAGAAAATTATCATCGGGTCCCCAAAATCAGAGAAAATCGGATCCCTACAGATACAAAACGAGTTCCTAATATTTTCCTTTAAAAAAAATACTATAAGACAATTTTACACTGAGAAAATGTTTGTTTTAGTGAGAATGGATATTTTAAGACTGAGTTAGCGGAGTTCTAAATGAATTACAAACTTCGTGAATTATTAGAATAAGCACAAAATCTTATCAAAATACGAACAAATTACATTTTAATTCAAATATCTTCCCCGTGTTATCGTGCTTTTCCAATGTTTTGGAAGGTTGCAAGTGCTCGAGAATGAGATTTCATTGTGCAAATGGTCTGTTGGTACTGCGCAGTTTCGCACTTTAGAGGCAGGGGCGGGTCCAGCTGGTAACTTTAAGGTGGGGTATTTCAGTGGTAGTCAGTTTCATAACGGCTTCGCTACTGCAAGAGATGATGTAAACTTCACTACACTGCTGTGACAAAACAATGGACGACAGAATGGCCATATATCGCGAACAATAAGACAATTCGAACATGACGAAAGTCTTATTCGGAATTGGTTTTGATGTGTTATTTTCCGAATTGTACAAAACCATGGTGAATAAAGTTACTTTCTCAGATTTTAGTGTGGGCGATCGCCCCCCCTGAAACCGCCCCTGTTTAGAGGGAGCATTGGTTCCAAAAATGCGCTTTTTTGGCAGCAATGGTTCTTTTTCACACATGCTTCTTTCAGGCACGTAACGAGCTTGGGACACCAAGGGGAGCGATGAGTTTTCTGAGAGGGGCCAAAAATATTTGGACTATGTCCAATTGTTTTAAATTTTGTCCAAAACGTTCTTCCAGGGGAGAAGAAAAATATTCCAAGGGGTGCGTCTCTCCCCCTGCGCTTCTAGTAACGGTCCTGGCTTCTTTACACAGTACAAACCAGGGGCGGGCAAACTTGTTCAATGGAAGAGTCATTTGCAGAAAACCAAAAACACCGGCGAGCCGCAAAAAGCAGTTTGCAGTGTCAATACAAGTACACTGTAGACCCGATATAACGCGATCCGATATAACGCGGTTTGAGGATGGACCCCGATTTCATAACTGATTTGCTGCGATACAGTACTTTTAGGCTAATAATTGGTAATATACGATCTTGGTCAAGACTGTATACCATTTGTTGCGTAATAATAATGATATTTTATTGCGGACTCATGGTCCATATCACAGACAAAAGAGCACAAAAAGTGGTTAGCTATACATCAGCGCACATTGCAGAAACGGTGTTTGCACATGACCCCACACTGGGAGGAGCAAAGCAGTTTATCCTCACCACAGCTGTATCGTCATTCGCAAAATCACAGAAAATGGATAACCATACAGTAGGGCATTACACAACCGGTGTTAGTACGTGTCCAGCCTTGAGACGAGCAAGACACTTTCCCAGCACTTCTTACTTTTTTATGCTTGGTGTGTACACAGTGTCCACATATTTTTACTACACAAAAGCAAAACTGATGAGAAGCAAAATCCGAAACATTTCACGGACAACTACTGCATTTGGTCTCCATAATGGAGTGTTGAATAATTGAGGAAAAATGAAGATTTGTAAAAAGCACAGACATTTGAAGCGATCGAATAAAAAAGTTGGATGAAGATGTGCATCGTATAAAAAATCGATACAAGTTGTTTCTTAGCACGGCATCAAAGGTCCTGACACAATGGCTAACCTGGTGTGGGCGAACACTAACATTTCTGGGTATGTAATG
>Ga0210059_1015095_pt1 | contig 11326 bp, 8 predicted proteins | sample Ectturendosymbi2_FD_188042 | JGI IMG/M metagenome (GOLD analysis project Ga0210059, IMG submission 188042) | Ecteinascidia turbinata endosymbiont from Florida, USA - Sample 2 (SPAdes) (version 2) | ecosystem: Host-associated > Tunicates > Ascidians > Unclassified | place: Key West, Florida... | reverse complement strand
TAAACATTAAACCTAAACCTGAATCTTTTTAAAAAGTAGCCTATATGAAACGCTCTCCCATCAAAGGTGTGGTGTTTGCCAGCTAAACCAAAGTAAAGGGTGAGAGCAGAACTACTGATCACACGCAAAGCAGGCATAGACACTAACACCTTGACTACGTTCACCTTGTTGCTAGTAATACGAACTCAACCCTATATGTTGAGTCTGGACAAAGTTGGATGCATAGCAAAATCGTCCCAGCAGAGCTTTTGCCATTGATGGCAAAATATACATTACCATTTAACCAATCTGCAAAATCACATTACAAGTAACATTTTTGATGTGATTAGAATAATCACATCAAAACAACAGATTTTCTCAGTCCGATCCAGTCCTGATCCGGCCAAAATTGGCTTCAGTCCTGATCGGTGCTTATCTCTGGCGTAAGGCATGGGGATGCAAAGGGAAGCAGTTGTATCCCCAATGCTGGAAAATTGGCCATTGTTCGGCCACAAATGTTCAACATTTGGCAAATTATGTAACTGCATTCACATTTGAGTGAGGAAGTGCCTGTGTTTCCATCAATGGCAAAAGCTTTGCTGAGACTATTTAACCATTCATTTTTGCCTCTGATGGCAACATATAGGCCTCCACTGCCTGATGGCAAAATAGACACTGCCTTATAGCAAACTAGTCAGTGCTTTTAAGTGAACTAGAATCATTTGGAAATTACAAAAGCCTTCGTCAAATTTGGGCCAATTATAAAACTTCATTCGGGTTTTAGGTAAAATTAGAAACATTTGGGTAAATTGGGAGCATTTGGCATGGTCATTTAGGAGCATTGGGCATGGTCCAACTTCTTCAATTAAATCTGGTCAAATGAGAAACGCTTTATTCAACTTGGGTGAAATTAAAATCATTTTCATATTTTGGAAACATTAAGGTGAAGTCCATCAGTCAAATCAAATTTGGCAGCTTTATTCAATCGTGGGCAACTTCAAACAGTCATATTCAAAGTTGGGCCATATAGAATCGCTTCATTGAAACTTGAGTACATTTAATAACATCCAAGTGAACTATAGAGCTTTGTTCAAATTTTAAAATTATAGTCATTTAGGTAAAGTTTAACTATCTCAAACAAATTTGAGCAAATTAGAAAAAATACATTCAAGTTTGTGTGAAATTAGAAATATCTCCATAAATTGGTAAAATTTTGTTGAGTAAACGGCAAAATTTCCATTCACATTTGGTCCAAGTGGAGCAGCTTTATTAAATTTGGGTAACTTTAAACAGCTTTATTCAATTTTGGGTAACTTCAAACAGCTTCATTCTAATTTGGGTGATATAGAAGCTCTTCATTGAAAATTGGATACAATTAGAAACATTTGGGTAAATTCCAACAGCCTTAATCAAATGTGGGTAATTGAAACAGCATCATTGAAACATGGGTATAATCGGAACCAACTGGTTAAATTAGAAGAGGTTCATTCAGATTTGCATATTATTATAAACATTTGGGTAAATTCAAAAAGTTCAATCCAATTTTGGCTAATTGAAACGACCCCATGCAAATTTGGGTATAGTTAGAAATATTAAAAAAATTAGGAACATGTAGTTGCAACCCACCCTTCTAACTATCCCTAACTTTTTTAAAAAGCAAATAGTTAATCTTGGTAAGTGTTTTTGAGCTATTACAACAAACTGTAGTTTTAAATGATGTGAGTTGATGCTGTGAAGTTTTCATGTTTCAAGTTGCGAAGTTTTCATGGGTCCGTTTGTTGCTATTATACTTTCATGGGCAGCAAGCCTACCTAGTAGACTAAATGGAGTTGTGAATTGCTTTTTTATAATAATATAAGCTTGATTCAATGCTGTGAAGTTTTCATTGTTGGAAATTAAGTAGTAACGGTGCAGCTGCAAATTGTTTTGTGGTAATAATGTGGTGTAGATGTGATATGATACAGTACTGTAAAGCAGTTTTTTTAAGGAAAATGTTAGGTACCCGGCATGGACCTGTAGGGACCAGGGATGTGGAAGCTGAAACGTGAAAATTCTACCGCTTCCGTACAGACCCGTCGTCACGTGGGGCTTTGCCCCTAAACAAAGCTCCAAGCCCCCTTAAATTGAAACGTGAAACACTATAAATAAGTAGAATTTTGGTTAATTTTATAATGTCAAGCCCTCCCGCACCAACGCAAAGCCCCCTATTGAAAACTTTCTGGCGACGGGTCTGCTTCCGCATAGATTATTTGACTTGAAGAGTTACTTGGCGAAAAAGTTTTGTCCATTTCCAGATGTGGATTAAACGGTGAAGTTGCACTATAAGTCTGAATGAACGTGCGATATCAGTAGCGTATCTTTGTTTACACAGTTTGATTGTAGTAAATGACAGATTTCGTACTGCTGAGGTCAACGGTTGTTTTCTCGTTTTTGTTAGTGGAAGCGATAGGTGTGGAAGCGGTTGACGAATAGCCGCTTCCACATCCCTGGTAGGGACCCGAAACATTTCCGACTAAATTTCATAAACATTTCCCTTGGTAATTTCTCTGATTCTGAGGACCCGACTTTCAAAGCACCTTTAAAAAAAACTGCTGTAAAGTTTTCGTGTTTCGAACTTGCTTGATGTTGTGAGATTTACAAGTGTGAATGTGTTGCTGTGAAGTATTCGTGAATACAATTAACCAAGTAATTGCAGCTGTATTATGTTGTGTGGTAGTAGTGTAGCTGCGATCTCATACCGTTTAGGTTTTCATAGTTTCCATGTTGCATCCTGGCAAATTTTAATGCTTCAATTTGATGCTGTGAAGTGAAATTTTAATGAAGGTTAGCAGCTGTATCATCTATTTCACTGCATATTACATTAATAGCCTACTAATGCAGTCAATTGAAGCACTGCTACGTTTATAAAATATTCTTGTTGAGGTTATGAGTCATTTGTCATTGGAAATTTGCATTTGTACACATTCCTTGGTAGTTAATCATATAGGCTGCAGTATTAATATCTGAATCAGTTCCATATTGCTATTTCTTCTTAGCATGCTTTGCAAAGTGCACATTCAACTGTCTAAACTGAAGTGTTTTTTTGGGTTTCATAATGTGACTTAGAAGTTGTATAGTCATGATCAGAAGCTGTAGGCCTAATGAAGAATATTAATTACTAGTTGGGGGCATAAGGCTTTGATCCCTATCGTGACACACTCTTTTCAGGATGGCGTTTATTTACCTCATCATTTATATGATTTCGTGATGAAGTGGTGAATAAACATTCAATAGTAATTTCAAACTCAGGGCTGAGAAGTCTGTCAGTTTGCAATTGATCAACGAGGTGGAGATACCCACATCAACGAACTTGCATGGCAAGACGTTGTCGCCTTGAATTTAATTTGTACATGAAGAATGGTAGGAGCGCGACTCAACGCATAAACTGATTTGTTACTGATATTTGACAATTGGCAATCAGGCATGCAGACGCCTTGATTTGTTTACAGTGGTACGTTTTAGTCTGAACATTAAGACTTGCTGTTTATGTTATCTGGGAAAAACAAGATAAAATTTTGGCAAAAGTTTCTTGCATCACCAAAAATATGCACTTCCGTACACCTATGTCAAACACGTAGTGGCGGCAATGCTTGTTTTGAGTTAACACACCTTTTACAAAGTCACAACAGGGTCAACTGAATATTTCTGTGACATTTTTGTAAATTCCTGCCCATAAGGTGTGCTTGGCCCAAACTGGACAAACTCCTTTACGATAACATCTGGAAATCTGCTGCATAGAATCGATCAAGAAAAGGAAAAACAAAGTGAATTCAAACATGCAGTAACGGCAACGCTTGTTTTGAGTTAATGCACCTTTTACAAAGTAACAACAGGGTATTAGTGAGGCGAATGTGCTATCTATCGAATTCTCTCACAAGCGTAACTGGTCTAAGTTCTTGTACGCATAACCACAACGCTTGCAGACAAATCTCTTTCACACAGTAGCAACGTTGAAATGTGCTATACAACAAAAAACAAAGTGCATGCACCGCTTTCTTTTCAGCGGTGTGAGCAGAAAATTCGAAGGTGTTCCTTGCACACAGGAGCTCCACACTTCCTGCACGTGAACCTCGTCTTGTTTCGGCGCAGTGGACCGCGAATTTGGCAGCGTTTTCTTGCCGTCAGTGGTTCATGGACTAGTGCCGGATATCGCTGACGTCAAATCAGGAAATGTAGGCCTACTAGACGGTGGATCGCATGGTGGGAGGCAGTGGCGTACGCAGAAAATTTTCATTGGGGGGGTTTGGTTCAGGGTCATAGGTGGCCATTTGTATTTTGTGTGCGCTGTTTGTGACGTCATAATTTGACGTCATTTACGTGTTTCCAAACCAACGTTTTGGCGAAGTTTGTTGACATAATATGCACATTTTCCATATCCACAACCCTTATTTTATGTGTCATTGCACTGAATATAAACTATGAGCACTCCAAGTTAGGCTATTGGAGAAAAACAACATCAACGCTACGACACAGCAGTTCATAACTGCAAAAATATCAGGCTGCGCGTTAAAACAGGGGAGTGAAACACACTCATCCCTACGTCAGAGCAATTTACAACTGCAAAATATGGCTGCGCTAAGGTCTTGTCAAATACGAGCAGTTGAGCATTGAAGGTGTGCGGCTGGTCTGGCTGGCGCACATCCTGGTTTGCGAGATCGAATTTTACTAAACTAAACAAGAACTGAGAATGCGCATAAAATACGCAAGAAAACGTTTGTTTTTTGTGATGTATAGAATCCACAGGTCCGTACCCAGAGGGGGAAGAAGCCTCCCCTAGAAAAATTTTCGTCCCCACAAGAAAAATGTTTGGACGTATCTTGAAACTATTAGACATAGTTTTAAAAAATTGTCCCGCTCCTAGAAAACTCTTCGCCCCCCTGGTGTCCAAAGCTGGTTACGTTCCTGGAAGTCCAGCAAACGTTTAGTTTTCCTTTTTCCATGCTGAGACATTATCAAATGCCTGAATGCTTCTGTGTTATCAACTGCGGTTTTTGAGCTCGTGCAACAGTTTTTTCATGCTACAGAAATTGGTAATGTAGCCAATGCGGTCAGCGTTTGCGCTGAATTTCAATTTTTTCAATTTTTTATTACGTATAGAAGCAGAACCGTCGTCAGAAAGTGGTCAATAGGGAGGCTTTACGTTTGTGCGGGGGGCTTTACGTTCGTGCAAGGGGGGCTCGACATTCAAATTTGACAAAAATTCCACTAATGTGTAGGGTTTCATATTTCAATTTGGGGGGGATTGGAGCTTTGCCTGGAGGGGCTAAGTCCACCAAAGCCCCCCGTGGCGATGGGACTGTGTAGAACTCCAGCAAACTTTTAGTTTTCCTTTTTCGCTGCTGAGGCGTTATCAAATTCCTGAATGCTTCTATGTAAAAAGGCTGTTTTTGTGCTCGTGCAACAGTATCACGCTACAGAAATTGCTAATGTAGCCACTGCGGTCAGCACTTGCGCTGATCAGCCTTAGCAGACAAAATAAAGACAATTGATTCGGATAAAGTGAACTATCGCGGAACAAAATCTTAAACATGCGTAGTGGATGGAGGGTCTGCAAAAAGTGCTGATATGGTTTCTGGACGCAGACGATAGCCCGAATTCCCACCAAAACATAATTATTACATGTGGCATTTGCGTTACGTCGACAAGTTAACAAGCAACAAGTATGCGAAAACAGTTAATCTCCGTTGCGCAGGTAATAAAGTTTTGTAAAACATCATGCTCAAAGGAGGGGTTAACCCCAACCCCCCCTTGCGTACGCCCTTGGTGGGAGGCACCATCGTGTTGCTTTGGTAGGCCATGTTTGCGTTGGTCACAGCGAGATATTTCACTTAAGTTTCAAGAATGAAACTCCAGCACAGACCTACGCATTTAAACACCTTTGGAAAGGCAGCAAAATGCAGGCTCTGGCATTTTTCAAAATTCCGCGGTGTTGAATGACAACTGGAACCAATTTCGTATACAAAGATAACATCAAAAGCTCATGTCCTTTTGTCCGCAAGGAAGCCATTTAACCCGGCAAAAAGCATAATAAAATCCTGCATGGTGATAGCAGCGTGGGAAATTCATGGAGGAACCAATGACTTCTACCGAAGTGCATGGCATTGTTGGGTATTTCATGCAAAGGAGATGTGGCGTCAGACTCGCTACCAGGGGGTTCAACCGGGCAAGTATCTCCTCCGAAATTTTCAAAAACATGTTTAGTTGTTAGGTACAACAATAAGTTACAATCATTTTGCTTCCACCGGAAAATATCAGCTGGTTTATGCCCTGTGTGCGATAATGTCTGGATCATTGCAAGAAATACTTTTAGACGAGTTTCGCGGTGCACCTTGCTTCGAGATTCAATTCTACGAAGCTACTGACCTTACCAATAATTTCCCGTTACCATGGCAGGTTCAACTGACTGCATACGTTCGCTTTCCTGACAAGTAACGCATGAAAGTCGTCTATCATTATCTGTTTTATCTTCCTACCGGCACAGCCACCACTGCAGCCAGTATCTTTACAAAATTGGCCATTAACTTTTCAGAACACGGTGCGAGGAAGTTGAAATGCAAGGCTGTGTCCATGGACGGTGCAAGGGCTATGGTTGGCATACGAAATGGCGTTATTACGCTCATGAAATAAATCGCACCAGAGGTTGAGACTATGAGTATCCACTGTATCATACATCGTGAAGCATTAGTGGCCAAGAAGCTAGGCAATGAAGAAGAAAATCACCAACTAGCTGATGACATGACCGATGTCATAAAAATTGTGAAAACAATACTGAAAAGTTCTACGAAAAGTCGTTAGTTTGATGAACTTGTCACGGAAATGGAAGGAGGCCATGGGGTGGGCATCTTCTTTTATCATTCTGAAGTGAGGTGGCTCTTTCGTTGAAGAGTAATAGAGAGAATGTGGAAATTGCGCTAGGAACGTCTTGTGTGGTTTGATGAGCGAGAAGATCATAGAGCTCTTTTTTTCGCTATTTGTTCTGGCTTGCTGCACTGGCCTAGCTGATGACATATTTAACCAGCTGAAACTCACTCTTCAAAGTTGTGGAAATGGCATATTCGTACCGACCTCCACAATCACATTGTTCAAGTGTGTAATTCAAAATTTGGAAGAAGGAATCTGCAACAACAACCGGATGAGTCTGAAGACATTACAGACCTTCATGTACAACGTGTAAGTTTGAAGAAACATAATCTGGAGCAAAGTATCATCGAAACAGACAGCTCCCATATACACAATCTGGTTGATAATTTTGAAGCTTACTTCCTCAGTCAGCAGCCTTCAGAAAAAATCACAGCTATGGATTTTGAATCTCTTTAGGGAACAGCATCCACCGCCCGGGGCATTTAGGTAGGTCTATCAATCTGAAAAACGATATACGCCAACAAGCTTTTGTTAGCCGTAGAAAACACGCTGAAATCTGGGTAAGAGCCCTCGATGGCCCTGGCAAAGACCTCAAAACAGACCCGAAGCCACGGGGGAGCATTCGGGAGCAGTGCCCCCCTAAAATACTTTTGTGCTCCCCAAATTGTGTTGTATTCAGAAACATTTGTTTTAAACATATAATAAAAACAAAAATCTTTCCCCCTAAAATTTATTTACCCACAAACCCTAAAACTTGGTCACCACCTACCTCGAAATTCAAGCGTACGAAGTTCTTGTGCAAAGTCCAACCACCTAATTGGCCGAAAAGGGTGTAGTACTCTGGTTGACATCAAGACAGAAAAGAGGAGATGTCTTCTTATTAGTGGGATACTAAACAGGGTCGCGGCCAGCTGATATTTTCTAGAAGGGGGGAGGGAATGTTGTAACTTGTCCCTGTTGGCCTACCTAACATCTAAACATGTTTTTGAACATTTCGGGGGGCAATTTCCGGTTGCCCCCATGTGGTTGCGGCGCTGACACAGATGACCAAATGCGAGCAAGACGTTGTGCCAATCCTAGTCTGAAATTGCAAGAAGTAGCCTACTTATCAATTGTTAAGCCATTAGTATAATTGCGTACTTTGAATAAAAAATGATGTTCTTTATACATTTTGTGCGTATTAATTTGCAGTGGATATTCGTTATTTTGGCTATTTGAAGAAAATTTGTACATGTTTTTTTGAGTAGCCTATAATCCAACTTCACGGCTATTCTTCAGGAAGGCTAGTTGTTTGTGCGAATGAAATTTTCCTTGAACAAAAGGGTGCGAAAGGTTTTTCTAAAGTGTGCAAAGCACTGCAATAGACTCCTATTGTGGGACAGACCTGCTGTCATGGGGAGCTTTGACTTGCCAAACAAAGCTCCAAGCGTCCCCAAATTGAAATATGAAACACTATAAATCAGTGAATTTTTGTTAATTTTTAGAATGTCAAGCCCCCTTGAATCCCGCTATTGAAGACGTTCTGTCGACGGTTCTGTCGGGGGACTTGCGCTGTCACTTGCAGTGGCGACTCTAGAATGAAAAAAGTTGGAAGCCACTGCGGGGCCAGAGATAAAATAGGGGGGCAACATAAATGTATATCTTGCATGATGATTTTTCATTGTTTTAAAGATTAAGTTGCTATGATTAACCCTCTCAAACCCAACATAGGCTTGTGAATATCATTAAAAAGATGAACTAGCGTTATTGATCACTAGAGACACCTAAACGCCACCGTAGATGCAATCACACACGTGTACTGCTATGTCGAAAATTCTGTGCTGTCCATGCAACTTCCACAGCACTGCACATGTAAATCGAAACACCGTTTTGCGTACACAATTGTGCCGGCCTCACATGAACGAAAGCAGATTTAGAAAGTGAACACAATTCACATGAAAGCGAAATGGTTCAACATGACACAGAGACAAGTAGGCTGTTGACAGCCAACTAGTTTCATCAAAATATTCTTATTACAAAGCACAAAAAAATCATCTTCCAACGGTTTGGTGACTACTGACTACTCCATTTTTGTGACAGCATATGGACATTTTGTGATTGTGGTGTAACCATAACAATGTTATGCAACTACTATTACGAGTGTGCAGCAAGGATAGGATGAGGACTATTCAATGCAGTATGCCAGGGATGGACAAATAGCGACCCACAGGCCAAATGTGACCCGACACAGCGTTTTCAGTGGCCCGCAGAAGCATTCAGTAAAATCTTCAAATCTGAAAGTTCCTCCAACTTCTCATAGTAAATATTAGTGCTGCTGAGGCTACAAACCGAGACTTGCTTCTACTCTCATAAGAAGGCACGACCTACCGCTAAATGCGGCCTTCTCAAAGTGGCCCATGAGCAGCAAAAACAATTGCCCACCCCTGCAGTATGCAGTGTAACAGCATCGAGGTTTCGGCACCAGTTGCATCCATTCCAGCGCCGCAGATGCGTGTGTATCGGCGTGTACGTGATAGCAAGATGTAACTGCAGGCGTAAAACTTATTTTGCAGAATATTCCCAACAAAGTCGTTCATTTTATTATTCACACTGAATTTTCCTCTGACTGATCCTTAAATGCTGACTTTAAACCCTGCGTTGATTTATGAGTCTTGTCATACGTGAAACGCGCACTAGCTCTAAACCAAAAAAGATTCAGACAGATAGACAATCAGCAACATAGTTCTCACACAGATCCCTGCACAGGCTACGTTAGAACTTTACATCATTATCAACTCAGTGTAACTTAATCCTTCGATTGTCATGTCGACTGTCAAATTCATCAACGAAATCATCTAAATATTTTTTTCAGCTCGTACCCTTTAAACAGAAAGTAGGTCAACCAGTGGCGTATCGATGCAAACTGGCACCCATGGCAAAATTTAAATGTGCACACTTTCTAATTATTTAAATATAAGATGTAGGCGCAGTTTTTACGAAAGATAAACCATGAAGAAAACAATTTTTTTAAAACAAAAAATATTCGCGTTTATTTTTGCTTTATATTTTTCAGCAAATAAAACATAAATAATCCCTAACGTCTACAACATACTTCTATACTCATTTATTCTTGTTATGTTGAATATCAAAACATTTAAATAATAACGTTATCGTAGCTTATAGGTCTACATAGTGTTGCCTGACAAAATTGTGTATCTTAAAAAAAATCAAACAGCATATTGCAACTGCAAACAACAATTTTTTTAAATGGAACACATTTGGCTTGAATTATAAAATAAATTATTTAATGCAAGTCATATGTTACTTGTGTTCAAAAAACACAATTCCAATGAAACAAACATATCCAGCCTTCTCCAGTTAAATTACACAAAAATGGTGATTAAAACAACACTTTCCGTGCCTTGATCAAAGTAAAGTCGTTTATTATTTCATAAAGTAAGTTTTCGCTGTTTATTTTCTTTTTATTCTCATCGAAGCTAGATCATACAACCTGCCCTGACTTATTGCTAATTAATGAGGGCCGGAGGTACGAAGGACCAGTTTCAGTTTACTGAAAGATCGTTCGCAGTTTGCAATACATATAACTGCCATCGTCAACATTATTTGCAAAGCAATTCGAAGAATGTCAGGACTTCAGTACGCGATAATTTAAAGTTACACGACTTAAAACCAGCATTTTGCAATCTAGAATCATCTCATATAATTGCTAGTTATCTACATCTGAACTGTACACAGTTCCTAAATTGTCACACGTAGATTTTAGGTTTTCACGGTCAGAACCCTTTTACAAGACCTTGGACATCGAACAGAAAGCCATATCTGGACAGAAGAAACTAGCTCTGAACAAGACTAACAAATCCCTTGCATGAGTTAACATTTTTTGCTCAACTGGTACGGAAAACGATACTAACTGCTAATTTTTCGAATAACTAATGTTCTCAACCTTAGTTTATGGACTGAGGCATTGTATTCAGCCTATTTAACGGGCATTAGTTACCATCGAAGAAGTTCCATAAAGTCGGAGTGGGCCGCAGCTGTTTAAGTAATTTCTAAATCTGTATGACTTCAAGAGCAATTATTTGCATAACAGTAAGATTCTCACAGACATGGGCTTAAACCAGTGATTACGTTTATAGTAACCACTAACTAAATTCATCTCAACCAGATTCCGACTAATATCTACTTGCCTGAAATGCAGCAGTACGGACTAACTTATCCTTTCTCATAACGTGAGAATGACGAGGCCTCGCGGACATGGCCAGTGTTCACATGTTCTGCCGCAATGTCTGACCCTCGTGTTATGTCACAATACTGCAAGTTTGTCATAATGCCTAGTGGTGACAGCGCAACCCCGACGTGATGCTTCGGGGACGTGATGCATCACGCCCGACGTGATGCTTTAGGTGAGGACGCGGCGTTGATGTAGCTTTATGGGGCGCCGTTCGTA
>Ga0210059_1015094_pt1 | contig 11326 bp, 7 predicted proteins | sample Ectturendosymbi2_FD_188042 | JGI IMG/M metagenome (GOLD analysis project Ga0210059, IMG submission 188042) | Ecteinascidia turbinata endosymbiont from Florida, USA - Sample 2 (SPAdes) (version 2) | ecosystem: Host-associated > Tunicates > Ascidians > Unclassified | place: Key West, Florida... | reverse complement strand
GATTACAGAAATATACCATGAAGATAGGCTAGATGGCACACCTAGTACTTGTGCGTGTGGAGAGAAAAACTAAGTGGATCACAGTTTCAAAAATGTAAACTCACAGCCTCAAAAATACAAACTGGGCACTGGGCAGATAAACACCAGTGAGGCTGAATTAAGTGAGAAACTCCAAGACACAGCTTATGAGAGAGGTCTGCTAAAATGTTCAAAAAATAGAACTCGAACTTCAAATCTCAAAACAAGTTAAGAAAAATTTAACACTGCTGAAAACACAAGATTGGATATTTTTGATAGAGAGGTCTATGGAACAGCTATAGAAAATGTTTTTTGCCTAGCATAAGCATCACGCATCCTAAACTAACTCAGTCACAGCCCTAGGCTGGAATGACCCTTTCACAGATCTACCATGTTACCTGAGATACAACAATTGGGCAAATAACCATAAAACGCTAAATGCAATATCAAAATAGAAAACACAATGTAAGTCATTTATATACATAATAGATATGAAGATGAAGGCAAGCAGCATATGAACAATTGAGAAACACATGTTAGGAGAAATGATACATGCACATAGATGAGAGAAGTGAACAACAGTACAGGTTAGGAAACGAAGTCGTGAAGTATCCACAACATTACAATAAGGATGTGGCGTGGGCAGTGAAAGTACATGACATATGGCAAAAATAAGTGTAATAAAGACCATGAAGAAGTAACAACAGTTGTCCATTCCATGCAGATCCACCATGATGAAGTACACCAGCATGGTTACACATAGTATGGCCCATCCTGCATGGGATGCATTAATTAAGCCTGGAAAATGATGGAAAGATAAGAATATTGAAATTTTTCTCCTTATAAATTTTCATAGATTTTGATGATGATCAGATAAAAAATCCTAGTTTAGCTAGATCACTTGACATGGAATACCCCAATTGTATTCATCTGGTTCAACTGTATTTTCCTGAAGAGAATTCCATTTATAACCGTTGCAAACTGTGCTTTCTTTTCTATTTGTATTTTGGTCTTTGTCAAATCATTTGATTGGGTCGTATTGCAAACTGATTGCATGTCATCACTTTAAAACCCTTTGTGTCATAGGTTTCTGAGCAGTATGGAGTTCCATTACTCACATTTTTGAAACGGCAAATGCTATTGAAGTCAATGTAAGTGAATGCCAGGAAAACGGCTCCAATTTTAAAAACAAAATTAGACATTACTAATGTTGTTCATAGAGAAATGATCAAGGTGTCGCTGAAATTGTTTTTCATGCCTAAATTTGAAAACTATTCAATGATGCCACTTGTTTGCAAATTTAAACATCCTTAAAGATTTTGACATACAATTTTTGGGTGTGATCATAGCAGCCAATCTGAGGTTTCAGATATTTCAACAGGTTACAAAGAATTTAAGCACATAAATAATCTAATTGGGTTGAGCAGGGATGGGCAATCAGGAAAAATCTTCAATTCTGAAATTTCTTCCAACATACATCAGTTAAACTGAAACTTATCTCATTGCATTGCTTACATTTGATAATGCCCAAGAACAGGGGTTCTCAAACTTTTGGTGTTATGGAGCCCATGAAAGATTGACCATAATTTATGGAGCCCCACAATAAATTTCTAAAAATAAAAACAAAAAAACATATTGTTACTCACCGATTGATGTTTCTGAGTAAATTGCAAAATAGCTCGCAGAACCCTGAGGTTTTTCTCTCAGAGCCCTGGGGCTCCATACGGAGCACTTTGAGACTTTGTCCTAGAACACTTAAAATGAAACCTTTTCTGTGTACCATTATTGTTTTTGTTTTATTCATTTGTTTTACGATCAAATTTCAAGGTAGGACCCTACATTAAACGGGGCCCTCTTAAACTGCCCCCAAGCCAAATTAATTGCCCACTCTTGGGGTAAAGCATACATTAAAAACAGTGATTCCTTATTGATTGAAAGAAGTAAATAGGTATGAAAATTTAAAATCATTCGTATAGCCATGCTACTCATCACACAATTGTATGAGATTATATCAGCATATCTGAGCTTTATGGGTGTAACAATTAGACTGAAGTTACTGTCCATGAGGTTGCCATCACTCTGCTTGTCTCAAAGACCTCAAATTACAGCAAGGTTGCTGTGGTGTAAATCTCAGTTTCGTTCTAATATAATTCATGATAAAGGCATATGGCTCTTTGTGCTTTTCTGCTATTTTTTCAACTGCTTTTCATTAACTTTGTTGGGTGCTATAGTATTGTGTGTAACTTTACATTCAAAGTAGAGATGTCTGTTCCGATTGCATTTTTCATGTCATTACCTTGATCAGACCAAATAAAAATTTATCCAAACCTGCTGCATCTTGCGAACTGGTCAAAGGTGATTGTTTGATGATTGTGCTTCATTTTTTTAATTGAAAATTAGCAGCAACTGCAAACCTGAAATTGAATTCAAAGGCCTACTATGCCTTGATGGGATTGAGCATTGTATGCTCAAGATTTTATGCAACATTTTGATGCACATGGTGATTTTGCCAAAACTAGTCTTTTCGTTCATGTGATACTTTGAAAGTGGCACACGATAGATATAAATTTGGTAGTGTCTGAAAAACTGTTTCAGTTTTTGCTTTCGAAGGACTGAAAAGCTGTATCCAGTTTGTGCCACATATAACACTGAGTTAGTGATATTACCAGTACAGTGAACACGGTTGATTGCTAAGTGTCCATTCCTGCTGTTGGAGGGGTTGTTGGTTCAGCTCTCACTGTACTGTGGTTGCTTTGGCTTTGCTAACAGATATGCCACTTTTGATGTTATGTCATCAGATTGTATGTTTTCACAATCATTTGTGGGTGTGCTTTTCATATACTCAGTTGCAAAGTTTTGAAAACCAGACAACGGTTTCGATTTAGGATTAGGGTTAAGTTTAAAGCTTGAGATCACAAATTTCACTCATTGCTATTTTTAGACCTGAAAAAAAGCTAAAACTGGATACTGTCATTTACATACTGCCTATGAATTTTTTATGTCGCTTGCCAAATTTTTACTTGTCATGTGTGAGTGATTGTTAAAAAGGCTTTTCTAATAGGGGGCTTAAGCATGGATAATAAACAGCAATGCAATATAGAAGCTATGCAGCCAATTTCTCAAAACAACTAATACAAATTCAAATAAGTGATAGCTAGTATTGTATCTATAACTGAATATGTTGATTTAAAGGCTAATGAAAAAATGTCAGTGAGATAACTTTGACATCTCATTTTTGTTCTGGCAACTGCTACTGAATGTATCCTGAGCCTAGTTTTTGTCAAACGGCCTTTACCTCAGTTTACAAGTTTAGGCCAATAGTCATTGCCAAAGCAATGCAACCTTGGGCCAATTTTAAATAACATTGTTGTAAGCAACAGTAGGCACCTGTGAAATTTGCGAAGCCCACTTCTCCGAATTTAGAGATTCTAGTTATGTTGGTTCAGTCATGTGTCCAGAAAATTTCATGAAAAATTGGTGAGGCAAGTACTGCAAGCTACACCTATGGGAAAACAGCTCAGAGGTCACCTAGGGACTAGGTCAAGTGATTACATCTTCAACCTTAGGGTTTGCCCTCATGACCCTCCCTAGAGGAAAAGTGTGTATGATAATGAGTGAATGATCCTTGTAAGCACGCACTGTTGATCATGTTTATTGGGTATAAACCATGGATGAGAAGCCATGGTCTTCAAGCCATGCGACCTGCAAACCCCGCATGATCATTTAATGTGGCCTAAATCAGGATGTTTGTTACTCAAATTTTGTTGGATTTGTATGTGAAAGAAAACACATTGGATTTGCCTGTCAATATAGAAAAAACATGTGTACTTGGTTGCATTTTTCATCGTCATATATTATTTGGAATTCTTATAGCACACCCATGACATTGCACATTTTATGTGACCCGTGATGGAAAATAGGTTCCCCACCCCCAAATAAATCCTTATTAGTTAGTATTTTTAACAAATCTTTTGCCTATGCTTTGTTGCTTTTAGCCTATTTGGTTAAGACCAGCCTTAGTCTGCCACTGTGCACAAAAGTACAGTCTATTGAGCTTTGTAATGTCATGTTGTAGTTGGTGACTATGCACCACATTTGCCAAACTTTCTTCATTTAAAACACTACCTATGCTATGTCCTTATTGCTCACCCAAGCCTGTACATTTATCAGTGATACTAATGATCTTGTAGATTGAAAACTAGAATAATGACTCCCTGAGGCCTATGTTATTAGTACTGCTTGAAACATTGCTTATATTTTAACAGGCTGCATAATCTTAGAGAGTACATGGAAAAGTGTTTGACCATCCTCATAAGATGAATCCAGTGTTCCTTTGAATATTTTTCTAATTAGCATTCACCCAGTGAATTGTCAATATAAAAAGAATTTGTAAGTTATGTTTGTAATAGTTTTTGCAAAAAAACATGCTTTCATTTTCATACCCTCACTTCCCCTTTTATGCCATTACTACTATTGCAAAAGAGAACATTAGATATGCATCCTAACTGGTTTAATGACCATATTTATTGTGATTGGTAAAATGAAGTGTCACTTTAGTTCTGTTTGACTTCTTGAAAAATATAGCGTATATCTTGGATTGGGTTAATCATTTTCCAATTAATAAGAAGCATATGCTTAGCTAACTACTGCCCTAATTTTGGTCTGCTATCAAACCATATTTGTATTTCTGAGATAATCCTATAATGAAAAAATGTTATTTAATGAATCAAAGCAACTATAGCCAAGGCTAAGTAGATTTATTTAGAATTTCTAATGGAAAAGTGTATATCACCAATCAAAATGATACAGTGTTGTGGTGTTTAGGCAATTACATTAAAAATGTTATGTTTTATATAGAATTGGTGCTCACTGAAGTGCCACTTGCATGATATTGTTCAAGTTATTCTAAAGTGTTTGCTGTTATGAGAGAAAATTGCACCTTGTTTAAAATCAAATAACTATCATTGAGACCAACTCTGCCCAAACATGTTTTGCCAGTATCAAATGCATTTTTCAATATTTAATCGAGTACTTTTTGTCAGTGTTCTCAAGAACATAACGTTTTATTGGCTATCTCACTGACTCAGGTCCAAAAGTAGGTTGGTGTAATATGTGTTAAAATGTTTTTTTCTTTATACCTGATCACCAAGCACAGTGATTTTCCAGAAGTTTATGAAGGTTAGTTTCATAAATATTTTCACAACCTCATTGCTATTTTTGACTTAAATTTCTTGTGCAAACCAGTGTGTTTCAACCTTTTTTCAGCTATGGAACACTTTTTATGTTACTTTTATAACACATTGAAAAGTCAAACTGGTGATAGCTACCTCCATAATGAATTTCTAGCAGAACAATTGATGATCTTCCATGAAACATGAGTGTTTTGTGCAACATTGGCTGAACATAATGGATCTTAGCCACAACTACTGAGTAGCTTATCACTAACATGCATACAAAAAGTATGCAGAATGCTAATAGCAGGTTACAAAATCCTTATTAAATAATTATATCTGCACGTTTTGCTACATTTACAAATGTACTATTGGTGAAACAGTATGTTAAAAAGTTTCTTTTTTTGCACAGCAGGCATACATTTTGCAGAGAAAATTATGATAAAACAGTTCAGGGGTGGGTAAACTTCTTCAACAGAAGAGTCATTGGCAGAATACCAAAAATAGTAGTGAGCCGTAAAACCAGTTTGTAGTGTCCAATACAGTTCATTAAAGAAGGCAGGTTTCACACAGAATGACCTACATCAAATTTTGCAGACTACTTAGCAACTAACAATATGATATTGCTATTCAGCTAGAAGAGTCACACAAAACATACTGGCAAGCTGCAGTTCGCCCACCATTGAAATAGTTTATCCTTACTTTACAAAGAAAAGTGATGATTAAGTTAAGTAGTTCTTTAGTTACTACTCTCCACAAAGGAGATAAACAAGTAATGAATCAGCAATAGGAAATTGATGTCACTTAACACTATGCATCGTCAGTCCTAAAATCTTATTCAAATAGAAATCGATTTCCTATTAAAAAATGTGCAGATTGATTCCATGTTTATCTCCCATATGGAGAGTAGTTACTTGAATACAGATATGTGCAGGTTTGAATCATCACAAAATGATAAAAGCAGAGCCCAGTCAGCTGATTCCACAAAAGCTTACAGCAAACCTAGAGCTATAAATTGTTATAACTCTTAAAAGAACAACATTTTTTCAGTTTGTGATCATTTTTTGTTTAGCTTGCGAAAACTCATTATGAATATACTTGGTGTTTTACAGCAATTATTATCCTAGCAAAATTAGTTGGTTGTTGCCAAAAATATTGTGTTTCTTAATCAAATATCATTAACCAGAAGTCAGTGATTTATTCCATTGTATCGATGAAATCATGCAATTTCTTGTTGTATTATTATGACACCAACATTTAAAGTCCAATTTTGGATTTAGCATCTGTTGTCCTTCAAGTTGCACAGATTCTCCTAATCTTGGGAATTGTTTGTGGAGATAAGAAATTAAATAGATAAAAATATTATTCAATACTGTTCAATTTAAAGCTCTAAGGTTTGCTGCAAGCTTTTGAAGAATTAGGTGACTGCTCTGCTTTCATGATTGATTCAAACTTGCACATATATTTTCCATGTAAATAGTCGTTACAAAGGTGATGCAGTCTAATCAGTTAGCAAATAATTTTATTAGAAAATCAATTTCAGTAACTCTACACATCCTCAGTCCTGAAATGTGTTAGCAATGATTGCAAGTAAAATATTGAGGGGCTAAGGCAAGAGCAGAGAAAGCAAGCAAACTCAAGACTAAGATGAATGTTTTTTCAAGTACACTAACATAATTATGATAACAGGGCCATTCCATGTCAATTCTCAAGAAGTGGTCAGGTCACCCTCTCCAATTTTACTGAAATTTTACTCAAATTATCATTGCCCCATATGATGAACATCTGCTAAAATTGAATGAAATCTGTCAAGAAATGGCATGATTATAAAGCTTTTTACTTGGGGGTGTTTAGCTTGAGGGGCGCAAATTGTTCATATTTGGCCATATTTAAAGCCTTATTACTGCCAAACTACATTTGTGAACAACCCCCATTTTTCAGGGATGCTAGTAACTTTGCCAAATATTGAAAAAATAACATTATCTACATTGTGACTTTCAAAGGTCAATGGTCATGGACACCCAAAGTTGACTGTTTCTAGCTCTTGCTACAAATTTTCGAAAATTTTTAAACCTCGCCATAGTTTTATTTGTTGATATTTTTCGCTGATATTTGGAAGAATTGTTGCTGATAAAATTATCTTTGACCTTAGAAAATTTTATCACAAAATATCAAAAGGTTTGTGAGATATCAAAAGAGCCAAACTTAGCACGAAATGAAAAAACTAGAAAAGTGGGGTACCTTTGTCGCCTCAGTTACCCATGACCTCAATGAAAATTTGAGTTGTTATGATATGGCAAGTTTACCATACAAAATTCATGAATGGTTCTCAATGTTTTCATAGAGAAAAAATTTGACAAAATTTGTGCAAAAACTACAAATTTTGTGTAATACAGAGGTCTTAATATTTACTATTTTTCATCATACCATTGTTGTTCAAGCTGGCGTTGTTACTTCACAAATTCATTATTAAATTCTAGAATTCTAATGTGTCTTGTGCAAAGTCAATTGCTTGTTTAAGTGGAATGAAACTGAAAAATTTTGTTTCATTTCACTTAACACTTGATGGCCATTCTACGAATATATCGTACCTGGATTTCAGCCTAAAACCAGCAGCTTTCAGTTGCCTTACCAATGCCATAGCTCCTCTGCCGATTGCACTAAACAGCTGTTCAAGGGCTCAAACGGACGGATCAGCCAGTCTTCTAAATTTTTTTGGTATGGGGTTGCGAATTTTTTCTGAGTGATATCGTAAGTGAAGTAGTTTTTGGGTCATTTTTTCAAGCTAATTAATTAATTTGTTTATTTTAGATCATAACTTTTGAACCAGAAACGTTAGAAAGTCGATCAAAGGCTCAAAATACTCGGACTCGAGCTTAGTTTCCATTGAAAACTTCAGCAAAATACTTTGGCCTAGCGGTTGGGCCCTAGGCCAGGCAACATGAGCCAAATGGTACAAAAACTACTTCACTTATGACGTCACTCACAAAAAATCTGCAATCCCCAACCAAAAATTTTTTTTAGAGTGCAGACTAGAAGACTGCTGATCCGTTTGAGCTCTTGAACAGCTCTCTAGCGCAATCGGTGGAGGAGCTATGGCGTTGGTAAGGCAACTGAAAACTTCTGGTTTTAGGCTGAAACCCAGGTACGGTATATTCGTAGAACGGCCGTAAAAGTGTTGAATGAAATGAAACAAAATTTTTCAGTTTCATTCCACCTAAACAAGCAATTGACTTTGCGCAAGACACAATAGAATTCTAGAATTTAATAATGAATTTGTGAAGTAGCAATGCCAGCTTGAATAACAATGGTATGATGAAAAATAGTAGATATTAAACACCCCCAAGTCAAAATCTTTATAATCATGCCATTTCTTGACAGATTTCATTCAAATTTTGCAGATGTTCATCATATGGGGCAATGACAATTTGAGTAAAATTTCAGTAAAATTGGAGAGGTGACCTGACCACTTCCTGAGAATTGACATGGAATGGCCCAACAGCGATTTGTCAGTTCTTGCAAATTGAAGTGAAAAACAGTTTTGTGTGCTGTTATCATATGTCATTTTGTTTCATTTTATCTGAAGTTTGTTTCCAGGCTGAAAAAAAACTATGTTTTAAAATTTTTGTATAAATTCATTTATATTCCTAATCATTACTGAACAAGGTAACTGTCAAGAAAAGCATGTATTGTTGCATAAAATAAACTGAACATATCGTTTGTTCAATGTAGTCATTAAGATTTTTCATTTCAAATGTAATCATGATATATATTTCAACTGAAGTCATTATGGTAAAATCCCATGTCCTGAAAAATTCTTATGTCAACTTGATACTCGGAACAGTAAGTAAATGTCTGATTCCTTATATTGTAGCTCATCTAAGTTTAAACACTTCTAATGCAGCAAAATGGTTTTACTCTCAAAAGAGAATGTTTTTGCACATATAATTTGCTTCAGGAATATGTGTATCTCAGTCATCTATTGCACAATACAGTTTTTCGCAAGCAAAAAGTGAAACCAATAAAGGAGTAGTGACAGTTAGTTGCAAGCGGTAGATGCAATTTGGATTACAATCTATCAATAAATTTATCAATAACGGAGTTTTGTCCAGGCTGCTGTGGACTTATTACCGTTTGTGGCTTAAACTGGGTTTGGAAATAAAGCAACCATGATTGAAGATAAAAGCTGACATAGCTTCTGGCAATGGCAGAACCTAGCTGGTACAATTTTCTAAGAATATCATTCCTATATTCTTCATTTTTCCCTCCATGGTTGGAGATTACTGCTGTTTTAGGTTTTCTCTTGATAAAGAAAAAAATGATGGATAAGTCTATCATCAAGTTGCGTCCTGAGATCTTTGAGCTAGGCATGCTATGTCATTCAGCAGCAATGGTTGCAAAACTAATATACTGCACCCTTATGAAATAAGGGAGATAGTTGTGGGTTATAGCACAAAGCTTAATTTCAGGCAGCAATTATTTATCAATGAAACCTTGGAATTGATGTGTGATGTTCATTTTGTTTAGCATTTCAATTTTCGTGATGATGTAGGAGGATGATAATTGTGCAATGATGTCTGATGTGGTAATGAGTTATATGCTTGGACACAATTTTACAAATGGCCGACCACCAGCTGTTGGAGAAGAACATGAAGTGACATCTACTGATGGTCATTTATCAACACACAGTGGAAAATCTGAGGTATCAAGTGCAACGCCTAGGTAAGTTTGCTTTTATTATTTAGTTTTAGTGAATTGTTTGAATAATATGCAATGAATCATTGTTAGTGCTTTAGCTAATTGTATTCTGTGCATTGATCTACTGGAATCCTTATGATATCTTTGTTACCAAGGCGGACGGATGTGGACATGGGTTATGAACCTGAAGGAAGTGCTTCTCCCTTCCCATCTTATCACAGGTGGACACTTTCATTACACAATATGTTGGAGGACAGTGAAGGATTCAACTTGTTTAAATGTTTTCTTGAGGAAACTCATGAGGAAAGTGTTCTTAATTGCTTGTTAGCGCTCAAAGGATTTAAAGACTTTGGCCTTAATAGTCACAGCAGTGGGAACTCATCAGCTGCTTCATCAACCACAGGATCATGTGCAAGCAAAAACACTGTAAAGGAAACTATGGACTTACAAACAGATAAAAGGTAAGTCATTGCTCAGCAAATAAATTCATGTTGGAAATACCTGCAAAAGAAGCAGCCAGTGGTGTAGGAGCTGGGGGTGAAGGGGGTGCAAGCGCACCCCCAAAAGGTTTGATTTGTTGAAAATCTGGGCAAAATCCCTGAAAATTCAGGCACAGATGTTTTGACACCTTCAAATGAGACTGAATGAAATGCGTCTGAATTTGACTTTTTTCTCCAAAAAATGGGTCTGATGAGATGAATCAAAGACCTTTTTTGTTTTCAGGCAAAATTCCTTCACACCCCCCAAAATTTGCCTGCTACTACACCAGGGTTTTTTTAAGGAAAATGTTAGGAACCTGGTTTGGATTTGTAGGGACCTGATTTCTCTGATTCTAGGGACCCTATTTTCTCTGATTTTAGGGACTCGATGATAATTTTTTCTGATTCTAGGGACCCGAATTGGGTCCCTAAAACGGCTTAAAAAATCTGCTACACCTATGGAGGCAGTGTTGGTAATTCTCAATTGTTTAGGTAGTCAAGTATCAATAATGGCGATATATCTCTTGAAGTATAAGGACATCGAAGCTGATATTTTTTTGCTGAGACATTTCAGTCATTTATCTCATTGACAGTGATAAAACTCACTGTAACAATTTTCACTAGTTCCTATTTTCAGATGTTATGACCGAATTGACTTAGTTCTTTCAGTCATTTGAAAAGAAATTCAGTCCTGTCACCGAAAAAACAGCATTGAATTGGTCAAACGGCAAAAGTAAAACTTGGTGCTGCATAACCTATTTCACCAAATCAAACCTTCAGAAGAACAGATATTTTACTCTTTATTTACTAATTTAGACCTCACACTTAAACGATTTAGTAAGTCCTATCTATATACAGAGCAATACATCCATTCCACAGAAGCTAAATGTTTTTGAAACTTCTTGTGAGCTTTCAACTATTGCATTGAAATTCGAGAAAATATTTGCTCAATAATGATTG